>Ga0209491_10005412_pt1 | contig 18717 bp, 26 predicted proteins | sample BON02_FD_187213 | JGI IMG/M metagenome (GOLD analysis project Ga0209491, IMG submission 187213) | Freshwater microbial communities from Lake Bonney liftoff mats and glacier meltwater in Antarctica - BON-02 (SPAdes) (version 2) | ecosystem: Environmental > Aquatic > Freshwater > Ice > Glacier...
ATAGATGCTTCCGTCTAAAAACTCGACTTCGAGCGCGCTGGATTGTGGATCGTATCCGACTGAGCGGAGGTTGGATGATGTTACGTGGGTTCTGTTCATATTGTGTGGGGTTTATTTTTTCTGCGAAAATCCAAAGTGAGCGACGCGAAGCGTTCGCTCGACTGACTGTTAGGCTCTGTAATTCCGAAATAAAAACCGTTAGAAAAACCAACACAATGAACATAACAAGCCATAGTGCACAAATAACCGCAAGCGATAGTGAGGGCTCATGCGGCGTAAACATCAACAGCCGAGTCGGTGGATACGTCGCAGACCTAGAATTCTGGGGTAAGGCTGTTTTTGTTGCACGCAGGAAAGGTGATGCGGGACTGCATATCCTTGTTGCGCCGGGCAATAGGTGGCTGAGCGACATCGAAAAGGAAGGGTTTGAGATTATCGGCAAGCTGACCGAGTTTCCTCTGCCTAACAGCCAATAAACACAAGAGACCAATTATGAAAATAGTACAATTACTCGCTGAAAACTGCAAAAGACTAACCGCAGTGCAAATCAACCCAGACAAGTCCATCGTGATGATCGGAGGAAAGAACGGGGCAGGGAAAAGTTCCGTTTTAGATTCGATCTCCATGGCACTGGAAGGAAAGGCAGCGATGCCAGAAGAGCCTCTTCGGACCGGATCAAAGAAGGGAAAGATCGAAATTGACCTTGGAGACATCAAGGTGATCCGAACCCTTGGACCTGGCGGAGCTACCTCGCTTACTGTCATGAACGCAGAGGGAGCCAAGTACGGGAGCCCCCAAGCTATTCTGGACGCTCTGGTAGGGAAGCTGGCCTTCGATCCGCTCGCGTTTCTTCGCATGAAGTCGAGGGAGCAAGCAGACCTATTGAGGGATCTGGCCGGGGTGGACTTGGTGCCGATTGAGAAGAGGCGGGACGAGACCTATACTTTCCGCGCCGAAGCCAATGCCGAAGTGAAGCGGCTCAAGGGAGCCATCGAATCCAAGGTATCCTATGCGGACGCCCCGAAAGAGCCTGTGAGCGCGGCGACGATCATGGAAAAGATCAAGGTTGCCAGCGACCAGAACAATCACAATGCCGCTACCCGGAGCGAACTGGCGATCATGTCAGGAAAAGGGAAAGACCTTTCTGCCAAGGTTGTCGAGACGAAGGAAACTATTGCCCGGTTGAATCGAGAACTGACGGGAGCAGAAGCGATCCTTGAAACGCAAAACGTCAACTTGGCGGTTCTCCGAAAGGAATACGCACGGAAGCAAGTCGAAGCCGATAAACTGACCGACACGGACCTTTCACCGTTCAACTCGGAACTGGAAGCCGTGGAGGCCACGAACTCCAAGGTGCGGGCGAACCAAGAGAAGGCGGGACTGTCCGAGGAACTGCGGGACGCCGAAAAGAATGCCGCCGAACTGGACCAACGGATCAAGGACATCGACACCGAGAAAGCGGCCATGCTCAAAAACTCAGCCCTGCCGGTGGAGGGACTCACGTTTGACGAGGGGACAGTTTACATCGACGCATTGCCCCTAAACCAAGCATCCGGCGCAAAGCAACTCCGAACAAGCATCGCGATTGCGACGGCCATGAATCCGAAGCTCCGGGTAATGATCTGCAAGGACGGAGCATTACTGGACGATGATTCGTTAGCTCTCTTGGCGGAATACGCAGACGAGAACGACATGCAAATCTGGCTCGAAAGCTGCCAAGCAGGCGACAAAGCCACCGTCACAATCGAAGACGGTCAAATCAAGGAATAGTATGGCAAAATATACGCAACGAAAGGACGGGGAAGGATGGTCTGAAATATCGGGAAAACCCTTTCGTCTGGCATGTTGTGACTGCGGCCTCGTTCACGACATGGTTATTATCCGAGACAAAGGGAAAGAAATTGGAATCGCGGCAAAACGAAACAATAGGGCTACGGGACAACGCCGCCGCAAACACGAACTACCAAGTCACCAACAAGGGGAGCGACTTTGTTGTGCATCGTGGATTCCGGGGGACAAGCCCGCTACGCCCAAAGGCTCATCGACAACCCTATGGGTGACGACTCGACACAAAGAGAGCGGCAAGCTCGGCGTGGGGCGAATGACCTATTTGAACGGCCATGTTATGCGCGTCTCTGACGACTGCGACCCGCCGGACTGTGCCGTCCCACACGATCCCGAAGAGGATGGCTACTGCGAGGAGTACGAATGGACGTGCTGGTCAAACGGCCACTGCAAGCATTGCGAAACTGAATGGGTGTGGAGCAGTCACTACTCGGAAATCATTGCCCACGCCTTCACGACCGACCCTGCGCCATTTCTGTCGAACGATCAAGTAAAGACGCGCCGATGAAAACGCCCAAATTAAATCAGACAGCTTCAACGGCGTCGTCTTCTACGCCTTGTTGTGTTTCGGTCTTGGACGTTGCATCAGGTAGCCGGATGTTCTGGTTCGACCGCAAAGACGACCGCGCTCTGTTCCTCGATAAACGCAGGGAATCTCACACGCTCGCGGATAAATCCAGCAAGGGCGGAAGCCGCGAACTGATCGTTGATCCAGACCTACAAGCCGACTTCCGCGCCCTGCCATTCGAGGATGAATCATTCCCTCTAGTGGTCTTCGATCCTCCGCACCTGGTCAGAGCCGGAAAGAATAGCTGGCTCGCGAAAAAATACGGGAAGCTGGAAGGCGACTGGAAAGAAGATCTACGACAAGGATTCGCTGAATGCTTCCGCGTGCTCGCTCCATTCGGAACGCTCGTCTTCAAGTGGAACGAAAACGACGTTCGTGTCTCGGAGATCCTCGCGCTCACGCCTGAGCGGCCGCTCTTCGGGAACCGCTGTGGGAAGCTGAACAAATCCCACTGGCTCGTATTTCAGAAACACAACGTCCGCGATGAGCGGCCACCGCTTGCTTCTGGCGAGGCTCCTGCCCGCGAAGCGGATAAGCAGGAGGCATGCCAGAAGTCCCGAAGGGACGGTGGTTCGCTCGATCACTCGGTTGGAATTTTTATTTCTTTGTTGAGGGACCGTTCTCGGAGGGCGTTTCTACACGCCGAGAAAGAGCCGGACGAAATGGGGAGGAGGCTGATTGAACACGGCGCATGGTGCTATTTCAATGCGGCTAGGGAGTTGGAAATCCTATTGCCTTCGCCGCTTCAAACTTCAGGTAATCCATCCCCAAAGAAATTATGAACACACCAACAAAAAAGACAGAGATATCAACATCTAGCGGTCACTATTACGCAGGCCAGAACAGCCCAATGGGACCGCCCGGAACCCCGGTTTACACCGTGCCGAAGAAGGACGGCTCCGGGCCACGGAACACGACCATTGCCGATGCGCGGAAGCTGAACCTCGTTCCCTCAGTCACTACGGTATGCAAGATTTTGGATAAACCGGCTCTTGCAATTTGGCTCCAGAACCAAGCCATCACATCAGCTTTGAAGCTAACCCGAGAACCGGACGAGGACGAGGCTACCTTCCGTTCCCGCATCCTGGCTGACAGCAAAGAACTAGGCCGCGAGGCGGCAGACCGAGGAACGGCTTGTCACGGAGCTATTGAACGATACATCCAAGGACAGTCAGTTGATCCAGAGTGGATGCCGCACGTTCAATCAACGGAAACCGCACTGAAGGCCATCGGCATCGACTTGATGAGTGGCACGGCAGAACGGAGCTTCTCGCACCCAGACGGATTCGGCGGCAAGATCGACCTGTGCGGGGCGGATTGGATCGTTGACTTCAAGACCAAGGCGGATTTGAAGGACGACACGAAGAAGCTGGCATGGGACGAGCATTTACTTCAGTTGGCATCGTACAGCTACGGCCTCGGACAGCCGCCCCGCTCTCGCCTTATCAATGTTTTTATCGGGGTGGACGATGCCAAAGCAGTTTGCGTCGAGCACGACCCCGATGAAGCAGTCACTGCGCTGGCCAAATTTAAGCTTGTGCTCGCCTACTTCAAACTTGACCGGAAACTCCCGTGAAGCGCTCCCTGATCAAACGGAGCCAGAAGCCGATGAAGCGAATCGGCCGCCGCACGAAGATGAACCAGAAGGGCAACCGCGACGGCGACAAGGTTATCGCAGCCGATGGCGTCACCAGTTGCGAGCTTCGGTTGCCGGGGTGCTTGGGGAGCTACATGCTGCAACGGGCGCATCGCCGGAAGCGGAGATTCTGCGACCAGTCGGAACTGGCTGTGTTCGCCATTCTTTGCGGCCACTGTCACACCCAGATTGAGTTCCTGTCACCGGGAGAAATGTTCGATTCGGTGAATGATGCAATTCTTCGCCGTACCGTCCGCGATGACCTGCCCCTCACTAAAACGAAAGAACCCAATGAATAATCCTGAAACGAAAGCGAAGCCGACAGACACGCCGGAAACGGACACTGAAGAATCTTTCTATGACTACAGCATAATCCCAAAAGAGAGGCATTACTCTGTCGATGCTGAATTTGCGCGAAAGCTCGAACGGCAGCGCGACGCACTGAAAACGTCGATGCGTAAAATACTCCTGATTGCCGAGCACGGAATGCCAATGCCGTCACATAGCGGACCATGTGGGCCTTGGGCGCAGTGCGACGGTGACTGCCAGGGCCACGCCTATTGTGCGGAGGACATGATCGAGGCGCTAAAACTTATTGAGCCTAACGCCGAAGTGAGCGACAGCGGGCTCGGGAAGCCCACAATTTCAGGACAAACAGCTGCGCCCGCTGTTCGTCTCCACTGACTGGTTAGGGCGCATTAACCGTAAAAAACATGACCACAGAAATCACCCACCCCGAAATGACCAAAGAAGCCGCCCGTGACCTGACCAATCAGATCAACGAGGCCAGTGAAGACCTCGCCCACATGCTCCAGACGGCGCACGACAACGGAGCGTACACCGCCCTTGGATACGAAACATGGCGGGCATACGTGAAGGCGGAATTGAAGTTCAGCGAACGGCGTTCGTTCCAGCTTCTCGATTTCGCGGAAATCCAGGACCAACTTGCTCAAGGAGTGAACATTTGTTCACTCGCCTCTGTTGATTTGCAGCCACTTACGCCGACGATTCCGCCAATTACCGAAGCGGCAGCGCGGGAACTGAAGCCCGTAGCCCCGGAGAACCGCGCCGCAGTGTACGCTGAAGCAGTGGAGGAATCCGGGGGCGAGACCCCGACCGCTGCCACCGTCAAGAGGGCAGCGGCCAAGGTTGCCAAACCGCCAGAACAAGGACCGTTCGAGGGGGAACTGGCCGAAGCATTCACCGTGCTCCAAACGAATCTCGGAAAAGGGTTTGTCAAGGCAATCAAGGACGGGGTGTACCAGATGATGAACAATAACGATGTCATGGCCCTAGCCAAGCTCGACGTGGACCAACAGAAGCAACTGGAACCGCTCCTTGCAATTCACTGGACACTGAAGAAGGCAACCAAGTTTCTGAGCCGGATTCCCGATGACGACACCAAGATCGGGGAATTAAAAAACCTTTGTATCGCCGGGGGCGGGAAGTGGGACGGGATGTTCAACGGATTCCAAGTCACAATTGAGCGGGTCCATCGGAAATGATCATACCAAGGTACTACCAGAACGACTTTGCCCGCGCCGTTCTGACATCATGGGGCGACATTCCCGGATCGGATGAGACGTATAGGAAGGTTTTGGCAACATTACCGACAGGATTAGGCAAGACGATATGCGCGGCCATGCTCTTCCAGGAGATCGTGAACAGTGGCGGCAGGCCGTGCTTTGCCGGGGACACAGATGAACTGGTTTTGCAACCGCTCGAAAAGATCTACCGTGCGACCGGAATTTCTTGTGGACTAGAAAAAGCAAGTGACCGGGCTTCGCTTCGTGCAAATGCCGTCGTGGCGTCGCTCCAAACCATCATGCGCCCGAATCGATTGGCAAGGTTTCCTCGCGATCATTTCACGCATATCATTTTCGACGAAAGCCACAGAAACCCGGAGGCCCATCAAAAAGTCATGGAGCACTTCGATCAGGCAAAGATTCTTGGACTGACCGCGACGGCCTTCCGATCAAATATGAAGGATCTTTCGGCCTATTACGAGACGGTGGCCTACAAGATGGAACTTTTTGATGCGGTGGACGCCGGGTTTGTCCCACCGATCAAGGTTTGTACCGTTCCGTTGAAAATTGATTTATCTGAAGTGAAGCAATCTTCCAGCTTCGGGGAACGGGATTATAATGCAGAGGGAGTAGGAACCGCAATCACTCCGTTTTTTGAACAGATAGCAGGTCTCATTATCGAACAATTTTCAGACAAGCAGATCGTGATTTTTAACCCTCTTATCCAGACCAGCAAAGACTTAGTTTCCGTTTTTAAGCAAAGAGGAATTCGATGCGAACACATCGACGGAACGAGCGAAGACAGAAATCAGATATTGAAACGGTTCGAAAGAAAGGAGTTTCAGGCCATAAGCTGTTCGAGTCTCTTGAGTACCGGATGGGATTGCCCGACCGCTGACGCGCTCTTAAACCTGCGCCCGACCCGATCCGTGGGACTGTTCCGCCAGGAAGTGGGACGCATTGCGAGAGTTCTGCCGGGCGTCATTGACCACCTACCGGAAAAACACCAAGCGGCAGAACGTCGGGCCGCAATCGCCGCCAGTGCCAAGCCCCATTGCACCGTCATTGACCTACTTTGGCAAACCAAGAAGTTCGGCTTGTGCGGACCAAGTAGCCTTATTGCCGACAACGAGGAGGAGGCGGAAGAACTGAACAAGCGCATCCGCAAGAAACGTAACCCGGAAGACCTTCAGGAGATGCGGAAAGCTCTTCAGGAAGAACGGGAAAAGAAGCTCCTGGCGCAACTGGCAGCCGCCAACCAGCGCAAGAGCATGTTCATAGATGCCCAGGAACTCGGAGCCCTCATCTCGGAGCCGGAACTTGGCGACTATGAACCCGTCTTTGCTTGGGAATCGAAACCCATGTCCGAGAAACAGGAACAGATCCTATCCCGCAACGGCATCAATATCGAGTCTGTCAAAGGACGCGGCCACGCATCAAAACTCCTCGACGCCATCTTCGGCCGATCAGCTTCCGGAGCAGCATCCATTCCTACCGTCAGGGCTCTCATGTCCAAAGGTGTCACTAATCCCGCGAGAATGACCGAGGCGGCGGCGGCGGTCCTGCTCGGGGACGATGTTCTATTCCCTTTCGGTAAGCACCAAGGAAAGCCGCTCCGGGCCATCCCGGACGGGTACTGGTCGTGGTTAGAGTCAGCCGACTGGTTCACCGCGCTGCGGTATCCCGTCCCCCATGCCTACATGATGCGGAAAAAACCTCTCGCCAACCCTGGCAGGTAGGGGTATAAAACAAATCGAGCGACCAACTCATGAAAGCGAAGAATCCAAAATCAACAACTTGCCCTCGTGCCTGTGCGTTTCTTCGCGCTTGGTCGCTCGTCCTTACAAACGGGTGCGGGGGCTCTTTTTGATACCATGAACAGGAAACCCTTATCGAAACGTCTGCGCTTTGAGGTATATGACGCTGAAAAAGTCAGGATTATTTGTTCAAAAGTCACCAATATCTACGCTCTTGATAAAGAGGTTGCGGGATAATTCTGATGAGCATTCGACACATTGCCGAGGTCATAGACGACCCATATTTTACGAAGAAAGATAAGACGAAATTCTTGGTCGCAATCATGATTGCCGACTCTGCCAGGTCCGAAGACGGAAAAGCATGGCCAAGCGTCGATACGTTGGCGAAAAAGTCAAGGACTTCGGTCCGTGGAGTGCAAGAATCTTGCCGTGATCTACAACGCGACGGGAAGCTGGAAGTCTTTGAGGGTCAAGGACCAAAAGGAACGAACGTGTACCAAATCATCACCGTTCCGACCCCTGCACACGCTGCACCCGCACCCATTGCACCCCGCAACGAAGCGGCGGTTAAAGCGGCGGTTAAAGCGGCGGACGGTTGCACCCAATCCGTACTGATCCATCAGGAACCGTCAGGAACCAAAGAAAAACCTTCCGTTGAAGGTTTGAAGTTTACTGACTTTTTCAAGCAACTGTTACCGGAAGGCATCAAGCTCTCCCCATCAATCAAAACCTCATGGGCAGAGTGTTATGACAAGATGCTCAGACTGGACAATCGAAACAAGGCTGACATCAAGGCAGTTTGCGAATGGGGAAGGAATGATCCGTTTTGGTCGTCAAACTTCATGTCTCCGATGAAGCTGAGGGAAAAGAAGAACGGAATTATGTATTTTGATTCCTTCATGGAAAAGATGAAGGCGCACAAAAACAACGGGAGGCAGCCGCAAAAAGCCCCGGCTGACAGCCTCGCCGCTCACCGTCCCGCCGACTACCACGAACCGACACCGGAGGAGCAGTTCGCCGGACTGCGAGAGATCCGCGAACGAGAACTGCGGATTGAAGCAGGGGAGGAGGAAAGATGATTATCAGTGTGGCGGAAATCTCACGGAGGCTTTCTGAGCAGTCAGAGGCCCTCTGTAAGCGGTTTCTTCCCGGCGGCAAGGTCAAGGGGCGGGAATGGGTCTGCGGGAGCGTGTCGGGCGATTCTGGGGAAAGCATGAAGGTCCAGCTTGATGGGGAGCACGCCGGACACTGGAAAGATTGGGCGAGTGACGAACATGGCGACATGATCGACCTGTGGCGAGAGTCAGCGGGATGCACTCAAGGCGAGGCCATAAAGGCGGCAAAGGAGCACCTTGGGATCAAAGATTCTGCATTCCAGCAATCCGACCGGACCTATTCCCGGCCAGACGCCAAAGCCACGCAGGAGATCAACCCGAAAGGAACAGCGCAAAGATACCTGTACGAAACTCGGAAGATTGAACCCGCGACCATCAACCGGCTGAAAATCGAGTGTTCTCGGGAAGATAAAGCCATCGCGTTCCCCTGCTACTCGCCAGACGGAACCTTGATAAATCGGTCCTATCGAACGATCCCGGTCAACGGAGAAAAGAAAAAGGTATGGCAGGATAAGGGGTGCGCCCCGGCTCTTTTCGGATGGCAAGGGATCAGTGATAACGCATATCGGGACCGGACCATCGTTCTTTCCGAGGGGCAAATTGATGCTATGACCTGGCAGCAATGGGGGATCGACGCTTTGAGTATTCCGAACGGTTCCGGCCAAACATGGATCGAATACGAGTGGGACAATCTCCAAGCATTCGACAACGTTTACATTGCGTTCGATTCTGACGGCGCGGGAGAAGAGAATACACGGAAAGCAATCGCCAGACTTGGAACCCATCGATGCTTAATCGTGAAGCTGCCCTACAAGGACGCAAACGAGTGTCTTCTCAGGGGATCAACGGAACAGGATGCTCGGTCATGGTTGGGGAAAGCCGAACCTCCGCAAATGATGGGGCTCGTTAGGTCAACGGAACTGGAACAACGAATCTTAACTGAATTGGAACCGAAGGCCGAGGTTTTTACGCTTCCGTTCTTGAAAGGATACGACGCAGAAAGCGGATACCATCCGAGGCCGGGAGACGTGACGCTTTGGACTGGAATCACCGGACACGGAAAATCCACAATTTTGAACGGCTTTGCATTAGCCTACTTAATGCGGAATGTGTCGGTATTCATCGCGTCGATGGAGATGAAGCCGGAAAAATTAGTTGTCAGAATGTTGAGGTCTTCATTCGGGGAAGTAACTCAAGAACATGTGAAAACTTTTGTTAAAGAAGTTGGACACAATTTAATCTTTGCCGATGTCATGGGATACATTACCCAAGAAAAACTTTTCGAGATGATGAAGTTTTCCTTCCAGCGATACGGGATTACTCAATGTATTGTGGATTCACTTATGCGGGTGGATAACTTAGAAGAAGATTATCCAGCTCAGGGGAAATTTATGAATATGATCCAAGAATTTGCAAAATCCACGGGATGCCACGTTCATCTTGTGGCGCATCCTCGAAAGGTAAGCGATGGAACCCGTCTGGGAAAACTCGACATCAAAGGGAGTTCCTTGATTCCAAACAATGCAGACAACATCGTTTCAGTTTTCCGAAACGTGGAAAAGGACAAGCTCCGCCGTAACAATGAACTCACACCGAACCAAGAATACGAAATGCACGACGCCGAAGTGAGTGTCGAGAAGCAAAGGGAAACAGGGTGGGAAGGCTCGATCAAACTAAAATTCGACCGAAAACGATTCCTTTACACCGCAATGGATAATCGGACACGATGAGGGCAAGAAAATGAAAACGCTACCAGACAGAAACGTAGAAGCACTCCGCACGCGTGGGCCAGGGTCGGCAATTTCGGCTAACCCGACACGGCAGCCGTGTCGGTCATGCCGCTACTTCCACCCGTCTCGCAACGCAGGGAGCGAGGGCTGGTGCGAGAGCATAGAGTCCGACACGCAGGATTGGTGGACGGGGTGCGTGCGTCATTCGCCGAACACTGAAATTCAGCGGTCCTCTACCGTCACGGGGGACGAGGCATGATTGCTATCGTAAATGTAGGCCCACATGACGATCCGAATCTACTGGGAGAACGATCTTACGAGGTGCGAATAAACCGTAGCATTATCGCAACTTTTCGCCACCGTCGAGGAGATGGTCTTGGTGCATGTCTTTTGGCGGCGGCTAAAGCTGTCGAAAAACAAAAGTGGATGGAAGTTGAAGAATTTATTTCAGCGAACGCCAAGATCAGCGGCGGCGCGAACCACAAATAACCTATGAATAAAACTGAAATCAACCAAGCAGAATGGAAAGAGTGTGCGGGGAAACTGGCGGCGGCGCTCAATGGGTGTGTGGTCCGCCTAAGAATCGCGATTGCTGATGAGGGCGGAGAGGCGAGCGAGGAGCTGAATGATATAGCCCCGTCGAGACTGGACAACATCAAAAACGTAAGTGCGGCTTTGAGCGAATATGAGGGACTGACAATCAAGTCAGACGGTCGCCAACCCTCCGAGTCAAAGCGGGTAGGGATTAGCTCCAATGGACTGTTGGAAATTATTTCCGAAATCGAGGGGCTTGTGGACTGGCACGCCGACAAAAATGCCGACATTGAAAACGAATCGCCTACTGATATGCACGCCCATTGCAATGGACTTGTTTTGCAGGCTGCGAAGCGGATGCGTTATATTTTGTCTAACAAACCAAAGTGAGCCGCGATCCTCGCCCGAAATACCAAAATCATGAGCACTCTATCAACCGATAAACAACCTGAACCGGCGAGGGTCGTTGGCTCGACTGCCTTGTTAGGCTCCGTTCATTTTTCCAGCGCAACGGATGAATGGGCAACGCCCCGCGCCTACTTCGACACAGTAAGCGGCGAGTTCGGCCCGTTCGATCTTGACCCGTGCGCCACGCCGGAAAGCGCAAAGGCTCCCAAGTTCTTTACTAAAGCAGACGACGGACTCGCCCAAGAATGGACCGGGCGCGTGTGGATGAATCCGCCCTACGGTCGCGTGATTGGCGCGTGGATGCGGAAAGCCTATGAGACCGCACAAGCGGGCCATTTGGTCGTCTGCCTCGTCCCTGCACGGACCGACACCGCATGGTGGCACGATTACGCAGCAAAGGGTACCGTGCGCTTTATTAGAGGGCGGCTGAAGTTTGGCGATGCGAAAAACAGCGCACCGTTCCCGTCCGCGCTTGTCGTTTTCGGTATGCCTAACGAAAAAGTCAGCCACGCTATGAGCCAGCAGCAACCAATGAAAAACACAAGTGACACTTTTCCGAGGTACTCGGCAATGGACGGGTCGGTTAATTTAACGGTCAAGTATGGCTGCATCACGGCTAAATGCCCGAGATGCGGGTTTTTGATGGATTCGCAAAACCCACCAATAGAGGCCGAGCACATTAATCCATTCAGGCTCCCGGAATCCAAATTAGTGTTTCTCATACTGGATTCCCGTCCGAAGTGTCCAGAGTGCCGGGTTAGGTTCAACGTCACGGCCCAGTATCGATCCCCAACGCTATGAGCCAGCAACCAATGAAAAACCAAACTCCACGCTGGGAGTTTTCAGATGATCGGCACTACTTTAGTCGCTGGGTAGAATCGCGGCGTCCGGCCAAACAGATTGATTGGCAATGGACGGGCCAAAAGCTGATACTGATGGTAGAGCAAAAAGACCGCCGCCGATGGCTTGATCTTGACGCCGAAACTCTACACTGTTTCCGACCCGGATGGAGAGTGGTTGTCGCGCTTTCAATAAAACGCTGCCGCAAAGATCTTTTTATGCCAACTGACACACCAAAAACGGACATATGAAACACACCCTGGTTGGCCAAATTCCAGCGCACAAATACTGTTGGGTAGATAGCACCCACACGCACAAAGAGCCAAGCGGCTTCGTTCCAGCTATCTGGTATGGGTTGGTGAGCTATCCGGGGAGGGTTTGGGGCTGCACGGTGCTTCTGGAGTCGGGCGCGATTTACCGCAACCTTCCGCCTCACGCCATCGCATTCAATGCGGCCCCGGATGGTGTTTGGACAGCGCAAGACGCGCAGACATGGGACTGCTACGGATGGGAGTTTGCGACCTTGGAATATGACTATCTCCGGGGGCTCGAATGCCGGGTCTTGGCCAACAACCAAGAACACATCGGAGAATATATGTTCACGGTTGCGCCGGTTGGGGATGCTTACAGCGCGGATCCAGGTCAATCGAAGGAATTCACTTTTGTCAAACTGGATAACGGATGGATGACTATACAGCCGACCAATCACACGGTCTTTCGGGAGCGAAGCTTTACCGACAACAAACTCGAATTTCCAAGGGGCCTGAAACGACAAACCGAAATTTGGACAGTTGAATGACGCATTTATGAGTGAGGAACCAACAAAAGAACGCTTACGGCAAATCTACGAGATGAGGGAAGCCGGGAAGACATTCATTGAAATCGGAGCCGATTTGAAAATGAGCGGAGCCCAGGCCGCAAACATCCACGAAATTGCCGTTTGTAAGCAGGCCAAGGGATGGTTGTACGGCGACTGGTGCCAGATCCTTCTTGCAAAAATAGATGATGTCGCGGAAGAAAACCGATGAAAAAGCCGTCCCAATTCACATGGACCGAGGCCCAGTACCAAGAGTATCTAAAGAGGACCGGGCAGCCGGAGCCGACCGGGGAAAGCAAAGGGCAAAAGAATCAACATGAAAATCATTGCAATCAAGACAACTTGGGTGTAGTACCCTCGATTATGGCAAGAGGAGGAAGCATTAAAACCCCAGTTTGGACGCAAAGCGAAGATCGTCAATTATCGGTTTTATATCTTCAAATGCGACAAGGAAAAATAAAACAAACAGAAATCGCGGTCGTTCTAAAACGATCAGTTGCGGCATGTGCATGTCGAGCCGGAGAGCTTGGGATAAGCACACCGAGAGGGAAATGGAAACGTCCAGAACCAAATCGTAAAGTTGAGAAGGCAAAGATAACATCAGCTGAACGATCTGAGATAACCCGAGAGTGGCACAAAAATAATATTCACCCAATGAAGGGAAAGCCCGTGCCACAAAACGTTCGAGATGCGATTTCAAAAGCGAATGATGGAAGAAAAGTTCCTCCTGAAAGAACGATGCGACAACTGAAGACACGGCTTGCAAGATTTGGGACTCTCGCAAACAAAAACTTCAGAGGGTCATGGAAAGCAGGCTGGAGGGAGATTGGCGGGAAAAGGATTTATGCCCGATCCAGGTGGGAAGCGAACTACGCTCGTTATCTTGAATTCTTGAAGAAACACAATCAACTTGCAGAGTGGGAGCATGAGCCTGAGACGTTTTGGTTTGAGAAGATTAAACGAGGGTGCAGATCATACCTGCCTGACTTCCGGGTTACGCATATCGCCGGAAACATTGAGTATCACGAAGTCAAGGGATGGATGGATGATAGAAGTAAAACCAAGATAAGAAGGATGGCGAAATATCATCCTGCGGTAACTTTGATAGTTCGGGATTCAACGTGGTTTAAGGCAAACCGATTGAGATTGCGCGGATTAATTACCGGATGGGAAGATGGGAAAGTGTAGGAGATCCGCCTCCAATGACGATCACGCCGCACGACCCCGGAACGTACCTAGTGACCAGCGAGACCGTGGACGGAGACAGCTACATGGTGGACATGGGAGACCCAGAGAGGCCGGACGGGGCGTGCAGTTGCACCGATTACACGATGCGCATCGAGCCGCTGATTGCGAGAGGACAGGTTCCAGTTCGGACCCGGTGCAAGCACCTTCGGGCCGTCGCGAAATGGATTGAACTCGCGTGCCAGCGGAAAAAAATAGTTGACACCGTGACCAGCTTCTGCCATGTTCAGCGCGTTCGATGATTGAACTAGAATCATTTGACGAGTCACTTTCTTGAAATTGCCCCGCCTGTGTTCTAGTTCAACCAGCGCGGGGCTTTTCTTTGGTGTTACCAACCGGGCACACAAAGAGCTTTGCCGGACTTACTGACGGCCAGGAACTATAAGAGCCGGACAATGGGCCACCGCGTAGAAGCAGGACGACCCAAGGAACACGGGAACGCTTTCGTTCCCTATCCCGCACCGGACGCGACTTAAGAAGGCCCGCCGGTGGAATTGGGATTGCTTTGAAGCAAGGGAGAAGTGACCGCCTCTGAACAGCGCATTGCAGGGGAGCTAGACCTCACAACAAAGCGGACTTGCGCCCGCCCCTTGCTCCAGAGAACCCCAAGAAAAACGTGGGGAGGACAGCCAACTCCTGCGAGCGGGGAAGCTAGGTGAAAAGGTTTGGGCGACCGGGAGCACCTTCGATCTTCCCCAGTGTGTCCAATGTACCCTTGTCCTGTACGGAATGTGGATTCAAAAGCATACCTCGATCCTAGCAATGGGCGAGGTATGCCCGCAGCCCCTGAGCCAACCAGAATAGAGGCTCCAAAGGTGACTGGTAACAGAGCGAAAGCCCGGAACCCAAGTACCAGAGAGACAGGCAGCAAAAAAAGGTGAAACTTTTTATTGACATGGCGGGACGTTAAGCGCATTGTCACTGGTAGCCGAGGGGATTGTCCCCGGAGCGCAACCAAAATCAAAAATGAAAACCACAGACACAAAACAAGCGACAGGCACCCACGAAAACCCGATCCGCTACGACCGCATAAACAAAACCGATTCCGATTACCGGGAAAAGATGGCCGCGCAACTCGACAAATTCAGCGCGGACGCACAGGCAGGGAAAGTACTCTGTTTGTCGGATCTCATGTGCAACGCGGGAATGTAACGGCCATGAAAACGATCAAAGCAGGCCAGACCCTAACAGCCCGGAGTATTTGTAATTACGATTGCATTTACACAATGGAGATTCTTTCGAGGACTTCGAAAATGGCAACCTATCGTCGAGACGGACAAGTCAGGAAGGCGAAAATCCAAACACGGGACGGCGACGAATATATCCGCCCCGACCGCTGGAGCATGGCCCCGACGTTCAGCGCGATTTAATGACGTTCCCCCCGGAACCCAATCACCAACCAACAAAAAATATGAAAACCAACGACAGAGAGATCAGCGCATTTATCGGCCACATAGTGGAGGCGAGGAGAACCGCCGCCGCCATAACTGCCCACATTAACGACCGTCTAGGAGTGAGCCCGGCCGGCCTAGACTGGAGCCACGTAGCATCCGCATCCATGCTGGCCGGGGAGCTGGCCGAGATCGCCGCGCAATTCGGGCTCGATACAACGACCCCGGAACCCGCCCTTGACCCCCGAGCGAGCGAGATCCCAAAACTGATTGCGGAGTTGTCGATGCTGAGAGCAGAAAAAAAACAGCGGCAAAACCAATCCGTGATTAAGGCACAGGAGGCGGCACAATGAGCGCCGTACGATGCCAGTGCGGGGAGGAGATCACGGTAGCCCAGGCCGCAGCCGTGATGCAGAAGATAGCGACGGCCAAGAGATGGGACGGGATAACTGCGGAACAAAAATCTGCTCACATGAGCCGGGTACGGAGAGCGGGCATCGCGGCAAAAAGGGGACCTGCATCTATGCGGGACGGCGGTCGGAAAAGAAAAGTGAAAATAACCGCTTGACATCCCGCCATGTCAGAGTATTGTCTCAGTTGTAAGCAACAATTCAACCAAAATACAAAAATGAAAATGAACGAATACAAAATCCAGACTCTCAGAGTTTGCGAGGACCCCGCACCAACACTTGATAGCGCATCCGTAGTTTTGGAGGCCTGGAAAAATCACGTCACTTCCGCGCAATGGTTCGACCCGATGAAGGAGGCGTTGGTAGTGTTCACCCTCACAACTAAACTGAAATGCTCAGGGTTCAATCTCATTTCGTTGGGGAGCATCAACGAGACCGTAGCCAACCCGAGGGAGATTTTCCGACCCGCCATCATGAGCGCGTCGTACGCCATTATCTTGGCGCACAACCACCCGTCTGGAGATCCAGCACCAAGCGAGGCTGATCGGAGATTGACTCGGCGCATCGTGGAGGCTGGCGAGATACTACGCATATCAATGACGGATCACGTAATAATCGGCAGCGGAGAAACCCCGCATTTCTCTTTCCGTGAGGCCGGATTGATCTAACCAACCCGCATGACCCGCCCGGCAGCCGAAAAGCTCCGGGGCTCTTTCGTACCGGGCCACAAAAAAAGAAATCCGCTTGACATCCCGCCACGTGATGTTAATTTACCTACGCAGCAACAATTCAACCCAACCAAAATTATGAAAACGATCAACCTAAAGCACAGCCTCGCCAGCGGCGGGACCCTCATGCCTCAGCAAGACGGGGCAACGCCCGGATACCGCAACGGATGCATGACAATCGCCGTCACCGGTCTGCCGGACAACGCCACACATGCCGACGCAAAACGTATCGCCGAAAATGTGATGCTGCCCGGATGGCTCTACACTGTGGACGCATCGCAAGACGGAAAAAACCTCTACCGCGCCGAAAACCTCACGCCGGATCAGCTCGTCGCCGCACCGGATTGGTATCGTGAAAAATACTGCCAGTCATGAACACTCCAAAATTGATCTCCGCTTTCATCGCAAGGCGGAAGGAAATCCGAGATGCCAGAAAGGCAGGGTGTCCCGCCATCCGTCTTTGGGCGGTGGCTCACGATAACAGGGGGAGTTTATTCACCCCCTACATAAAGAGGATCTGATGGGTCGGGGGATGGAGAACTATGAAAACTCCATCCCCCTTTCCATACCTACCAGCAATTATCTTCTACCAATCGCTTCTACTACGTGCCTGTGCATTTCTGCGTGTGGCATCTTCTCAATCGTATCGTGGCACGCATGGCAACAGAGCGCCGCCTCCAACCAATCTTCTTCAGTTTCCAAGAAACGAGTCTTCTTCGAGTGCGCGAATGATAGCGCGCAATCTCGCAAACATCCTTCCAGTTTAATCTCGCAAGTGAAGATCTCCATCTCAATGAGCTCTTCTTCAGCTTCGCGTTCATCGCGATTCTCTTTTTCGTCTGCTTTCCCGCCTTGAACGCCTTGTTCCCCGACCTAATCATGCTGTTCCGTTTCATGTTACCCGGGAGCGCTCCCGCAACGCTGCTTTCATCATGTTGAGTTCGTTCTGGAACTGATCGTCCTTCGCAGCTTTCTTCTCCATCGTCTCAGCGAGGACCGTGAGGTCATCGTAATCGACCTCGGTGAGCAACTGTCCACGGAACATTCCTCCGACATGCTGGATCTCGTACTCCTTCCAGTTCGGCTTGACCTTCACGTCCGGCTGCGGCTTTGGAGTGGCTTTGGGCTTCGGTTCTTCGAATTTCTCCGGTGGCGTCATGTCGAGCTGATCTTCTTTTTCGACCATCTCGAACGTCGCATCCTGAATGGTTTCGACAGGTGTCCCCTTGACTTCCACTTCCCGCTCACGAGGCTCGAACCCGAGATCCCTGATCTTCTCGCGAAGATCAGCGTTAAGACCGTTAAGCCGTCGCCTTTGCTCCGCGCTCGCATTCCGTGAGTTGTCTAGGTTCTCTCCGATCTGGCGTTCCAGAGATTCAACCTGTTCAGCAACATCCATCTCGTTCCGTTCGCGTGATGGTAGCGACATGCGATCTGCTTCAGCTGCTTCGGTCGCTTCGCTTGCCTCCATGATCCCGCAGATCAATCCCGGCATGATGATACGGATTCCTTCCGTGTCGCACCGTGCCGCAAGCATGGATCGTGGATACCTACTCCACACGAGCTTGGTTCCGTCCTTCCCCTTGGTGATTCCCTTCTCTTCCGCGTCCCTGAATGTCCGGACAATGGTCTGCTCCCCATTTTTATTGAGCTTGATCAGGTCGAGATACATCTGGGTCCGCGCTTCGGAATCAAGATCTTTGTCCCTCTCCAACTTCAATGTGAGTTCCATCCGGCTGAACGACCGCTTCTCTGCCGCTTCGTCGATGGTCTTCTTATCCTCGAAGTAAGTCGCCGCCACAATGGCATCAGTGCGAATGTGGTAAATGACTCCTCCTCCTGCCTTCAGGAACTCTGCGAGCATCGCGTCCGCTTTCATGGACGGTCTCCCCTCAATGACGTGGTATCGCTTCAGGACCGCGAAGGGTGAGATACCCTCGTCCTTGGCAATGGCAAAGAGACAGATCGCCTGTTCCTTCTTCGTCACCCCGAACATCCCTGACTTCGCGACCTGTTCGGCGAATCTGTCGAGATCCTCCCATGTTGAAAGTGCGAATGGTGATGGTGCCGGTCTCGTCTCTTGGACGTAAGGCGACGTGCCTTTCTCCTGAATTGGTGATGTTACATCATTCATGATATTCTCCTGTATGGGTATTTCTTTGGTTCG
>Ga0209491_10005413_pt1 | contig 18710 bp, 22 predicted proteins | sample BON02_FD_187213 | JGI IMG/M metagenome (GOLD analysis project Ga0209491, IMG submission 187213) | Freshwater microbial communities from Lake Bonney liftoff mats and glacier meltwater in Antarctica - BON-02 (SPAdes) (version 2) | ecosystem: Environmental > Aquatic > Freshwater > Ice > Glacier...
CACCAAGCCGAAGCCCTTCACCTGGACCAAAACGGCTGAGGATATCCTAACCCGGGAACGACGCGCGCTGGACAAACTCGATGAAATCAGAGGAAACAGGTAGCAAGCGTCAGATTCAGAACACTAGCGCTTTGCCACCAAAACGTTTGTCTGCAGCGCCACAGCGATACCTTGACTTGCAACACCACCGAGGCACTTCGGGCATTATGAAACACTCCATGCTCGACCCGGCAACCCTTGGTGAAATCATCGAGATGGCTTTAAGCGATCACGACAGTTTTGATGCGATCCGAAACCTGCATGGGCTTGGTCCGGACGCGGTGAAAACGCTGATGCGGCAGAACCTGAAAAGCAGCAGCTACCGTGCATGGCGCAGGCGAGTTCGGGCGTTCTCCGATCGGCGCGAGGTGTATAAATGACCCCGGACCTGCACCCTTGGGCGGCTGATCTGTCCGACCTATACGCGGCGGCGCAGGCATAGGCGATGCGTGTCATCAGCCGTTCTTGCGTTTCATAATGGCGCTCGCGCGCCAAAGCATCGATCTGGCGGATCAAGGGGTCATAGTCGAAGACATGCGCCATCCCATTCTGCGCAATCAAGACGAGGTCCGCCGCAATGGTCAGGGTCCGGTCAAGCAGATGCGCCCGGGGCACCACTTCGCCGGGCCCGTAGGTTCCGATCCGCGCCGCGATCTTCAGGGCCTTCAGTTCGACTTGGCTGTATGCTGGCAAGATCAAATCTCCGATTTCACTGGAAGATAATCGCGTGGCCCCCGCGCGCTCCGGTATTTGCAGGGATGCATGTCAGGCGCCATCATCCAAAGGCTCATCGCCAGCGGGGTTTGTGCCCACCGTCATCAATTGCTGGGTCAAAAGCGCCTTGTAGCGACGCTGGCGCCGACGCGCCTTTGCGCCAGACGCACGCCATCCTTCACGCTTGTCCTGAACAAGGTCTTCAAGATCGGCAGCAACCGATATCTTGTGCGCGTCGGATGGTGATGTGCGTTTGACCATGGGGGTGTTGTAGCTGTCGGTTGTTAGGTGCAAGCGATAACACGGAGGGCAAACGGCTGCGGTCCTTCTTCGCAGCAATACCCGAGGATCTGGCTGTTTTGCCACAGGACAGGTTGCTGAAAGTGGATGAAAGCCAACTATATCTGCTTCATCGGAGGTTAAATGAAAATCAATGAAACATTCTCACGACTTTCAATCTGACACGCTGCACGTCCATCACGTTCCCAACAGCATTCCAGACCGGATCGCGCTGCGCGTGGTCAAGAGTATGCGGTTCTTCGCAGACCAGTTCTTCGCCAAACGCTACGGGCACCGGGCTGTCGTGCTTGAAACGGTCGCAGCCGTGCCGGGCATGGTGGGCGGGCTGTTGCAACATCTGAGCGCCATTCGTCACATCCGTGACGATCAGGGCTGGATCAAGGAATTGATCGATGAGGCAGATAACGAGCGTATGCATCTGATGACGTTCATCAAGATCGCAGAGCCCAGCAGGTTTGAGCGATTTCTCATCATGGTGGCGCAGTTGATCTTTTATAACCTCTACTTCTTCCTCTACCTGCTTGCCCCCAAGACGGCGCATCGCGTGGTCGGCTACCTCGAGGAAGAGGCGGTGGTCAGCTACACCCACTATCTGGCAGAGATTGACGCAGGCCGGGTCGAAAACGTGGCAGCACCGCAGATCGCGATAAAATACTGGAACCTGCCAGCCACTGCGCGCTTGCGCGACGTGGTCCTTGTGGTGCGCGCGGACGAGGCCCATCACCGCGATACCAACCACCACTTTGCCAATCAGTTGGCGAAAGGCGTGCGTGCGTGAACCAAGGCCGATGCCAAAGTATAAAAGTGGCTGCCTAGACAACCGGCCAGCTACTTTACGGATTCAAACATGGGCAACCCAAGTGGTTTGCCTGAGCGGGCGTGATGTCTTCCTTGCTGCGACCGCCTGACCGCGCACGACACCTGCCGAAACAGTTTCCTGGAGCACGCAAAGCTATGCTTGATATTGATAAAATCCGCAGTGATTTCCCAATCTTGTCGCGCAAGGTCAACGGAAAGCCGTTGGTTTATCTGGACAATGGTGCTTCGGCCCAAAAGCCGCAGGTCGTCATTGATGCGATCGCGCAGACCTATGCGCATGAATATGCCAATGTGCATCGGGGTTTGCATTACCTGTCCAATCTGGCGACCGACAACTATGAGCGCGTTCGCGGCATCGTTGCGCGCTTTCTGGGCGCGGCCAGCGAGGATGAGATCATCTTCAATTCGGGTGCGACCGAAGGCATCAACATGGTGGCCTATGGCTGGGCCATGCCGCGCATGAAGGCCGGGGACGAGATTATCCTCAGCATCATGGAGCATCACGCCAATATCGTGCCGTGGCATTTTCTGCGCGAACGGCAAGGCGTGGTGATCAAGTGGGTCGAGGTTGACGGCACCGGCGCATTAGACCCCGCAAAAGTGCTGGAGGCCATCACGCCGCGGACAAGGCTGATCGCGGTCACGCATTGCTCGAACGTGCTTGGCACTGTCGTCGATGTTGCCGCGATCTGCGCGGGCGCGCAGGCCCATGGTGTGCCCGTGCTGGTGGATGGCAGCCAGGCCGCCGTCCACATGCCGATCAATGTGCAAGACCTCGGCTGCGATTTCTATGCGGTCACGGGGCACAAGCTTTATGGCCCGTCCGGGTCAGGGGCGATCTACGTCCGCCAGGACCGGATGGCCGAGATGCGCCCCTTCATGGGGGGTGGTGACATGATCCGCGAAGTGACGCGCGATCATGTCACCTACAACGATGCGCCGATGAAGTTCGAGGCGGGCACCCCTGGCATCGTGCAGACCATCGGTCTGGGTGTGGCGCTGGAATATATGACGGGGTTGGGCATGGCCAATATCGCGGCGCATGAGCAGCAACTTCGTGACTATGCCCGCGCGCGTCTTGACTGCTTGAACTGGATCACGGTGCAAGGGACAACGCCCGAGAAGGCCCCCATTTTTTCGTTCTCGATGCAGGGTGCCGCCCATGCGCATGATATTTCGACCATTCTTGACAAGAAAGGCGTGGCCGTCCGGGCGGGCCAGCATTGCGCTGGCCCCTTGATGGCGCATCTGGGGCTAACCGCCACCTGCCGCGCGTCTTTCGCGGTGTACAACACCACGGCCGAGGTTGACGTGCTGATCGACGCGCTGGAGCTGGCGCATGAGATGTTCGCCTGACTGACCTTGCAGGAGGTAAGGTCAATTGACCAGAACGGGTGCGGCGCGCAGATACGAACGATCCTCGATCTGTTTCACAAGGAAGTCGGCGACGCTCGCGCGTGAGATGATCCCGTTGCGCCACGAGGATGGATCGCGAAGCACCTTGTAGCGGCTGGATTTCGGGCCGTTCAGCAGCACACCAGGGCGCCCAATCGTCCAGTCCAGCCCGCTTTGCTGGATAATGTCCTCCTGACGGGTCTTGTCGTCATAAGCGCGGCCAAATACGATCTGAAACGGCGCGCGTTGCAGCAAGCCGATGCTGGCCCGGCTGTCGCCAGCCCCGAAACCGGTGACGCAAATAAAACGCTTGACTGATTTTTCCGTCATCGCCGCGACAATCACACGCGTCGCGTCGGAAAACAGATGCACGGGTTTGAAGAGTTCGCCCAAGCCCACGCCAAGCGTAAGGATCACGGCATCGACACCTGCAAGGGCTGCCTCAACATCTTGCTGGCGCGTCGCATCACCTTGCATCTTTTCCAGTCGCGGGTCGGACAGGGTCATGGCCGCGGCAGACCGGGCAAAAGCGCGTACATCATAGCCAGCGGCCAATGCTGCCTTGGTCGTTGCCAACCCGATACCCTTGCTGGCACCGATTATAAGGACTTTCACAACAAAACCTCCAGGTTTGACGGCAAAAGCGGTCCGGGAATGGACGCTTCACGAAGCTTCGCATCAGAATGGATGACGCCTATCTTAGCGTCTGCCCTGTTGAAGCCGGTTTGATCCAGCGACAAGCTGCTGCTGAGATGACAATCCCCGTTCAATCATGCTCTCCATCGCGGTGGCGACCCGCTCCGCGCGCGAATAGTTTTGGCCGCTTTGCCGCGACCGTAAACGTGGCTACCGTGATTGCCGCAGCCGCAATCAAGACCGCATGACCCAGTATGCTGGCCGCAAGAAACGTGTAGCTTCCGATCGCGACAGAGAAACTGACCGCCCACATAAAGCCCAAAATTTGCAGAATATAGTGACGGACAGCGACATCTGGAATATGGCGAAGCGGGCTAACACTATGATCGAAAATGAAGTTCCACACATTCACAACAATGGTCTTGATAGCTGCGATCATGGCTTGGGTCCTTGTTCTGAGTGTATGATGACGTGCCTTGGCCACTTCAGGCCTCTCCATCAAAACTGTAGGTAGCGCTGAACCGCACCGTTCCCAGCCGGTCTGATTGAAAAACATAAAGAGGGGCCCGTTTCCACCGACGGCGCCGTGGTCGGAGCAGCGTCACAACACCGTCCACGACCTGCTGCCACACCTTCCAAGCGGGAGTGTCGCGGGGCGTCCTGAAACAGCGATCCGCGGGCAACCCGGGCCGGGCCAAAGCTATTTTCCCCGCAAACCGCAAATCCGCTGTTCCATGCGCTGTTCCGGTCTACCCTTCTTCTAACCGGGAGGGTGCGCCTTGATGCTCGACACCAATAATCCGTCCATCGGACGCTTTGACAAATCTTTCCTGGTGCACATGATCAAGGATTTTCCTTGTTCTGCTTGCCGTAAGCATTCTCGAATTTGCCCTGAAGGCGGCGACCGTCTATTACAACTATAGCGTCAATGGGGCGTCAGAGGCGCAGGTTGTTGCCGATGACCTGGCTGAAAACGTGCGGTCGATCATGCGCAACGAAGGCGGGCCGGTTGCAGCGCGCACCATCTATCCGATCCTGGAGCGGAACTGGACTGACCTTGGGTATGCGGTGGCGATCGTCCCGTCGGACGTGACGATCCGGTCCATCGAGAACGCCTTCGATTTTGTGCCTGCGGGTATCCCCGAGGCGTGGCCCCAGGGTGACTTCAAGGAGGCGTCGGTCGGGATCAATGCCGAAACCTTTTGTCTGCAATGCCATACCGAGGGAGAGGTTGTTGGCGGCCAAGCGCGAGCCGCGCCTTTCAAACGATTGGTTCACGGCCATCCGCGCCTCGCTTCAGGCGCTTGATGAACGATTGGCGAAGGTGGGCAACATGCGTCAGGCCAACGAGTTGCTAGAAGCGTTGAGTGCCGTTATCGCAAGTGCAGAGACGCAGTTGGCGACGTCAGAAAGCCTGTTCCAGTCCTTGGCCACGGTCGGAGACGATACCGAAAGCCTCAAAGGCGCGATGTCCGAGATGACCCGGCTGGAAGAACGGATGAAAACGATCATCGAACCAGGCGGAACCCTCGTGTGTCGCCTTCAGCCCGAACCAGGTTACGCCGGAAAGGAGGCGCTTGGCTTTCTTGGATCAGTAGAACCCGACCTCGCGTACGTCGATCCGGGCGTCATGGTCGCGGCCATAGGCAACGATGGCAACAGAACTCAGGCTGACCGGCTTGGGTACACTGCGCAGTAACGCGCCCGAGGCGGTGAACGCATCGAGCGGCAGGCTCACTTCGGTCCAGCTTTCCGTGACCTCGAACCCCGCCTGATAGTATTGCCACGGCAACAGCGTGCCCCCAGTCCGAAGGTGTACGAAATAGCGCTGGTCATTGCCGCGTACGATCAGTCGCACGCCGGTTGTGCCTTCAGGTGGCGGGCTGACAAGATCAAGCCGCATCTGGATGAACCCGCCTCGGTTGGCGGTGCTGACTCGGCCGGTCATGCGCGCAAAATTCAGGCCGTCTTCCTGCGCAAATGTGACACCGCCAGTGGACACGCCCCCCATCACTTGATCGGTGAAGAACCGCCAGCGAGTTTCCGGCTGCATGGTGAAATCCTCGATGAATGTGGGCCCGGCTGCAGCGCCGTCAGCCATTGCAGGCGGCATGGCACGACCAAGCAAGACAGCTGCAAGAGAAAGGACGATCAGACTGCGCGGAACCATTTTCTTCCACAAACTTTCCCATGCGGCGGCGCAGAAGATACCCCGCCCGTGCTGCAACCTACCAATGCTGAGTTCCCGGCGCACCCTTGATCTGGCCGTCCAGATTGGGTGTGACCCAGCCGCCGTAAAAGCTGCCCGGTTGCGGAATGACGCGCAGATCGCCGACCCAAGCCTCATCCATCAGCCCAGCATAAAACGCCACATAGCCTGCTAGGGCAGCAAAGCGGGCGGTGGGTTTGTCATAGGCCCATGCAGCACGGGCGGCAGTCTTGCCTCCGGCAATCACGTCGAAATAGCGCGCGACGCCCTTCCATTCACAAAAGCTGCTGCCCTGCACCGGTCGCAGGGTGGCGTGGATATCTTCGGGCGGAAGGTAATAGCTGGGGGCATGGTGAGTTTCCAACACCCGCAAGGCGCGATCGGTTTCCGAGACCAGCGCCCCACCCAGCCGGATCACGATCCGCTGCGGCACGGGTTCCAGCGAGGGCGGGCGGGGGTAGGATTGTACGTTTTCGCACGGCAGATCGGTCATGGCGTGGCCTCGGTCAGGGGTTTGCGGGCGGTTCCCATATAGAGGATGGCCGTCAGCGGCAGGGGGCCAAAGTTCAGATCAAACCGACGATTGATCCCGCGCGGGCCAAGTCCAGTGACTGCACCCGGCACCAGCCCCGCGCCTAGCAAACCTGCGCGCAATTCGCGCGGCTTGATGAACATGGCCGGGTCATGTGTGCCGTGTGGCAACAGGCGCAGGATGTCTTCGGCGATGGTGGCAAGCCGGGCCAATGGGTTGCGGTTGATCGTGTCGAACAGAAACATCCCGCCGGGGCGCAGGGTGCGGGCAACCTCGGACAAGACCTTGTTCAGATCGGCCACATGTTCCAGCACATCGACGCAGACCACGGCATCGAAACTGCTGATGTCATAGGGCAGAGCCTCGCCCACGCCAACATCATAGCCTATGCGTAAACCTGTCGCGCGGGCATGGGCGCGGGCGGCGTCGATGGCCTCGGCGGCGGGGTCGATCCCGGTAACCTGTGCGCCGCGCGATGCCAATGCCTCGGCCATAAACCCCCCGGCGCAGCCAAGGTCCAGCACCGCTTTGTCCTGCCAGTCAATCTGGCGGTCGAACCATTTCAGCCGCCCCGGCACCAGGTTCTTCAGCGTGCGCACCCAGCGGATGTCATCTGACCACCAGCGATCCGCCACCTTGTCATAGATCGTCAGGTCATTGCGCATCGGGTTGGTCCTTGGTGGGGCTCAGGCGGGGTAGGGCGTAGGGCACCGTGGCGCGATATTGATCAAACCGCGCGCCGTATCGGGCGGCAAAGCGGCGTTCCTTCAGGCGGGGGGCCAGCAGGCAATAGGCGGTGAATGCGACAGCAAGCACCAACTGGTCTGGCGTCCAGACCGGCGGCGTCCACAACGTCAGGGCAAAGGCCACGTAGATCGGTTGGCGGATCAGGCGGAACAGACCGTTGGTCGGCATGTCGGGAAATACCGGGCGGATGCGTGCCAGCAGCGACATCCAGCCTAGCGCTCCGGATTGCACTTCGGCCCCGGCATCAAAGCTGGCCTTCAGCAGGATCAGCCAGCTTGCGGCGTAGGCGGTGGTCATGGCCCAGAACGCCATCCCTTCAGCTCGCCACCAGACAATACCTGATGGTGTCCACAGCGCAAACAACGCCAGCAATTGGGCGGATGCGATGATGGCATAGGTGGTGGAGGCCAGCGTTTGCCCATGCGGGCCGGGGACAAGGCGTGCCAGCAACCGCCCGCCGCGCACAGTCAGAAACAGCGAATGCGCCAGCGGAAACTGCACAATCAGCGCGGCATTGGCCAGCGTGGCCATCGGCCACGGCACGGTGCCAAGGCTTTCGCTTAGGCCAAAGAACATCGCCACAATCATCGCCAGCACGCCTGCGGCAAACAGCGCATGGCACAGCGCACCAAAGCTTATCGCCAACGCGCTCCTCTCCGCACCAGTGGGCGGGTGCAGGGCTGCGCGGATCAGCGTAATCAGCCTTGCAATGCGGGGGTCATTCCACATGGCTATGCCTGTGCCAGCATATCGGCCGCAATGGCGGTGCCGCTGTCCCAGGCGGCCTCAATGCGCGGGCCAAGGCACCAGTCGCCGCCCAGATACAGGCTGGCATCATCGCTGCGCAAGAACGGCTGGCTCAGCGGTTGGGTCACCCTTGCATAGCGCCAGCGGTGCGTGGTGGCGTGGGTAACCTGGCCCGGGGATACGCCCAGTCTGTCACATAGCAAGGGCAGCATTCGGGCGGTCAGGGTGGTGGGGTCATCTTCCAGATGCGCCAGACTGTACGCCTCTCCCGCCTGTGCCACCCAAAGCGCCTGCCCTTGTCGGCGGCCCGGCTTGGTGCTGTCTTGGGCGATCCATGACAGCGGGTCATCGGCATCCTTGCGGGTGATGAAGAGGGCAGGGGCGGTCACAGCCGCCATTAGCGTCAGGCACGGGGCCAGCCTGACGCCACTAAGTGCCGCCACCAGCGGATGATAGGCACCCAGCAAGCCTGATACTTGCGGGGCGGGCACAGTGATCACAACGCGCGCGGCGCGCAGGGTAGTATCAGCCAGATGCAGCCGCCAGCCGTCTGCCTGTGGTTCCAGACGTGCCACCTGCGTATTCAGGCGGATGTCCAGGCCAACCCCAAGCGCCTTGGGTATGGCCGACATGCCCGGCACGCCAACGCTGTGATGCCGCCCGGTGCCATCGCCCCACTTGGCCACGCTGCCTGCCGTTTGCAGCGCCGCTAGCACGGTGGCAAAGCCCGCTCCATGCGCGTTCACAAACTGTGCGCCGTGATCAAATTGCAGATCACCCACGCGCCGCGTGGCCACGCGCCCGCCAATACCGCGCCCTTTATCAAGGACGACGGGTGTTATCCCGGCATCGGCCAGCTTTCGCGCGCAGGCCAGTCCGGCCATGCCTGCGCCAATGATGATTACTGGCGTCATGCGGGGAACACCTGTTCCAGAATCCGCGGGATGTTCTGCTTTACCTTGAAGAACCCAGCCGTGGTATGGGGCCAGATGGCCGAATCCCAATCGCGTCGCCATTCGCAAAAGCTGATGCCTGCGCGTGCAAGCGACGGGGCTGCGTCATCCATAAAGTCCCGCAGGGGGCCAGTGGTGATGGTGGGCGTGGCGATTTGCGTGGCACCGCTGGCGGCGGCCCATTTGGCCAGCGCTGTGGGGTCGGCTGCGTGCAGGGTGACGGGGGCTGCGCCGATCCGCACGGCGGCATCGGCCAAGGCACGCGCCTCGAACGCATGGACCAGGTCCGACACGGGTAAGGGGGATCGCAAGTGGCTGGTGGTCAGCGTGGCCGTGGTCCGGATATCAAGGACGGACAGGTCGAAATCCTCCACCCGGCAATCCTCATCGGTGATCAGCAGGGCCGTGGGCTTGCCGGGCTGTGGGGTCGTGATGGCACGCAAGGGCAGCAGGGATGGCAGGCCGTCAGGCTCGGTCGCCTCAAGGCCCTGTGTGACCTCGGCCAGATCGGACGGGCGCGGGGTAAAGCGCCCAGCGGTAAAGGTGGCAATGTTCTGGGCATCCGCCGGATAGGGTTTGCCGCGCGTGTGCAGCCCGGCCACCCAACGCCAGCCCAGCGTGTTCGACGCGGCATCGCCGTCCAGCAAATGCCGGTAAAAGAAATCCGACCCCAGCCGCCATGGCAGGCCAAGGGTAAAAATCCAGATCGACGCAAACCACATCCGCGCGTGGTTGTGCAGATAGCCGGTCTCCACCAGTTCGGTGGCCCAGGCGTCAAAGCATTCCAGTCCGGTCTGGCCATTTATCGCACGATCAACATCCCGGCGCAGGCGGCGGTCGCGGTCAAGGGCAGCAAGATCGGCGTCCAGCCCCGATCTGTAGCTGGTCCAAACCTGCGGACGGCGTTCCAGCCAACCCTTGAAATACCCGCGCCAGATCACCTCTTGCACGAACTTCTCGGCGTCCTCGGGGCCGTGGGCTGCAAGGGCTGCCGCGACGGCGTCAGCCTCCAGCACCAGCCTGCGCCGGATGTAGGGTGACAGGACAGACACGGCCTTATGCGCTCCGGGCCCATGGTCGGTGTTGCGGCCACCCGCATAGCGGCGGCCCATGCGAGGGATAAATGCCTGCAGGATTGCATCACCAGCGGCGCGGGTGGGGGGCCAGTCTGTCATCAGTGTCATTCCGGGGATTGTTCGCGGCAATAGGTTTCCACCATCGGGCGCAAGGCCACGCGTGCGCGCAGTTTGGCGGCCATCAGATACATGCCGCCAATCTTGCGGTGCAGAAACAGCGTGGCGGCGGGGGGCACATGCGCAAGCTCGCGGTCATTGCCGATGGCAAGGCCCATGTCGCGCAGGGTTTCCAGCAGGGTGCTGCTGCCAAAGTCGAATGGCGTATCCTGCCGGATCGGGGCCATGGCTGCGCTGAACATGGACTGTATCAGCGCCTGATGATGCGGGGCGGTATCTGCGCCAAAGTATCCGATGCGCAGCATGGCCGCGCGTGTGGTCTCCTCGCTACCATCCAGCGCCACGCGGGCCAGCGCACGGAAATCGGCGGCAAGGGCGGGAGCAATGGGCTGCACCGCACCGAAATCCAGCAGCACGATGCGGCCAGCCTTGGGGTCGTAGCGGTAGTTGGCAAGGTTCGGGTCGGTCTGCATGGCGCCGAACACAAACAACTCGCGCAGCACCAGATCAATCAACGCTGTGGCCACCCGGTCGCGCAGCGCCTGCGGTGCGTCTGCCAGACTGTCCAGCGGCGCGCTTTCCATATAGCGCATTGCGAGCACCTGCGGCGTGCACAGCGCGTCATGCAGGGTAGGCAGCACGAAGTTGTCGGACCCCGCCAGAAGGCTACCGAACTGCCTTAGATGCTGCGCTTCGGCCAGATAGTCTGCCTCGGCGTGCAACTGGCGCTTGGCCTCGGTCAGCAGAGGCGACAGGTCCATCCCGCGCGGCAACAGGCCCGGCAGGCGCAGCAGGGTTGCCATGTTGTCAACATCGCTGTCGATGCTGGCGCGGACACCGGGGTATTGCACCTTGATCGCAAGGTCGGTGCCATCGGGCAGCGTCGCCCGGTGCACCTGCCCGATGGATGCGGCAGCAAAGGGGCGCACGTCAAAGCGGGCAAAACGGCTGTACCACCCAGGCCCCCACTCCGCATTCAGCACGGTTTGCAGCTGTTTGGGTGGCATGTGGCGGGCATCATCGCGCATCCGCGCCAAGATCGCCGTCAGCTCACCCGGCAGCACAATCCCGGTATCCATGGACAGCATTTGCCCCAGCTTCAGTGCTGCCCCGCGCAGGTGCGACAGCCCGTCCGTCAGCCGCAAGGTGTTGGCAGGCGTCAGCAGCAGTTGCGCCAGATCCGGCCGCTTGCCGCCCGCCAGCGCGCGCAATCCCCCTGCAGCGACGCTGCCCGCAATGCCTGTGGCCATCCCGCCAAAGTGCCACAGACGCGCCGCGCGTCCGGTCGGCACCGCAGCGCCGTTGCTGTCATTGTCATCAGGCAAATGCGCTCTCCCGTGTCAGGTGGCGACGCGTTGCTTGCGCAACCGGCGCAGGTGCCAGCGGTAGATCACCGGGGCCAGCATATGGTCATATACTGCACCGGCGATCTGCCTGACACCCGGCAAGCCAACGATCCGGCCCAGCAACCGATAGCGCGGCATCTGCGCCCAAAGCACCAGAAACGCCGGAATGCCCGATGTCAGCACCCCATCATGCAGCACATACAGCCGCCGCGCCGCCGTGTCGGCATCCAGCCCCCACTGGTTGCGCGCGTCCGTGTTCAGATCATCAAAGCGGATCGGCAAGCCCGCCTTGTCCGCATAGCGCGCGTAATGCCCAATCTCGAAATTACAGACCGGGCAATTGGCATTATAGAGAACGGAAGTCTTGGGGATCTTTTCCATGCTCCGCAGTTAGTGCAGCAGAGCGTGAAATCCATAAGGTACCGTGCTGAAAAGGATGTCATCGCGTCATTCGAAACTGATGCATTGACCACCTGATCACCGGACGCGTCAAACGCGTGGCCCGGCGCTCCTTCTGGATCAGGCAGGGTTTGGAATGATGGCTGCTACTGGTGAACTGACCTGAACACAGCGGTCAGCAGCATGTGCGGAACCGTCAAAGCGGCCAGACCGATAAACACGATTTGCAATGTTGCTTGTTCGAAAGCCGGGGTCAAAACGGCAAGTACAATAGCGCCAACGGCGGCCATTGCCAAAGTCGACATCAGGCTTGGCCACGTGGCGCGCAGAGCTTGAAGCGGCGTCAGCTTCAACTGGTCTGCCGTCAGCAGGAAATGGCGGGGGGAGTGCAGAAGGCAGAAGTAGACGACAAAGTATATCAGGGGTGGGGTGATCAAGGCTGTTGCAACAAGCAACGCATATTCCACCGTAATCCACGGCGCAGGCCTGAGGTTCACCACCAGACACAGGGCTGACACGAAAATTGCAGCAATGGCTGTCTTGTGCAGCAGGGCAGCAATCAGGGTGGCGGTTGGCTCCGCCGTCAGAAAACCAAACAGCACCGCCACGTCGGATTGAAAAACCAACGCGGGCAAGGCTATGACAGAGATCCCCAATGGCAGGCTTTGCCACAGGCCAACTTCGGCCCGCCAGTCATCTGAAAAATGCAGCGCCGAATAGATCAGAAACGCGCCAAGGGCGATGCCCGGTGCGATGATCCACAAAACCACAACGGCAATTGCAAGCCCGATGTATCCTGCGATGAACACCGCATGATCGCGCAGTGTGATCAGCGGCCACAGGGCGCTTGCGACCCGGTGATCCAATGCGCCGTGGGGCAGGCCCAGCAGTGCCACCAACGGCCCGAGTGCGATGATCTGCCATATCAACTGCGGTAGAAATAATAGAAAAAACCCTAACAAAAACGGGACTATGGCCGCAAACAGAATGCGGTGCTTCGCCACCAAATGCGGCGTGCGGTTCATCCCGTAAAAACTTCACGCAGAAAGGGGACGGGCGGCACGGATGCTATGACCGACACTCGGTCAATCGGTGCGGTTGATCCCGACAGGAACCGCTCCAACCGGTCGGCGGGTGCATTGCGGAACAGGGCGCTGAACAAGGCTGGCCCCCGGTCGGGGCGGCGTTGCAAGACCCGAAGGAATACACCGTCCATGAAGCGGGTCACCGGGCTGTCTATACGCAGGTCAATGCTGTCCGCGCCACGCAGGATTTGGGCGGCGCAAAGATCGGCCATCTGCTGGATGCGTTGATAGGCATACCCAGTGCTGGGCCGAGCTGCCCCGCCGCGCAATCCTGCATGGGCAAAGCGGGCGGGTGCGATTGGCGGCCCTCGTCGTGGCAATACCATCGGGATAAAGGCACGTTCTTCGCGCAGGACATCATAGGATTGTCCACAGGCCAATTGCGCGATTTCGTTGTTCAACCAGTGCCGGTGGTCACTGATGTCGGGTATTTCTGGGCCAAAGGTTGTGACCTCAACCAAGGCCTCGTCCCGCGCAAAGGGCAGGATATAGACGAAATCAACCCGGTCCGGGCGCGGCGCGGCAAAACACATCATGGGCACATCGTCTGGGTCAAAGGCATCAAACCCGACCCGGATTTCTTGCCCCAGAAACGACTGGCCATACCCAGAGGTACGCCCGGTGGGACGGGTGTCGATGACATAGCGGCTGGTCAGTTGACCCGAGTTCGTTTCCACACGCCACGGGCCATCCATCGCCGGTGGCCGAGGGTCGGCCAATACGGATGTGCCTAGGCGCAGATCCACATTCGGGGCCGCGTCACAAATTTGCAGGGCCAATCGGTAGAACGCCCCCGATGACACGCTTTCATAACGCAAATGATTTGATCCGCGCCGCGCTGTTTCACCGGCGCCAGAGACATGCCATTTCGACCAGCTTGCCCGCACACAAGCCGCAAACGGATCAGGCCTGGTGCGAAAGAACGACCAGACGCGGTCATCTTCGTATCCCGAACGCGGCTCGATCACAGTGACACGCAAGCCTGATCCGGCCAAACGCACAGCAAGGCTCAGGCCCGCGCAGCCACCACCCAGTATTGCTACATCGGTGTCAATAGCGGCCATGGATCGCCGCCTTCGAGGCTGGAGGGAGAAGATCAAGGATGACCGGATGCAAGTGCAGATCAGCGATCGGCTTGGCAGGTCTGGCCAGTGCGCCTGCTGCCGCAATCGTCAAAATTGCCTTGCGCCAGCGGGGAACGTAAACCCGCCCTTGATGAAACGCGCCGTGGCGACGCCGCAATTCGGAACCGATGCCACGATAAACGCGGGCGGCGACGGCCAAGCCAATTCGGGATGACATGGGCAGGAACGCAAAGCCGCAATACGCGCGGTCATAGTAGCCATCAGCCAGATCCAATAACCGCAGCACGGCGATCGCTCCTTTGCGCTTGGTATCGGGCGAGGGGTCCGCAATCTCCATAGGCGTTGTATCCCACCACGTCGCGGGCAGGTACCGGCGACCCGCGACAGCATCCTCGTGAACGTCGCGCGCGATGTTGGTCAGTTGCATGGCTATGCCGAGATTGACGGCAGCTTTGCGGGCTGTTGGTGCCGCGACGTCCAACACATCACAGACCATCAACCCCACGGTTCCGGCCACCAGATAGGCATAGCGGATCAGGCTCGGCTCATCGGCTATGAATTGCGGACCCGTGTCGCCGATCAACCCTTCGAGCAGCTGTTGCATCGTCGCTGGATTCAGGTTGATCTGCGCTACCATCGCGGCCAACTCACGTGCAATCGGATCGACGGAAGTGGCAACCCACCGATGAGATCGCAAGTCTAAGAGACGTGCCCGGGCTTCTGCGCTGCCATCAAGATCGGCCAGATCGTCCAGCGTCCGGCAGATCGCATAAAGCTGCGCCAAACGATCTGCGTCGCGTTGTGGCATCAAATGTGCTGCCCAGGCAAATGTTTTGCCATGCCGTTTCAGCATGGCCCGTGCATCTGGCAGCGTTACGTCAAGATCACTTGCGCGGTTCACTGAACGGCCACCGGTTCAGGCACCAGATGGTCCAGCGTTTTGGCTGATGATACCACGCCTGGCAGTCCGGCCCCCGGGTGCGCGCCTGCGCCTACGACGTAAAGCCCTGGAATCCCTTCGCCCCGATTGTGAAACCGGAACCATGCCGACTGCCTAAAATAGGGCGAGATCGAAAAACCGGCACCATCCACGCTGAGATAGCGATCCTTGAAATCATTCGGCGTCATCGCGAACTCCGAACAAATCGTGTCTTTCAGACCCGGCAGCATTGACGCGTCCAGCGCCGCGACAATGCGGTCACGCAAGCGTGGCCCTTCCACAGCCCAGTCCACCCCCGCCCGCAGGTTCGGCACTGGGCACAACACATAGAAGCTGTCACAGCCTGCTGGCGCAAAGCTGGGGTCGGTTGCGGTAGGGCGGTGAACGTAAAGCGAGAAATCCTCGGGCAACTTTTCGTTCCTGAAAATTTCGGCAAGCAATTCGCGGTGGCGGGTGCCAAACCAGATCGTGTGATGCGCCACATCGGTCCACTGCTGCCGCGCCCCGAAATACATTACGTACAGACCCATCGAGGATGTCGCGTGTTTGGCGCGAAACCGGGCAAGTGGCGAGGCCGCCTTTTTCGGCAGCATATTGCGATAGAGATGCACCGGGTCCACATCGGTGACCACGATATCAGACCGGATCACCTGACCGCTGGCCAACCGGACCCCACAGGCACGGCCATTTTCCAGTTCAATCTGATCCACCGTTTCCCCGGTTCTGATCTCGATCCCCTCTTCTGTCATCAACGTTGACAGCGCATCCACCAGTGCCCCGGTGCCGCCCATCGCAAACCAGATGCCATCGCGCTGTTCGACATAGGTGATCAGGCCGTAGATGCTGGTGGTGGCATAGGGATTGCCGCCAACCAACAAAGGCTGCACCGAAAACGCCTGGCGCAGGCGGTCATCGGCAAGGTGGCGACTGACCATTTTCCATACGCTTTCATAGCTTTTCAGCAGCAACAGATCGGGGATTTGTTGGATCATGAACCAAAGGCTGTGAAAGGGCCGGTCCGACAGTTTGGTAAAAGCCACGTCATAAATCGCCTTGGAATGTGCGATCAGCCTGCGAAACCCTGCCACATCTGCAGGGTTAAAGCGGGCTATTTCGGCCTCGGTCCGGTCCTGCGTTGGACCGTAATCCAGCGTGGCACCATCGGAAAAGTGAAAGCGATACCAAGGATCTGGCGTTACCAGCGTCACGTAGTCCGACATTTTCTTGCCAAAAAGGCCAAACAGCTCTTCAAACAGAAACGGGGCTGTGATGACCGTCGGCCCGGCATCATGGCGAAACCCATCGCGTTCAAACACCTGCGCCCGCCCGCCAAGCCGCGCGCAGCGGTCGATAATGGTGACGTGAAAGCCGCGCGCGCGCAGGCGCAACGCCGCAGCCAACCCACCAAACCCGCCACCTACAACAATCGCGGTCGCTGCCGACTCGGCCCGTAGATCGCGTGGCATTATTGATATCCATCCAGTTTATGGGTGATGCGTTGGGCAAGATCAGCCAGGATTGCGACTGTCCCGTCTGGCAGATCCGCCGCGATGACCAGCGCGTTGGCTAGATTGGTGTGTGCCAAAAGAACCGCGCTGGCCTGCGCCGTCCTGCGGTCAATGCTGCCCGCAGCTTCCAATACAATCACGATGTTTGCTGCTGCGCCGGGCGCAGTGCGTGCGTCGGCTTCAATGTCGGCCAGATCATCGGCAATCTGATAGGCGATCGAGAAAGCACGCACGGCGCGGGCTGACGTTGCCGTCAGATCGGGGCGGTCGCAGTAGCTGAAAACCAGACCGAATGGCAGGCTCAAAAGCGGTCCAGATTTCGCGGCTGCCATCGCCTGATAGATTGCAAGCCGGTCGGAATCAGCGTGCGGTGGTAAGGCAGGGGACGCTTGCCCGTGAATGGTTTGTGCGACCGCCGCGTGCGTCTGTGCGACCAAGCGTGGTACTGCAGCAATGTCGGTCACGTCGGATAGCGCCGCATAAGCCGCCGATAGCAAAAGATCGCCCGCACACAGGGCGACATCATCGCCAAACATGCTCCACACCGCTTGTATACCCCGGCGCAGGTAATCGCGGTCCTGCAGATCATCGTGGATCAAAGATGCGTTGTGCAAAAGTTCGCAGCAGGCTGCAATCGCCAGCGCTGACTGTGTATCCACGCCCATGCAAGCGGCGACGTGCAACGCAATCTGGCTGCGAACGCGCAGGCCGGGTGTGCCAAGATGATGGATGACCGCTTGGCAAACCGGCGATTGTGGGTCGCCTGAACCGATGGCGACAGACAGCATCTTTTGGCTGACTGTTGCAAGCTGAGCCGTCATGTCGGGTCTGATGGGGTCAAAATGCATGTCTCGGGATCGCTCTGACTGTTTGGGCAGTGCCAAGGGTTCCGGTGGCGGCGACGCCGCCACCGGAAAAGCTTTTCAACGATCAGGCTGTTTGAGCGCGGCCCATGTCCGCTTCGGACTTGCGCACCGCGATCAGGAAGATCAGCACGCCAAAGCCCGCTTTTGCGACCAGATCGGCGATAGTGTAGCCGACCTGCACCACGGTCAGCGCTGTTGTGCCTTCAAGCCCGACTGCACCGGCAAAGAACACCACTGGATAGAATGACCACGACAGCACGGTCACCCAGATTGCCGCCTTGACGAGGCCGCGCGCACTGTCGGGTTGCTGGGCGACAGACCGGCTAAGGCCGCCGAACAGCTCATAGATAATCCACAAGAACGGGATCATCGCCAGCCCACCCCACAGCCAACGCCCAGACGCGGCATCGGCAATCTCGCCGGGGTAGCCCAACCCGACCATCAGTGCGGCCAGCAGGCCAAGCCGAATGGCCTTTGAAGAGGTTTCCCGGCGGCTCAGGCCCATGACTAGGATTAACTCAACCAGCAACAGCGGCACCGTCAGGAACCAGTCAACATAGCGATAGGCATCGTTAAAGCCGACGGGCGACATAGCGACGACTCCGTCCGCTACGATGTAGGCCTCAGACCAGCTCTGCGAGATCCGCAGATAGTGGTAGGCCGCGATGAATGTGACCAACCCGGTCACTGTCATTGCGGTTTTATATGCGTCGGCCACTTGCGAGCGGCCGAACCAGAAGAACAGCGTTGCCGCCATCATCGCCGCAAAAGTGAACGAGAACGCGTTGTAAATAAGGTTGTATTGGCCGAGAGAGATGACATCAGAGACTGTTTCCATGGAACTTTCCTCATATTTCGATGACGGGATACTATTATTGCATTCTCATCTTTCAAGGCTTGAGCCGACCGAAAGGTGGACAATTTTTCGCGTCAAAGCCACTAGTGGATTGATTCCAACAATTGGAACCCCCGATTTCTGGCAGCAATAATTTCGTCCGGGAAGGCTTATCCCCTTTGATCCGGCTGCACATGATGTGGTGCGACGCGGCTTGCCAACATGAAATGTTCTTGTATTGTTCTACCCATGCCAGCCAGATGGAAAAACGACAAACCTGTGTCCCGCCCGGCGTTCGACGCCCGGTTTTCCAATGAGGAAGCGTGCTCGCATTATCTGGCGGAACATCGTTGGCCAGAGGG
>Ga0209491_10005414_pt1 | contig 18706 bp, 10 predicted proteins | sample BON02_FD_187213 | JGI IMG/M metagenome (GOLD analysis project Ga0209491, IMG submission 187213) | Freshwater microbial communities from Lake Bonney liftoff mats and glacier meltwater in Antarctica - BON-02 (SPAdes) (version 2) | ecosystem: Environmental > Aquatic > Freshwater > Ice > Glacier...
CAGAAGGTATTGAGCTTATTGCCGTTTTAATGAAAAGTATTCGACTTCCAAGAGGTTTAGCTAATTCTATTGAGGAAAAACTACAAGCCGAACAAGATGCCATGCGTATGGAATTTGTTATACAGCAGGCCAAATTGGAAGCCGAAAGAAAAATTATAGATGCCAAAGGAGAGCGAGATGCTCAAATTATTCTAGCAACAGGACTTACTCCAGAAATCATTAAAATTAAAAGTATAGATGCCTTTAATAGATTATCTGCATCACCAAATAGTAAAATTATCATCACCGACGGAAAAACGCCTATGCTGATCAATCCAAACGAATAAATCTTGGAGCAACTGATCGTTTAAAAAAGCCACGACTACTACTTCTGATTTATCCCAGCAGCCTTAATATTTGTTAACTTATTGGTTTAGAAGCCGCTTCAATTTAAATTGGAGTTGGCTTCTTTTTATTTTATAAAGATTACTAGATCTCTACACTCTGGGTAGAACACCAGTACAAAATAAATTAATCATTTTTACAAGAATGATTTGCTTTTAAAAAAGGTTTTTAGTTGTAATTTATGTTTTATGATATATCCCTTATTTTAAATTTCCCATAGCATGTAAGTCAGAAGCTTTAGAGTTGTATCCAAAACCTTAGTTCAGTAAAGGCTTTTCTAAGAATGAAGGCTTTGGACAAAAGCTCACAACAGACTTTTTTCTGCGAAATATAGAGGAAGGTGCGTCGTGAACTATAATGATAAACCTTATTTCCAATTTTGAATAAAGAGCAATTATAGCTAAATTTTTCTGAGTTACATGGAAGTTTTTATGGTGGTGTTATCATTCAAAACCGACCTCAAAAAACAAAAAATTATATTTTAAAAGCGTTTTAATAATACAATCTAAAATCTAGTAATTTACAGAGATTATAATGCTTTTGAAACATCAACTCCACCACTTCCTTAAGATCATCATTCTCTTGGTATAAACTAAAAAAAACCCGGTCAATAGTGCTTGCACTAGAAATTTCACCATGGTTATTTCCGTATCCGGAAATAGCGCGTGCGCCAGTAATATCCAAAAAATACTGTGACTCCTCATCCGTGAGATTCAATATTTTTTCGTTCGCAAAATGTATCACTTTACCCTTCATTTTACCTTCAAAAAGTTCAGCTATCTCTTCAATGCTGTAATAATAATCGTTCAGAAGAATATTATTTGGTTCTCCTGGCATTACCAGATAAATAATTTCGTAATCTTTAAAGTTATGGTCATCATAGAGTAAATTACTTAAGCTCTCCTCTAATCCTTCTATGGTATCACAAGCTTTGTAAATACTGGAAATATTTTGGTTTAAGGCCATGTCTTCTAAGATTTTCATAACTTCAGTAGTGTGGGCCCTATCTATATCTGGAATGGCTTCAAGACAGAAAATAAATTTTTCTTCCTCCATAAAAATTTGCTTTCGATTTATTTGCAACCTACAAAATTCTACTTTTGAAATGTGTTGAACAAATCAATTATTAAAACATTAAGAAGATGGTGTTGACATTTGCTATTTTAATTTGGCCCATCAATAATTTTAAGATTTTTTAAACGCCGCGCTTAAATAACAACAGAACTCCCGTTAAAATTATACTAGCTTTTTAGGGTGACAATACTTAGGTCTTGGAACTCCTAAAAATCTAAAAGATTTTGGTGTACCTAATTAATTTAGATTTTTATATAGATAAATAAATCGGATAATATTAAGACCTTAGTAGAAGTACAAAAATCAAAGAAAAACAACCATAGCCGTTAATTATTTTAGTTTCTATTCTCAATATAAGGAAGGCCAAAAGTGAATTAAAAATCCAACGAGGGCTGCATAAAATGTTGCTTTATGTGAAAATTTTGGTAACAATTTAGGTAACCTTTCATTTAATAATAAAGCTAATCTTATAATTTCAAAAAATATTAAAAATCATGATTTTTATAAGATTAACCATATTTTGGTGCCAGATAACACCTTAAGTGCCGGGATGACAGTCCCGAAACATCGGGAAAATCTGTAACATATTATTTCGATAAACAAAAAAGGCTAAACAAAAATCCAACCTTAAAGTCGGGATGACAGGATTACACTACTATCCGATAATTATTTATATATCAATTAGTTACCGAAACCAAAAATGAACTGTTAGCCGATTTGTTGACGGTATTATAAATGAACTTCAAAGCGAAATACTTTACACTCTGATAATACAAATACAATCATTTGGAAAATGCCTCTGGCACAAATCAAAAGCTATAATTTTTAAAAGTTAATTTTTAATAAAAATAGACATAATTTCACTTTTGTCCACCAAAAGTTAAACAAAGTTCTTTGAAATTATTGTAAATCTGTATTTTAAGTCTCATTCTGAAGCGTGAAGATTTGAAATGATTAGTATGTTCGTATCTCAACTTAAAGGATATGAATCAAGGTAAATATGTTTTTTCTCAATTGGTCAACTTTCTCCCTCAACGTGTTTTTGATAGAATCACGGCTGAATATTCAGGGAACAAATCGGTCAAGCATTTTACATGTTGGAATCAACTGTTATGTATGATCTTCGGCCAGTTATCGGCCAAAAAAAGTTTGAGAGATTTGATAACCATCATTGAGGCGCACAAAACAAAATCATATCATTTGGGCCTTGGAAAAAAAGCTACCCGCAGTAATTTGTCAAAGGCAAATGAAAACCGCAACTTTAAGATATTTGAAGAGTTTGCCGAACATTTGACAATGATTGCCCAAGATAAAAACAGCAATGACACCTTTGGGATAAAGGGCAATGTTTACGCTTTTGACTCATCTACAATTGACCTTTGTCTGAGTGTATTCTGTTGGACACATTTTCGTAAGACCAAGGCTGGGATAAAACTTCACACACTGTTTGATGTCAATACCCAAATCCCTGTTTTTATACATATTACATGGGCAAATATCCATGATGTTAATGCAATGGATATTATTGATTATGAACCATTTGCATATTATATTTTTGACCGTGCCTATGTGGATTACGAACGTCTTTATCGAATAAAAAAAGCTAGGGCATATTTTGTGGTAAGGGCAAAGTCCAATATCAGATTTAAAAGAATGTATTAAAGAAAAGTAGATAAAAGCACTGGCATTAAATATGACCAAATCAGGAAAATAGAAGGTTTTTATAGCTCTAAAGATTATCCAAAGAAAATACGGAAAGTAAAATTCTTCGATAGCGAGACCAAAAAAACACTGGCCTTTTTGAAAAACAATTTTAAACTGTCAGCTAGTGACATTGCCTTGCTCTACAAACAGAGATGGTAAGTGGAACTTTTCTTTAAATGGATAAAACACCTCTAAATGAACTGCCTATGAAATCAGATTGCAATAATGTCAATGAACAAATTACTAATCAACTGGTTTTCAACTTATTTTAAGTGGACACTAGTGAGGAAAAGTAGTAAAATAACCTGTTTCTTATAAAGGGTGTTTGAGGCAGTATTAAAATTAAGAATTAAAGCCACACACAATTTAAAATAAAAGCTTTAATTTTAAAATTTTAATTTTTTGACTTTTTTAATATTATTTATGAATCGATTTATATTTCCATTTTTCTCGTTTATCTTGATTTCGACTTATATGTCGTCTCAAGATATTGAATATAAATTCAGAAATTTATCAACAGCAGATGGGTTATCACAAAGCACAGTAATTGCAATTCATCAAGACAATTTCGGACAAATGTGGTTTGGTACTAGAGATGGGTTAAATAAATATGACGGTAGTACATTTACCGTTTATAAAAATAACCCAACAGACTCTTTATCAATAAGTAATAATGATATTTTGGCTATTGAAGAAGATGCTTTGGGGAAAATATGGATTGGCACTTATAATGGTCTTAATTGTTATAACCCAGTAAGCAATACTTTTAAAACCTTCTTCCATTCAAAAAGTGATTATTCTTTAAATAATAATACGGTTTGGTGTGTAAAGGAAATTAAAGATGAAATTTGGGTAGGTACTTCAAACGGCATTTCTATTTATAGCAAAAAAACCGGCAAATTCATTTCATTAGTTAAAGAAAAAAATAAACCAAAAAGCTTGCCAGATAACTTTATTAGAAAAATTTTACATTCTAAAACGGGTGATATATGGATAGGTACTGCTAAAGGATTATGTAAGTTGGTGAGGAGAGAAAAGGATACTTTCTTTTTCAAAAATTATGAATTACCAGTTCAATCATCTGAAAATGAGAATAATCTATACGTACAAGATATATATGAAGATAAAAATAACATCATTTGGGTTGCAACTAAAACAAGTGGATTATATAAATATGAAAGAAAATCTGACAATCTAATTTCATTCAATAGTAAAGAGAATAATCTAGGCAATGATGTAGATTTTAGAGCTATCGGTAGCGATAAATCTGGTCGTTTATGGCTAGGTACTTACAGTGGTTTATACATTTTAAAGGATAAGAAAGTGTCTAAAAAAGATTTTTATAACCTTATTGACAATAAAAATTTGAGTAAAGTAAAATCTATATATACAGACAAAAAAGGCTCTGTTTGGGTTGGCACTTATTACAACGGTGTGAATTTTTGGGATCAAAGCAATAACAACTTTACAAATTTCACAGAGAATAATGATAAAAATAGCTTAAGTTTTGATGTGGTAAGTTCTATCGAATCAGATTTAAAGGAGAATATATATATTGGTACAGAAGGAGGAGGGATTACAGTTCTTAATAAAAAATCTAATACAACAAGTTTTATAAAGACTAAAAATACCAAAGGACTTTCATCCGGAAATATAAAAACGTTACTAATTACGGATGAACAAGATTTATGGATAGGTACTTTAGACGCTGGCCTTACTATTTATGATTTAAATAAAAAAAGGATTGATAATAAAAAGCTTAGTTACGAATTACAAAATCTATTAAAAGGACAGAGCGTATATGTTATTAAAAAAGAAAATGAAGATGTAGTTTGGTTAGGTACTTTTAATATTGGATTAATATGCTATAACCTTAAAAATAAAACATTTAAATTGTTTAAAAATGAAGAGGATGTTACTAATTCAATCTCAAATGATAGAGTTCGTTCTGTTTTAATAGATAATAATAGGCAGATATGGGTTGGAACGCAGAGTGGATTAAACCTAATTGAACTTTACCAATACAAAGAAACAGTAAAACGCTTCTTTTTTGACCAAGAAACACAATCTGGTGAAGATATTTTAACAATTTTTGAAGACTCTAATAAAAATATATGGGTAGGAATTAAGGCAAAAGGATTTTACTTATTTGATGGAAAACAGTTTAATAAAATTAAAATTAATTATAGAGAATTTGAAATAACATCTGTTCACTCCGTAATTGAAGATAAAAATGGTAATTTATGGTTAAGTTCCAATTATGGTATTGTTAAATATAATCCGTTAACAAAAGCATCTGTTATTTATAGTCAATCCGATGGTTTAATTAGTAATGAGTTTAATGATAATTCTAGCTTAAAATTTAATGACAATAAATTTTATTTTGGAGGGCCAGCAGGGATGTCTTCTTTTAATCCAAATAATATAGTTTTAAACAACAGTGCGCCACAAGTGCTACTCACAGATTTTAAAATTAAGAATGCTAGTGTTAAAGTAAATAGTGAAAAAGGTGTTTTAAAGCAAAGTATCGCTTATACAAAAGCTGTAACACTAAGCTATGACCGTGCAAATTTTTCAATAAATTTTTCAATTCCAAATTTTGTAAATTCTAGCAATAACGAATATTCCTATAGATTAGTAGGTCTAGATAACCTATGGACTACAACAAAAAACACAGAAGCAACTTATACCATTCAAAATGCAGGCACTTACATTTTTGAGGTAAAAGGCGCAAATAATGATGGTGTTTGGAACATAGAGCCTACAACCTTAAAAATTACAGTGAAACCAGCACCATGGAGAAGTTATTGGGCATTTTCCATTTACGCTTTATTGATTGGATTAGCAATTTATTGGTTGAATTGGATTATAAAATCTAAGGCAAAATTAAAACTCGAACTTAAGTTAGAACATATGGAAGTAGAAAGAACAAAAGAAATTAATACTGCCAAATTGCAATTTTTCACGAATATATCACATGAGTTTAGAACACCATTAACCTTAATTTTGGGTCCATTACAGCAAATTCTTTCAGGATATAATGGAAGCAATATCCTATATAAAAAATTATTGGTTATAGAAAGTAGCGCTAATCATCTTTTACAATTGATTAATAGGTTGATGGATTTTAGAAAACTGGAGGACAATCAATTTAAATTAGAAGCTGCTGAGGGCAATATTGTTAAGTTTTTACAAGAAATATTTTTATCATTTTCTGAATTTGCGAAAGATGGTGATTACACGTATATTTTTAATACTTCAAATGAAGAAATTTTGGTTTATTATGACCGGTATAAACTAGAGCGTGTTTTTTATAATTTAATATCCAATGCTTTTCGATATACACCAAAGGGTGGTCATATCTCTGTAAATGTTAGTAAAGAAGAAAATTATATTAAAATTGAAGTTGAAGATACAGGTGTTGGTATTTCAGAAGAATATAAAGAAAAGATTTTTGATAGATTCTTTGAAGTCGCAATTCATAATAGTCCACAAAAAAATTATAATAAAGGAACGGGTATAGGCCTTTCAATTGCAAAAAATATAGTAAAGCTGCATCAAGGTTCAATCAATATAGGGACTAAAAAGAGGCAAGGCGTAATTTTTAAAGTGGAATTACCCTTAGGAAGTAGCCATCTTTCAGAAAATGAAATACTAAAAGATTTCATGCCTAGCGATGATGTATCTCAATATGTTTCACAACTCAGTAGTTCCCCAGAATCACCAAATGAAGTTCTAGACGACATAATTAAAGGAGATAAAAAGCACACCATTTTGTTAGTTGAAGACAACAAAGCGCTTCTTATTTTTATGAAAAATCTATTAAAAAAAGATTACAATATTCTTCAAGCAGAAAATGGTGAAATTGCAATGAAAAAAGCACTAAAAAACCTTCCGGATTTAATAATTAGCGATGTAATTATGCCAGAAATGGTTGGTACCGAATTATGTTCTTTAATTAAGAGCAATTTAAAAACAAGTCATATTCCAGTTATTTTGCTAACCTCCAGAACCTCTTTAATTTATAAGGTTGAAGGTTTAGAAAGTGGAGCAGACGATTATATAAGTAAGCCGTTTAATTTAAAAGAATTTAAATTAAGAATTAAAAACCTTTTAGAATTAAAAGAGCGCTTTAAAGAAAAATTTTTAAATGAAAATGAATTTGTTGCAAGTAATATTGCGATAACATCTTTAGATGAGGAACTTATAAAAAAAGCATTTAAGATTGTTGAAAACAATATCTCAAACGAACAATTTGACATTCCTTTCTTTTGTTCAGAATTAGGTGTAAGCAGGTCTTTATTATTTACCAAAATAAAAGCTTGGACAAATTTGACACCCAATGAATTTATACATGAAATACGTTTAAAAAGTGCTACTCAGTTATTAGAACAGCATAAAATTAATATTTCTCAAGTAAGCTATAAAGTAGGTTTTAAAAATCCGAAATATTTTAGTAAGTGCTTTCAAAAAAAATATGGCATAACTCCTACCCAGTATGCTAGTAAATTTTCCGATACTTTATAATTAAATCCGTTTTATATCGAAAATAAGGCGAATCAATCCTGTTTTTGGATAATTACAACCCTGTTTTTGGATTATTAATTTCATAACCACCAATATATTTGTAATTATGAAATTGAATAAAACCAATCTTATTGAATATTCCTTAGCTGCATTGATAATCATTCTATGTTTATGGGTAATTTATATTGGTTTATAATTAATATAAAACTCAGTAATTATGGTTATCAAAAATATTTGTTTTTTTATATTTAGATTTAGTTTTTTTCTTATTGGGTTTATACTGTTTTTTTGCTCGTGTAAGCCTAATAATAAAAGTGCAGAAGCTGGAATAAGTAGCGTTAATTCTCTTTTAGAGAATAGATATTCTCAAATTTTAGAGTATCCAATAGATTCTATTGGGTTTCCACGTAGTATGTCCGTTAAAACAGATAGTATAAAAAAAGTACCTTCAAAAGATTGGACGAGTGGTTTTTTTGCAGGAAACCTATGGCAATTATTTAAAATTACTGGAAATGCTGCTTTTAAAGAAAGAGCAGTCAAATGGACTGCGTTTATAGAGAAAGAAAAGCACAATGATATAACACATGATATGGGTTTTAAAGTGTTTTGCAGTTTTGGAAAAGGTTTAGAAGTTGAAGAAAATCAACATTACAAAGATGTGATTTTAAAAAGTGCCCAAACATTAAGTACCCGATTTAATGCTAAAGTGGGAGCCATAAGGTCTTGGGATTTTAATAGCGATATTTGGGAATTTCCAGTGATTATAGATAATATGCTCAATCTGGAGCTGCTTTTTGAAGCTGCAATAATCTCTGGCGATAGTGCCTATCATAACATTGCTGTAAAACATGCAAACACAACCTTGAAAAATCATTTCAGAAAAGATAATAGTACATATCATGTAGTGGTTTACGACACAATTACAGGTCTAACAAAAGATAAAGTAACCCATCAAGGATTTAATGATGAATCGTCTTGGGCAAGGGGACAAGCATGGGCTATTTATGGTTATACAATGGCGTATCGCTATACAAAAGATAGTGCCTATTTAAAACAAGCAGAAGCAACGGCAAAGTTTTTTTTAAATAATAAGAACTTACCTGAAGACGGTATTCCGTATTGGGATTTTAACGCCCCATCAATTCCAAATACTTCTAGAGATGTCTCAGCAGCTACCGTCACTGCTTCAGGGTTATTTGAATTATATGGTTTTACAAAAAACAGGATATATTTAAATTATGCAAATAAGGTATTAAAAACTTTAAACTCTCCGACATATATTTTAAATGAATCGGTAAAAGGACCCTTTATTTTAGATCATTGCACAGGTAATTGGCCTAAAAACGATGAGGTGGATGAACCCATTGTTTACGGAGATTATTATTATTTAGAAGCTACTCTTAGGCAAAAAGCACTTTAATTTTTTGTTAAAGTAGTAAACAATCTTTATTAAGATAAAGATTTTGAAATAAAAAAATGATAGCAAATAAACTAAATACATGAAAAATTCACCAACAAATAAAATTTTAATTTTTGTGATTGCTTGTTTCTGCAGTTGTTCAAAGGTTAAGAAAGACAATGCGCCTTGGGTAAACATTTTCGATGGTAATACATTTAATGGTTGGTCAATTAAGGGCGGGAATGCAACCTATAAAGTTGAAGATGGAATAATAGTAGGAACCACCGTTTCAGAATCTCCAAATTCCTTTTTGACTTCAGACAAAAATTACGGGGATTTTATATTGGAACTCGATTATAAAGTTGATTCCACCATGAATTCTGGTATACAAATCCGGTCAAATAGTTTTCCGTATTATAGAGATGGCGTGGTTCACGGATATCAAATCGAGATTGACCCATCAGACCGCGCTTGGAGTGCAGGTATTTATGATGAACAAGGGCGAAAATGGCTAAATACTTTGACAGATAATTCAAAAGCGCAAAAGGCATTTAAGCAAAATGATTGGAACCATTATAGAATTGAAGCAATAGGTGATACCATTAAGACATGGATTAATGAGGTTCCTGCAGCTTACCTTATTGATGACAAGACAGCAACAGGTTTTATTGGATTACAGGTTCACCGTATTTCAGGTGATCAAAAACCGGGTAAGTCAATCATGTGGAAAAATATAAGAATCATAACAGATAACCCTGAAAAGTTTTCAACAAAAATAGGTATAGAACCGGTAATTACGAAGAATCAATTAACTATTACTGAAGAAGCAAACGGTTGGAAAATGCTTTGGGACGGTAAAACCACCACTGGGTGGCGAAGTGCTAGATCTAATAAATTCCCATCCAATAGCATCTGGCAAATCAAAAAAGGAGAACTATCGGTAATAACCGCAGGAGGGCTGGAATCTGCCGAAGGCGGTGATATTGTGACTACTGATTTATATGAAGATTTTGAATTATCTGTTGATTTTAAAATAAGTTCTGGAGGAAATTCCGGAATCAAATATTATGTAGATACAGCGCTTAATAAGGGACCGGGGTCATCAATAGGGTTAGAATACCAAATACTGGATGATGAGTTGCATCCAGATGCTAAATTGGGAGCACAGGAAGGCAGTAGAGCAGTAACTTCTTTATACGATTTAATTCAGGCAGACCCTAATAAACCAATAAACCCAGTTGGCGAATGGAACACTGCTTACATTTCTTCAAATAACAATCATGTGGAACATTGGTTAAATGGTGTGAAGGTATTGGAATACGAAAGAGAAAGTCCCGAATTTTTAAAACTGGTTGCAGAAAGTAAATATGCCAAATGGCCAAATTTTGGTAAGTTGGAAAAAGGTACTATTCTGTTGCAGGAGCATGGTAATAAAGCGTCATTTAAGAATATTAAAATTCGCACCATTAATAAAGATAAAAAATAATTAAATTATGGGTACGAACAGAAGAGATTTTATGAAAAAAGCCGCAATTGGTGCTGTTGGTGTAACATTTAGCAATAGTGTAAATGCTATGACAGCAAAGAGTTACTCAAGAATTATTGGTGCTAATGATAGGATACAAATTGCTGTTCAAGGATTAGGAAGGCGCTATGAAGCTTATTTAGAAGCCATAGCCGATAAGAAAAATAATATTGATTTATTGTATTTGTGCGATGTAATGAAAAGTCAGCGAGACAAGGCTGAAGAAAAGGTTTTAAAAGTAATAGGTCAAAGGCCTACTTTAGAAAATGATATTAGAAATATACTGAATGACAAACATGTAGATGCTGTTTTTATGGCAACTCCAGATCATTGGCATGCACCAGGCGCCTGTATGGCAATGCAGGCAGGAAAGCACGTATATTTAGAAAAACCATGTAGTCACAATCCTGAAGAAGGAGAATTGTTGGTTGCTTATCAAAAGCATTATAACAGGTTAGTGCAAATGGGAAATCAACAACGGTCTTCTCCGGAATCTACAGAAATCATTAATGGGATTCATAACGGCATCATTGGAGATGCTTACAGAGCGGTTGCTTTTTATCAAAATTCTAGAGGTGCTGTTCCACTTCAGACTAAATCAGCGCCGCCCGAAGGATTGGATTGGGAATTGTTCCAAGGACCTGCGCCTAGAAGAGAGTATACAGATAATACATGGAATTACAACTGGCACTGGTATGGATGGGATTATGGAACAGCCGAAATGGGTAATAATGCTACTCATGAATTGGATATCGCACGTTGGGCTTTAGGTGTAAAATATCCTGAAAAAGTAAATGCGTATTCAGGTAAATTTCAATACAAGGATGATGGTTGGGAGATGTATGATACCATGGAGGCAACATTTAACTTTTCTAATAATAAAACCATTCAATGGGATGGACAAAGTAGAAACGGTTATGACAAGTTTGGTTTAGGACGAGGAACCATCATTTATGGTTCTAAAGGATCAGTTTACGTAGATCGTTCAGGTTTTAAATTATTTGATTTAAAAGGAAAGCTGATAAAAGAAAACATCTCTAAAGTAGCTGAAGGAGGTGTCGCTCTTGGTGGAGGAGGTGATTTGTCAACACGGCATACAGTCAATTTTTTCGACGCTATAAGAGGTAAAGCCGAGTTAACTTCTCCAATAGAGGAAGGTGCTATTAGCCAAATGTTAACACATTATGCTAATATTGCTTCAAGAATTGATAGCGGATTTGAAGTAGATGAACAAACGGGTAGAATTTTTAACAGAGAGGCTATGAATTTATGGTCTCGCACCTATGAACCTGGTTGGGAAATAAAACCTATTTAATATTAAATGAACTTAAATGAGCATGTGAGTAAAAGTTAATAAAATCGGTTTAATAGAATTTTATATGATTTGTATCTGTTTGAAACATTAGCTTAAATCGAAGTTATTCCGGAAGAAAAAAGCAAGCTAATTGAAATATTAGTTATAAACCAAAGTATTAAAGCCACTTACTTGGCAATTACTAATTGAAATTTATAAATAGATGAAACTATTATTAAGAAATAAAATAGGTGTTATTTTAATAATATTTCTATTAAAATCATTTATCGCTTTTTCTCAAGGAAATGTTGAAAAACCAAAAATGAATGTGCTATTCATTTCAATGGACGATCTAAGAACTGAATTGAATTGTTATGGTAAAAGTGCTATGAAAACACCAAGCATAGACAAATTGGCTAGTGAAGGAATGGTATTTAATAGAGCCTATTGTCAGCAAGCTATTTGTATGGCTTCTCGTGCAAGCATCATGAGCGGGATTAGACCAGAGAATCAGAAAATATACAACACTTCTTCCTTAAAAGATTTAGCTCCGGACGTTCTTACAATGAATAAGCATTTTTCCAAAAACGGGTATAGTACCGATGCTATTGGCAAAGTATACCATTATGATTCCGATAATATCGCACAATTTGGTAATAACTGGCATGACGTTAAAGATAAATACAAAGGAAAAGGATATATAACAGAAGAAGCAATATCAGAATTAAATGCTAACTCAAAATTCAATCCAGGAAAAAGAGGCAATGGACCTGCTTATGAAATGGCTGATGTTCATGATAACTATTATGTTGATGGAGCGAATGCCGATTATGTCATTTCAAAGCTAAAGACCTTTAAGAAACAGACGCAACCATTTTTTTTGGCACTAGGTTTTCATAGGCCACATTTACCATTTTGTGCTCCCAAAAAATATTGGGATATGTATCCTGCAGAAGATATATCTCTAAGTTCAGCACCAGACTATCCAACTAATCTTACTCCATATTCGTTAACTAACTGGGGAGAGTTGCGAGGATACTTTGGAATTCCTCAGGGTCATGATCAAGTGTCAGATGAATTAGCTATCCAGTTGAGAAGAGCTTATTATGCGAGTGTGAGTTATGCCGATGCGCAATTAGGTAAGGTTATGGAAGCATTGGAAAAATATGGCTTAAAAGAGAATACAATTATTGTTTTTTGGGGTGATAATGGCTTTAAACTTGGAGATCATCATGCATGGAGTAAACATACTAATTTTGAAATTGATGCTCAAGTTCCGCTTATAATCAGTGTTCCTAAGATGAAGAATTCTGGTGCTAAAACCTATTCTTTTGCTGAGTTGGTGGATTTGTATCCTACACTTTGCGAATTGGCGGGAATTGATAAACCAAAACACCTTGAAGGTGAAAGTCTAGTTCCGATACTTGAAAACCCATCGAATCAAACAAGAGATGCCGCATTTAGTATTTTTCCTCGCAATCGAACGAATGACAAGAAAACAATAACAGGTTTTAGCATGCGTACAGATCAATATAGATATACAGAATGGATTCATATTGCCTCGGGAAGAAAACTAGGTTTTGAATTATATAACCATAAAACAGATTCATTAGAAAATTTCAATGTTGCGAATGATAAAGCTAATACCGAAATAATAAAAGCATTATCTGTAAAACTTCATAAGAAATTTGATGAATCGATACCAGGTTTAAAAGCACAACCTGAGGTTTTTTTATACAACCAAGCCAATTTACTTTATGCAAAACAGCAATACCAGCAAAAAAAGGAACCTTTTGTAGAATTGGTAAACAAATTAAAGTCTAATGCAGATGAATTACTTATATTAAAACCTTATTCTGTAATGCAAAAAACAATGGTACCACCTAGCAATGATAAACACGATTTTTACAGTTTGGGGCCCTACTGGTGGCCTAATCCGGACGCAAAAGATGGATTGCCTTATATTCGTCATGATGGGAAAAGAAACCCTGAATTAAAAAATTACGATGGTAAGATCATTGAAAAAATGGCAAGTTCAGTATTTACTTTATCATTGGCCTATTTTTATACTTCAGAAGGATTATATGCTAAAAAGGCAAATGAACTCATAAGTGCATGGTTTATAAATCCTGAGACAAAAATGAATCCACATCTGGAATATGGGCAAGCCATTCCTGGAATTACAGAAGGTAGAGGTATTGGAATTATTGAAACAGGATGTCTTTTAAAGATTGTAAATGCCGCTGGGTTTATAAAGGGATCTGAATCTTTTTCATCAGCTAATTATGATAATTTAAAAAAATGGTTTAAAGATTATAACCACTGGCTGGTTACCAGTAAAATAGGATGGGAAGAACGTATGTGGCCCAATAATCATGGTTCATCATACGATAGTCAGGTCTCTGGATATTCTTTATTTGTAGGTAAAGATTCTATCGCTAATATGATTCTAGATTCGGTTATTGTAAAACGAATCAATAAACAAATAGAGCCAGATGGACGTCAACCAATAGAGTTGGAGCGAACGAAATCCGTGAGTTATAGCATAAAGAATTTAAATCATTTAATGGAAAATGCAATACTGGCCCAATACTACGGCATAGATATATGGAATTATAATGCTGCAGATGGGCGCTCCATAAAAAAAGCTATAAAATTTTTAATACCTTTTATGTTGGGTGAAAAAGAATGGCCTTACACACAATACGGTGGGCTTGAGCAACCAATGGAAAAATTCAAAGAATTAATCTGGATTGCTAATCAATATTTAGATGATGAGCTCATAAAAAAAGCGTATAAAAAAATGTTTATAAACAATGATATTGCTGCTGAAATAAATCTTTTATATCCTGTTTTTAGCTCTGATATTGAAATGGATCCTAGATAAACTTAAAAAATAAATTATGAAAAGAATTTTAATTTTACTGTGTTTCACTTGTTGTTTAGGTTGTAGTTCCAAGAAGGAAAGCCAATCTAAAACTTCCAAGCCTAATGTACTCTTTATAATTGTTGATGATTTGAGAACAGAACTTAATACCTATGGGGATAATCAAATTATATCTCCTAATATTGATGCTTTGGCAAGTCAGGGACTTCAATTCAACCGTGCTTACTGTCAGGTTCCAGTTTGTGGTGCTTCAAGAGCTAGCTTACTTTCAGGATTACGTCCTACTAGAGAACGGTTTTTAAAATATAATTCCTCGGTTGACGAAGATGCACCAGGGATTGTTGTATTACCTCAAATCTTTAAGGAAAATGGGTATTATACGATTTCCAATGGAAAGGTATTTCACATAAAAAATGATAGTGAGGAACGTAGTTGGAGTGAACCAATATGGCAGCCTGAATATATTAATGGTAGAAAATACCTGGATCCTGATTCTGAAAACTACATTGGAGGTATAAGAAACAGAGGTCCGTTTTTTGAAAGTCCTGATGTCCCGGATAATGCCTATCCAGACGGTCAAATTCTTGATAAATCTATTGCAGATTTGAAAAGGTTAAGTAAAAAAGATCAACCATTTTTTCTAACGGTAGGATTCACCAAACCACATTTACCTTTTTATGCACCGAAGAAATATTGGGATTTATACAATCGTGATTCTATTGAGATTGCTCAAAACAAAAGTTTGCCTGAAAACACTCCTGCTTCATTGATCGGTTCTGAAGAAATTAAATTTTACCATGGAAAGAATATTGAGTACAATAGCGATGAATTCCATCGTACGGCCAGACATGGCTATTATGCTTGTATAAGCTACACAGATGCTTTGATTGGCCATTTACTATCTACTTTAGATAGTTTGAATTTAAGAGATAATACAATTGTGGTACTTATAGGAGATCATGGATGGAATCTGGGGGAACTTAATTTCTGGAGTAAGCATAACACCATGCACAACTCTATGAATGCACCTCTTATTGTGAATGCTCCTGGGTATTTAAAAAATAAAAAATCAGAGGCGCTGGTTGAGTTCCTTGACATATATCCCACGCTATGTGATTTGGCAAACATCAAATTACCATCACATCTGGCTGGAAAAAGTTTTGTGCCACTACTTAAAAATCCTGTTACTGAGTGGAAGCATTCGGCATTCTCAAGATACGAAACAGGAGATGCAGTGATTACAGAACGATATACGCTTACTCATTATTTAACAGACTCACTAGAAGAGTACATGTTGTATGATTTAGAAAAAGATCCTCAAGAGAATATAAATGTTGTAGATAAGAAAGAGTACGAAGAGATAGCCAATCAAATGAAAGAGCTATTAAAAGAAGGTTATCCTTCTAAGTAGATGGAGGAGAATAAACAGAACTGATTAATCCTAATTTTTTAACTAAAATGAAACTTAAGCTTAGACGATTTTATCCATTAAACTTGATGATACTTCTTTTTTTTGTGAGCTGGCAAAAAGGTCAAGCTCAACAAAAACCTAATGTCCTTCTTATTTGTATAGACGACCTGCGACCTGAACTGAAGAGCTTTGGTATTAACTATATCAGCTCTCCAAACATCGATAAGCTTGCTCAAAACGGTGTCTCTTTTCAAAGACATTATGTAAACGCTCCCAGTTGTGGTCCTTCCCGTTATACAATGTTGACGGGTCTTTATGGTCCTCCAGATAATTATGCTCTTTTTAAGCGAGCCGATAAAATAGAAGAAGGAAAAGAAAAAGTAGAACCCAGTATGCCAGAGTGGTTTAGAATGCATGGTTATACTACGGTATCGGTGGGTAAAGTATCACATCATCCTGGAGGTAGAGGTGGTGCCAATTGGGATAATGATTCAATTATTGAAATGCCAGGAGCTTGGGACAAACATTTTTTACCTGTAGGTGAATGGGAACATCCACGAGGAATCATGCACGGATTGGCTAACGGAGAAATTCGAGTGAAAAGCGGAGACATGGATGTTTATCAAAGCGCGGAAGGAGATGATACTATCTATCCAGACGGATTGATCACAAATGAGGCTTTAAAACAACTAAATGAGTTGACAAATGATAAGGATAAACCTTTTTTCTTAGCAGTAGGTATTATAAAACCGCATCTCCCATTCGGGGCACCAAAAACTTATTACGATAGGTATAAAGGCGTTAAACTTCCTGCTATTGAGCATCCTCAAAAACCAGTTGGAAGAACTACATGGCATAATTCTGGTGAATTCAATCAATATAACCTTTGGAAAAAAGACGCAAATACCAATTCAGATTTTGCTAATGAATTGAGAAGACATTATGCGGCTTGTGTTAGTTATGCTGATGCGCAAGTGGGGAAAATTCTTGAAGAACTAAAACGTTCCGGAGCAGACAAAAACACTATTGTTATTCTTTGGGGAGATCATGGTTGGCATTTGGGTGAACATGCTATCTGGGGAAAACATAGTTTGTTTGAGGAATCGTTACGCTCGCCATTGATTATTCATTATCCTGGAATGGAACATGGAAACTCTAAAACCAATGCCATTGTGGAAACACTTGATATCTTTCCTACCCTATGCGATTTAACTGGTGTTGAAACACCTAAGTTTGTTCAAGGAGTATCGTTGCGACCAATTTTAAAAAATCCTGATACATTAGGTCATTTTGCTTATTCCTATTTTCGTGATGCCATGACCGTAAGAACGGATACGCATCGTTTGACACTTCATAAAGATGGGTATGTAGAACTTTACGATGAAACATCTTTGAAAAAGGAATCCAAAAATATAGCTGATAAACATCCTGATTTAGTTAATGAGTTAAAAACGAAGCTCCAAAGTAGATTGAAACTGAAATAAACTAATAAATATAAATATTATGAAGTATAAATACAAATTCTTAGGATTAATAATTTCTTCACTTTTATTATGCCATGGAGCATTAGCTCAAGGTGAAAAACCCAATATTGTTTTTATTATGGCAGATGATATTGGGATGGGAGATATTTCAACTTATGGTGCTAAATTGATCAATACTCCAAATATTGATGAGTTGGCTGCCCAAGGGAGGCAATTTGAACGCTATTACACTGCTGGAGCTGTTTGTGCACCAACGCGTTATTCTGTTATTACTGGGCGTTACCCATTTAGAACCAAAGAGTTAGGAGATGGCGCTAATCCAGCTCATGATTATCTTTTTGTTGATCAAGATCGCGAAACTATTGGAACTTTAATGCAAAAAATGGGTTATAAAACGGCTGCGATAGGTAAGTGGCATTTGGGTTATGGAGTAGGAAAAAAAATTAACTGGAATGGTACACTTACTCCCGGACCAAATGATGTAGGTTTTGATTATCATTGGGGCGTGCCTCGTAATCATAGTGACAACTTTCGGTGTTATATCGAAAATGATAAAATATATGGGCTAGATCCTAATTCAAAATATAAGATGGCTTCGGGAGATAGAAGGGTTCAGGGGCTTTTAGAAGAGCGTGTTGATGATCAGGTAGATTCAACCCTTACGGCTAAAGTACTTGATTTTATTAGAGAAAATAAAGAGGAACCATTCTTTGTGTATTTCACACCTGTAGCGGCACATACACACGTGACTCCAAATGCTCGTTTTCGTGGGACTAGCAAAGCTGGTCAATACGGAGATTATGTCCAGGAATTGGATTATCATGTTGGTGAAGTGATGGCTTTGATTAAAGAACTCAATCTAGAAGATAATACCATATTTATTTTTGCTAGTGATAATGGTGGTCAACTAAAAGACACTAATAAAGCAGGGTTAGGCTTGAAGTTGGCTGATGAATCTGGAGATGTTGCGCTGAAAGCAAAAACAGCAAAGATTGATGCAAGAGCTATGGGTCATAA
>Ga0209491_10005418_pt1 | contig 18691 bp, 12 predicted proteins | sample BON02_FD_187213 | JGI IMG/M metagenome (GOLD analysis project Ga0209491, IMG submission 187213) | Freshwater microbial communities from Lake Bonney liftoff mats and glacier meltwater in Antarctica - BON-02 (SPAdes) (version 2) | ecosystem: Environmental > Aquatic > Freshwater > Ice > Glacier...
CGCCCGCACTGATTCTCCCTGCCGGCGCGAGCAGGGAGCTTCTCCCCCGTGTGTGCTGTGGTTCCGAGAATTGTGGGGAATGCCGTCGGGGCGGGGGCTCAGCTGGTGAGAGCGGGGGGCTCATAAATCTCCGGCGGCACTCCTTCTGGGTTGGTTTTCCGCCTATTCTCTCAGTTTTTAGGAAAAGTTTTTGACTCTTTTTGCGTCTTTTTGACTCCTAAAGCATGCACAAAAGCATGCACACTTATCGGGATGTTTCTTGCCTTCTGAGACGGGAGAGTCGACCGACTAGGTGAGCCACATTATTCATTGTCACTTCCCAAAAGACATCGAGCCGTTTGCTCGTCCCTCGCCTGCGAGCGACTCTAAGTAATCTGCGAAGTTGAACGAGAAAACCTGAAATCCAATACATCGCGCTTAAGTGCCTCTCATACCTCAGAGGGTCTGGGTTGGCCGAGGAAACTTCAGACGGTTTCGCGACCTCAAACAGATTGAGCCTGTTCAACTGAGCTCGCCAACTCATTTCAGAGAACAGTCCCTGCTCATCGAGCTCATTAACGTCGTAGATGTCGGCATCACGATTTTTGTTCACTCGTCTTCCGTCATCATCGATTCGCGGACCAAGGGGCGGCGGGTGGCTCATATTTCTCTCAAAAAGATGCTCATCTTGATAGGGCAGCGGTTCAAGAGAGTAGAGCCACGACACCCATCTATCAGTCGGAATGGATTGGAAGGTCATCAGATAATCCACCTCGCCGTGGTCAGCGTATTCGAGTTTTGATATTGCCCACCACGGTGGTGTGAGGAGTTGTTGGAGCGCAATATTTGTTGCCGCGCAGAGGCTGAGTGCCTCCCCAAGAGTCAGCTGGTTGCCAAGTGACTCTTCCGAGTTTTCGGGGTATAAGACCTGCGTGAGACGGCGAACACGAATCCCAGACCTTTCGGAGAGGGCGGCCAGCGAGGCAGGTGGATAGCCTGATTGGGGCCCTTGGACATGCCAGTCCTTTATGCCTGTTATCTCCTGAACCAAGGACTCCAGTCGAGCCTTTTGTTTAGGTTGATGTGCCGTCAGCGTCACCAGCGTGTGCCACGAGACGGGCTTCTTGTAGCGCTTCAGCATGGTTGGGTCAAGCTTCGGGACAACATGGTCGTGGGTCATTTGGCGCAGAAGACCTTCAATGTTTGAACGCACAAGGGCATTCAAGTTTGTCTGAGTCTCTTGCGCAATTTTCTTCTTCGTCTCATTTGCAGGTCTGGACAAGGTTTTCCGCCTCCCGGAATTTCCAATCATGAAAGCTCGGATATCTATTCACTGGTAACAGTCAAGCAATAAAAAGGAGACAAATTGACTCAATATCTGAAAGTGAAGCAATACGCGAAGGCGCGACAGATATCACCCTGGACCGTTTACCGAATGGTCGAGCGCGACAGCGAAGAAATCGAGTTCGAACGCCATGGCAGGACTATTCGAATCGTTGTGCGCGAGACAGAGGCTTTGGAGCGAACACTCGACTGGAAGGACTCCTGAAATGGAAGCGGACGAGACTGACCTACCCCCAGTTGGAGGAGCCGACCATGAAGATTCAGAGATGCTAGAACGTGGCCCGTTCGGGGTCGAATCGGTTCGCTGGACACGAAACGCGAGTGCCGCTGCAGCTGTTCGGGCTTCAATTAATCTGAGCTTCGAGAGGTTCGCCCCAATTTATATGCGCATCTCCAGCGAAGTGTTTGAGGTTAAACCCTCACGCCTGTGCCTCAGGTGCCAAGTAGCGGACGGTTTGCACCAGTGCCGCAACGGTGGCCGTTTTGGCCAAAATTTCTCTTTCATGAAATCGGTGATTCTGCCCCCCTTGCTTTATGAAGATTTCAGTTATTTACAGGGTGTTTTTGGCGTATTTGGGGGCCGAGGTCTTTACTTGGTCGCCACTACGGCCAATTCAGCCAATTTGGCCAGCCGACCCGCCGGCATCGACCGAGGGGGTTGCAGTGGCTGAGAAATATGACCGTGACGGCATTCCGATTGCTCACACGAAGAGGCCCACCCGAGGCCCATTTACGCTTGCCGCGCCCTATTACTTGGAGCGGGGTTACCTGTCTTTGCCGGTTCGAGGCAAGAGGCTCCTCGTCAAGGGCTCAACTGGTTTCGAGGGTGTAGTCACGCCGGAGAAAGTTGCCCAGTGGCGTTCCGATTTTCCGTCCGCTGACATTGCGTTGAGAGCAGAAGGCTGGTTGGGAATCGACATCGACGACCACGACGGGAAGAACGGTTGGGCTCAACTTGTTGAGCTTGAAGACCGTTTAGGGCCTCTTCCCGAGACCTATTCATCCACCTCACGCGGAAGGTTCGCGAATAGCCGTATCTACCTCTATCGGGTGGAGCAGGACATGCGGCGTCGAAGCAGAGCAGCTAAACATATCGATGTAATCCATAAGTTCCATCGTTACATGGTGGTGTTCCCATCGGCCCACCCACGTACAGGGGAGACCTATCACTGGTACGGACTCGAAGGTGAGCTTAGGGCTGCCGAAGGACCGCCCAGGCCCTCGGAGCTGCCCCTCCTTCCACCCGCCTGGGATGAGTACCTGAAGAAAGGTGACGAGCAGAACTCAAGGAGTAATTCCCCGCATAAACCCTTTGGGGGGTCGCTAGAGGATTGGCAGCAGTCTCTCGACGATACAAAGCCGAGTGCGGCAGCAGTGCAACTTCACGAAGATATCTCTCGATGCTCCCATATCGGTCATGACGAGCTTCTTTTCTTTGTAGGCGAGATTGAACGCCTCAGTAACGGCAGCGAATATCAGGGCTTGAAGACCGTTCTGGAGGTATTAAGCACTAAGTACTTTGCAGAAACAAACGAGACCAATCCTGGCCAAGAATGGGAAAACATTCTCAGATGGTTTATCTCTGAAGACTGGGAGGAGAAGGCAAGCTCCTGGCGTTCCTTCTCCACCTGGGTGTCTCAGGTGGCCTTTGGGAAGGGAGTTAGCAATGCCTAGCAACAAACCAGAGGAACTCTTTTGGGACAGCCGCGCATCGTTGAGATACATTCGGACTCTGTCGCAGCAGAAACTGGTGTCGCGCTGGACTCTGCTCGGAGTGGCTATTCAAAGGACTCTTCACACAGTTCCATGGGATGTCCATTACGAGAGCTTTCGTGGCGCGGCTCCGTTGAATACGCTGGTCGGGTTTGTAGGTCCTACGGGAACGGGTAAGACTTTAGGCGTCGGTGTGCTTGGGGACTTTGTGATTTTCCCAGACAACGACCCAGCAGACGCCTTCACAAATAGCTGGAAGGGATTTGTTGAAGCTGGTTCAGGAGAGGCAATGCCTGATTTTTACGTTCAAGCTGCGCCGAAGGAAAGCGAAGACAGCAAGGAATATGAATTGGCCTTCGACAAAAAAACCTGGGCCCACCCAAATCACGCAGTTGCTTTCTCTTTCGACGAGATAGGAATGCTCGATGCCCGCAATGCTCGCCAAGGCTCCACAATCACGGAGTACCTAAAACAGGGTTACACCGGCTCAGCTTTTGGCCGAGTGCTCAAGGGGAGAAAAGGCACCCTTCTGCAGCCACGAACCTATAGGTTCACATGTGGGGTAAATCTCCAACCAGCACGAGCGGCGTCTTTCTTCACAGATGAGCAAGTGGCCGGTGGTTTTCCGAGCCGATTCGTGTGGTTCAACACCCAAGACAGGACCCTCAAGCGCTCCGTAGAACCTGTCGAGCTTGAGCCAATCCGAGCGGCTTTTGTCGATTGGAATGGCGTTCGTTCGATTCGAGCACTTCCCGTCATGGATGAGGAACACAAAGACCAGCATTTCGCGAGCATGGAAGGGAGGGTGGAATCTATTGATTCTCACCTGCTACTGACACGCGCAAAGGTAGCGTGTGCGCTTGCAGTTTTGGACAACCGTGTCGCGCTGAGCCAGGAAGATTGGGAGATGTCTGTGGTTGTAATTGCCCATTCCATTCAGACTCGGTCCGAGATTCTGGAGACGCTTGCGAAAGAATCCTCCAGGACCAGGGATAGGAACGCCAAAGCGGCGGCAACGCTGGCGGCAACGACGGAAGAAATCAAGTACGGAAAGAATGTGGAACGGGTTGCGACAAACATTCGGAAAGCATTGCAGTCAGGAAAAGTTAAGAGCTTGAATGATAAGAGTCTCGCAAAGCAGATTTCTAGTCGCGACCGAGACTTCATTTCTGAAGCGATTCAGTTCCTCGAAGACAATCAAAACTGAGGATTGGGTGACGAAGGCTTGCGCTGTTCCCGGAATTTTTTACGTTTTCCGAGTATTTGAAAGGTTTGTAGAGATTAAAACAGAAAACGGCACACGTCCCGATTCAATCTCAATATTCTCCTAGCGAGTACTTGGTGACTTGGCGCTGTTTCGGAAAGACGAGGGTTAAAATCTTGCGCTTGCGAACGATTCATTGGTGAGAGAGCCCTTTGCTTGAAGTGCTTCGTTTTAAATGGGAATCGATACCTCTTGGGCCTGTGTCCTGCTTCGAAGGTAGTAAGGCCGGTGGACACGCTTCCGACGCTTTAGCCACTCGCGCTGACCCATGACTGGGTGGGGCTGCCCAAGTTGGCTTTTAGGCTGATAGGTATCTCTTTGGGCTCACAACTCACCTAATTGTCCCGCCGGCGAAACCAAATCACCTGTGCTTCGGCGTGGGAAAATATACGTAACTAGTTTCCTAAACCGAAAGAAGAATGATGGTTGTCGCGCGGTTACCAGCCTCTCTGAACGGCAGTTACATCTGCATCCGAGAAGCCTTAGAAGGCGGCCTGAGGGCCCTACTAGACGGGCCTTTGGGCAGTTTTTCAGTCAAATTTTTAGGCCCTCAGTTGCCCCGACAGGGCTTTTACGTCCAGGCTTCACGAGCTCACACTGGTGGCCCTCTGTTGGGTGAGGTCTACAGGGATTCAAACCGGGAGCTTCTGAGTCTGCAAGCGCTCGATGCTAAAGCTCGGGTTCTCGGGTGGCGTCTCCCGAAGGATGGGGAGGAATCCCCGAATTACACACAGACTTGGGAGGCGGAACCTTCGGCCATTAGGCAGATGTCTTCAGAGCTCATTGAGGCCATACGCTTCCTGGGGCTGGTTGGTCCCGATGCGTGGTTGAGTTTCGACGAGCCACCTCTAACAAAGGCGGCCTCGGAGGGTGGTTACCTTTGGCATCATTCGACGGAATCCGCATTGTTTTGCCAGATGGGATTCAACATTCGCGAAACACGCGAGGGAGCTAGCCAGTTGAAGATTGCGGTTTAGCCCCGGCACGGTCGCAATCGTGCCACTTTCTGATTTCACGGTCGCCGGGTGCACTGGGCTGCCCCGTCGAATTCAGTTCATTGGTTTGAACTGCGGAGGGGCAATTACCGCGACAATCACTCCCATGATGAGGATGCCAAGGGGGGCAAACACCAAAGACAGCCAGAAGAAGGTTCTTCTGCTTCGACCTTTTCGCTCAGCTGCTCGGCCTACTAAAGAGCTGAGTAGGCCGAAGGACCCCCAAATCAGAACCACCAGAGCGACACCAACCACATTCTCCGACACTCCCGGTGTGGTGAGGGCGACCGGAACGACGATTATCAAAGCTAGTGCTCCGAGGATGACTGATGTCACCCGGAGGCTTTTCGCTAGCGCGGACGTCGCCAGGCCGAATATTGACAATCCTAAAGAAAGACCCCCAAACCTCAAAAGCTACTCGCAAAGCTCCCACCGAACTATTCAGACCTAACACCCGAGGAGCAAACGAAATGGAGGAGGGAACTTGCGCAAAGAATCATCGAACAAATCAGAAGCTCTTGAGTTAGACCCTCATGCGAAGGTCGAGTTCATGAAGGAGCAGGTCCTGCAGATTCTGATGGCTCTAAAGACTCAACACCTTTAGGCGAGGCCCAGAGATTTTGTCTTGCGCCTACCGACTTCTTCGCAAATTCGCTACTGTTCGGTCGTACCCCTTGCGCTGAACGTATCGCCGACGCGAGTGCCTAGCGCAACTCTTACTTTCCTCTCTTACGCTTAGTTTCCCGTCGGCCTTGTTTCAAGTCCTCAAAGATTTCAAGAGCCTTGGCCCAAACTTCTCTGTCATTCGGACCCTCTCCACTGAAGGTTTCGGAAGCGCCACCGATGCTCCCTATGTCTCGGCTGGCCAAGAATGGGGGCAGGCATAAATCTTTCCTAATCCAGCGCAGCATCTCGGTTTCTAGGTCGAGGATTTTTCTTCCATCTTCATCCCTAATGGCTTGAAAGATTACCCAACCATTGCGCTCCCAATTTGATAGCCGGTCGTTTTTGCGGCCTGGATTCGATATTCCAATTTTTCTCGCTTTTAGCCCAGAGTTATAAATCAGGTAAAAAGTGCCCGCTCGGCTCGAGTCAAATCCGCTGTTGGCACAAGTGGGGCAACCTGTGCCGACGTAGACGCGTGTGCTGATGAATGTCTGCCACACGTGCTCGGTATTTTCCCGGCATTGCCACCAAATGCGCTTCCGGCTTGAGCCCGAAGTGAACATGGTCGGTCTCAAGTCGCCGTTCTTAGAGGGATGCCACTCTCCGGCCAAGTCTGGATAGGTTGTCGCGAGGTCGTTAGCGCCAGGGATTACAGCCTGACCCGCGCAAACCGGACAACCTCGCGTAAGTCGGCCGATAACCGTGTTCTCATACTCGTGGCGCTTGTCTTTTTGGCAAATCCACCAATGCTTTTTCCGACTTGAACCCCATCGCAAGGTGGTGGGGTCGACTCCCAAGTTTCTCTGAAAGCTCCACGACTCTCGAAGGTCCGGATGTGTAGTTAGAAAATCGTTTACCCCGGGAACCACAAGTTGTCCTGCGCATAACGGGCAACTATGTTGGCGCCCGCCTCCCGCCCGTGCATTAGGCGAACTTTGCCAGTGATGTTCGGGGTTTTCCCTGCACTTCCACCAAAATTTCCTGTGGGTTCCAAAACCAATTGATTCCGGGGCTATCTCATTTCTCTTAAAGTCCCACTCGGCGAGTAGGTCTGGGTGCGTCGTTCTTAAATCGTTGATTCCGTTTTGAACCTGGTGCCCGGTGCAAATTGAGCAGCGGGTGTTCATATAGATTCGGGTCTTCGGTGAGACTCGATACTCGTGTCGAGGGTCACTCGGGCATGTCCACCAAACCAATCTTGAGTAACCGCTGCCGACATCTCTCGGCGTCAGTGAGGAATTCCTTGTTGGATGCCACTCGGCAGCGATGTCAGGGGAGGTGGTCGCCAGATCATTAACGCCTCGAACGGTTTTTCGGCCAGCACATATGCCACACGATTCGCCCTTCGTGCGATTATTTACGACCATTTCGAACGAATGGGGAGGAGCCTTGGCACATAGCCACCAAACCTTTCTGCTTGACCCGCGGGAAATTTCTGTCGGGAGTAGCTTTGTGTTGAGGGCGAAGTCCCAAGTGGCAGCAATCTCAGGGTGAGTCGTACCGAGGTCATTAACGCCTGCAATCACCTTTTGGCCGTTGCACATCGGGCAGCTCCCCGCGGTCTCGCTTCGTTGGCTGATAGACGACTTCCACTCGTGGCGAGCGTCCTTGGCGCACTGCCACCACACTATTTTTTTGCTCCCGTAGGTTACCTGGGTGGGTAGGAAGTCGCCATTTCGGTCCTTGTGCCACTGAGCCGCAACGAGCGGTCTGGTTGTGGCAAGGTCATTGACGCCTGGTGTGACAGTCATCTTCGGCATAGGGCAAGACATCTTCTATTCGAGGCGTTCCAATTCAGACAACGATACGCCGAAAACACGCGAATACCTCGAAACTGGTGGCCGTCCTCTCTCCACCCCGCACAGTCGTCCTAGGTGTCTGTATGCAGAGCCCGATACACAGTCGGGGGAGTGATGCCAAACAGCGCGGAGATTTCCCTAACTGTCAACTCTTTTGCGTCATAGAGCTTCTTCACTTGTTGCTTTTGAGCCTGGGTTTGCGGCTTCCCATTCGGCCGCACGTTGGAAAATTTGAAAAGGACCGGTCATTAGAAGATGTCAGTGGGTGCGTCTATCGTGGGAATGAAGCATTCTTCGGCTAGGAGAGCCCGTGACGGAATTTGTTGCAATCGACGAAGCAAAGAGGCTGTCGAATGCGCCTAAATGGATACAACTTTTCTCCCTAGTCGCTCGGCGGATTTCTACTGTTAAAACAACAGGTCATGTGGCCTGTGTTTTTGCCCCTCCCGTAATCGAATGTTTTCCTGCTGCCATGGCTCTAGCGAGTGTTTCCCACTCAGGAGTTTTTCTGGAGCGTCCCCAGGAACCTTTAGGCAAGGTTGCATCCTTAATAAACCAAACATTGCAAGACAGAGAGCACAGCTTCAACTTCCGCGGAGATGGTTCTAAATCCGACGAATTCTTGGGCCCGACAAAATTCAAACCAGGAACTTTTCCGCCTGTGGTTAGGCTCCCGGAGAACTTCCCTCACCGAAGCGATTCCTCAATCAAGGATGAGGGGACTGAACGACTTTTGCTTGCGGGATTTGGAGCGAACCTCCGAGAGGCCTGTTGGCATTACTTCCACCTTTGTGCTGCGCCAGTAGTAATCATCTGCCAGAACCCAGAGAGAATTGCGAGCGAAATCAGGGAGCTTGTGGCCTCAGGCCCGCACCAATGGAATGCAGAGCAATTCAGCGCTGGGGTCGAAGTCGGCACCACTCCAGATGCCTGGTACCGTCGCCCAATAATGTGCATGTCTCCGAGGGCTGGCCAGTCGCGACCCTGGCTGGCTGAGTTAGTTCCGTCCGCGGTGATAGTCATTGGCTACACAGCGTGGGAGACTCCTGCCCGATGGATTTGGCCTGATGTGCCACACACACTCTTCCTGAATGTTCGGTCGGATGATGTGCTTCGGTTCAGAATGTGGCACGACGGGCAAGTTTTGCCAGAGATTGATTCCGAGCTCGCAAATCTGAGCGGTGTGCGAGGAATCCCCGGCAAAATTTTTGCCGAACCCCACGCGGTCTTCAACGGGCCAGCCGATTTCGATTGGGAGGAGTACGGTGCGGATTTTGAATAAACGGTCTGTAAGCGATGCCGTAGACATGCTCGAAACGGCAGAGAGTGTGAATATCGAAATGGTCCGAATTGACTGGCCAGAGCTACGGGAATTGATTCGGTTGGCGAACAGAATTCCGACATCGGAATCGCTCGCAGTCTCGGTTGTCGAACACCAATGTATTTCGGCATTCGTGGTCTGGGTAAGTCAGCTCGCAGATGGCCCAATAAAGACCCTCGACCAGAGCGCCGCCTACGAGCCACTCGTCGCGCTCCTTTACGATGCAATTTCAGTCGGTGGGCCCAGAACCCCAATTTTTCAGGCAGAACTTGAAATCATCGAATCGATGGGCTCTCACATTCACCCAGCCGCACCTTGGCTCGAGGATTGGATATCAGCTCAACCGATTTCTGAAGGCGACCCTGAAGGCCCCCGGGCTGGGCAACCCGCCACAGCGTTGGTTTCCAAGAGAGAAGCGGGAAGGAATGCGGTCGCAAAATGGTTGGAATCGGAGAACCTTTTTGCTGAGGCCGTCACTTACTCTGCGCTCAAGCACGTTCCTGCCTACGAGAATCTCGTACTATTCGGCCCACCATCCAGATATGAGACTTCGAAGTGGTCCTCTAGCCCTGAATCCGATTACAGGGCCCAATGGTTGCTCACCTCACCCCCTGCTGCTCGAATTCTCATGCTCAGTTGGCCATTTCATGCCAAGCTCGACCTGTCCTTAATGGGGCCCTGGCAGGGTGTGCCCCCGCCAACCGTAGTCGCCCACCCTGTAGCTGTTGACGTAGAGGTTGAACCCACGTTAACTTTCAAGGTAGAGCCACTTGTAAGAAGGGCGAAGTTCAATTTCGACGAAGAGCCTGATGTGGTTTCTGCGTCCGAGTATCAGATTCTTGGAGATGAGAACGGTCTATGGGTTTTCTTTGATAACGACGTAGGCCCTCGTCCGCGTGTGCTTTCCCAAGACTTGAATTACGCGCATTCTCACTCTGGCCACAAGCCTCTTCCGGCAGGAAGTCACTTGGTCTTCAGGTCGCAGGATGTAGAGCGCGCCCAGCTACTCAGGGTTTCCCAGGAGTGGTGGACCGAGAAGTACAGCGACTATTCTTTTTCTCGCGCTGAGAAGCTGAGGAATGAGCTGAAGGAGATGTTGCGGGCATTCGTTGACTGTAATGGAACCGACAAGTTGAGAATGGAGCTCGTCTCGTCTGGCCTATCAAGAGAATATGTCCAGCAGATTCATTCCCGCATCCTTGACCAAACTTATGTTGCGCCCCAAATTCAGGAGAGTTACGACGCGATTTGCCGGGCCATCGGATATCGACCTGGTTTGGAAAGTTTCGATTTGCTGGGCAAACTTAGAACCGCTCGGCAGCAGGCGGGCATTTTGCTGATGAGGCAACTGCTTCTGAAGCTGCAGTCGGTGGCTGCGGCAGGCTTTCGTGAGGTTCTTTTTGATGAAGGGTTTGCGAGTCTGCAGGATGACGTCCTGGGGGAGCTTTTCATAACCACCGTGTGCCATGTCTCAGAGCAAAAAACACTCTTTCCAATTTCAAAGCTAGGCCGGCCGGTAGATACCGTGGGTGCGCTTTGGCTCAAATGATTCCTCCTGTGATTCCCCGAGAAGGAATAAGTCCCGGGGAAGTTCAAGTTTTCGAGTGGTTGAGAGTAGCGCAGGTGACTGCTGACTGGGTAGTTTTCCATTCCTACGACCTTCCAATGGGCAGAGGAGGCCGGCGGCACGAGATGGACTTCATTATTATGATTCCTGCTCTTGGAATTGCGATAGTTGAAGTCAAGGGGCATCTTTCAGCCAACGTGAATAGCCAGGGGCAGTGGCGGCTGGGTAGCGAACCATTCCCGTCGAAGAATCCTGTCCAGCAGGTTCTTGACGCGACCTATGCCTTCAAGCGCCACGTAGAGAGTTGGACGCCAGAACGTATAAAAATTGCGCCCTTCCTTTTGTTTACGGACGCAGAGGTTCCTGCGATTGCTGAGCTGGACGTGGAATGTCAACTTTCGCCTCGTGATGGTTCTGTTGTCGAGCGCCTTGTCGAGAGCGTTATCGGAGCCATTCGAAAAGAACCGGGGGCGCTCTGGTCATCTGACTCATTTCAAACGATGCGGCGAATGTTGAGGCCGGACTTTGATGTCCTGGCCAGCCCTCTCGTTCGAAAAGAGCGGTTGGAAAAGGACCTGCACACGGCAACTCTGGACCAACAGAGAATCCTGGATGCGATTGAAGGTAACGAGCGGATTGTTTTGGAAGGCCCTCCGGGGGCTGGGAAAACGGTCGTAGCAATTGAATCAGCAAGGAGGGAGGCAGCTAGGGACCAAAAAGTTCGGGTCCTCTGCTTCAATACGATGTTGGGGAAGCGACTCAAGGAATTATGCGCACCCGAATTTGCTGCGAGTAGCTTTTTTCAATTCTTGGTGGAAAGGTTCAAAGAAACGCCCCCTCCTGGAGCCAATGCGGCGTGGTGGGCTGGGTTCGCCGAGCGTTGCGCAGAGAGGCTTGACCCTTCTGGCCGGGTGGACTATCTCGTAGTGGATGAAATTCAAGACCTTCTGGAACCACATTTCCTCCGAGTCCTCGACAAGTTAGTGGTTGGCGGGCTTGAGAATGGCCGGTGGTTGTTCACGGGAGACCTCGAGAACCAAGACCTCTACGCGCGCGCTGAAAATTTGGTCCAGCTACGTGGGGCGCCAACACGTTTACTCCTAAAGGACAACTGTAGGAATCTTGAGGCCCATGGCCGATGGGTTCAAACAATGACCGACCGTCCTAACTTGTACAGAGATTTCCTCAGACGGGAACGCGCGGAGAGTCCTGTTGTGATGTTTGTAGAAGGAAGCCCTGACGAGGCCCTTCGAAATGCTTTGAATTCAGCTCTGAAAAGCCGTAAGCCAGATGAGGTGGTGGTGCTGGTGCGCGATGTCGCGAGACAGAAACAAGTTACGGCTCGGTTTGGGCTGAAAGGGTACTTTCCGGGGGTAAAAGAAGCGAGCGTATCCACAGTTCGAACTTTTAAGGGGCTTGAGTCACCTGTCGTAATCTTTGAAGGCAGCCTGATTGACCCAGTTGAACTGTTTCTTACCGCGACGACGCGGGCAACCGAAGACCTGGTGGTTCTGCTCCCTGTTATAGAACAAACCGAATTCATGAGGAGAATATAAATTATGGCTTTCGTTACTCCTCAAGTTGCACGAGACCTTATGGTCAGGAACCTTCGGTTAGCCCTGCACGGTCCTGAGGGGGACGAATTAGAGATTTGGCCGGGCTTTGATGGGGAACCGAGGGTTGTAACGCAGGGACAGGAATTTTCTGGTGACGTCAGACTAAATAAGCCGATGCATGATGGTCTGGGTAACGAAGTTCTAGCGCGACCCCCTGCCTTTCTTTATGGGGTTGGAATCCTCTATCCAAGAATGACGACGCAGCAAAGCGCAGAGTTGTCCCTCAAGCAGCAGGCCCTTGAAGAAAGCGATATCGACGAGGCCCCGGATGACGTCCAGCTGGCCCCTCAGGGGGATTTGCCTGAGCCCTCTGCGGGCGATGCCGATGCGGAGGCTCCCATCCCTGCCGAAGAACCGATTGGTCGGCCCCGCAGTTTGGCCCTTTCGATTCATATTCCACCGGAAACCTTAACGGTTGAAGTTGTTGTTTCAGGTGCTACTTATGAGCCACTCAAAGTTTCTATGGCGGGTAGAGAAAAAACTCTTTGGCGTCGTTCTCCCCTGAGAATTCAGCTGAGTCTGAGCACTCAAAACAATGTCGAGCAGCTTCTTGAAGCACAAGGTCTCAGGTTTCGCGTCGGGCTTTCCGTGCAGGAAGCGGTGGGAAGCGAAAAAATTTGTACGGTGTTCGTGGTCAACGAAACAACGACCTCGGACGAGGTCTCGCAGAGCTGCCTATTCCAATCAAAACTCTCAATCTACTCTGGCGCCTTACTGCCGTACCCTCGCGGGAGATTCGATAGAGATTCATCGGAGGAAAGTTTTTCTTTGCTTTACCGTCACCACCCTGTCATGAGCATCGGACATGGTAGTGACTCCCGGGCGGAGCACCTGGAAGGTGGCTGGTTGGTTTCAACCGACGTGATGCCAGCAGTTACGGTCCAAAGTCCGGACCCAGAAATCAGCAGACCGGACGGGAGTGGCTACAAACTTGGAATGCTGGACTTAGCAACTTCAAATGAGGAGGCCCTGGAGTCCGTCGAACATTTACTTGATGATTACGGGGCGTGGATAACGTCAAAAGAAGCCGAAGTTCATCAGCTGACTGAGCCCCGTCATCAGACAGCAGCAGCCAGACATATTGAATCCGCAAAGCAGTTTCTTGCGGATATGCGCTCTGGTTGGCAAATAGTTACATCTGAGCGTGAGGTTGGGCGGATATTTCGATGGGTCTGTTTGGCCATGAACGCGCAGAGGGTCGCAGCAAAAGCTGAATTACGAGTTCCCACGGGGGCTGGCTCTGCCCAAGAAAGCCCTGGGTATTCAGTTGGCTCGCCCCACGGTCTACCGGATTTCAACCCCAATTCTGAATCCTTTGGATTCGGAGAACTGGATTTTGAGAACCAGGCCGTTTGGCGTCCCTTCCAGCTGGCTTTTTTGCTCGCTTCCATTGCTCCGCTGGTTGATAAAGAAAACCCCAGCAGGGGGCAGGTGGACATTATTTGGATGCCAACTGGCGGTGGCAAGACCGAGGCCTACCTCGCCCTAGCCGCTTTTACGATGCTTTGGGAGAGGCGACAAGAGCTGTTAAGAGCTGAACAACCCAAGTATCGGGTCAGCGTAATGATGAGGTACACACTCAGGTTGCTCACGACACAGCAGGTGCTGAGAGCTGCTGCGTTAATTTGCGCGTTGGAAATTATTCGAGAGACAAACACTGCTCTTCTCGACGGCCCTAAGCGGGTGCATTTCCGAATAGGAGCCTGGCTCGGAGGCTCCACCACGGCTAATTCGTGGGCAGACGCGATTAAGGATTTCACGAAATTGGCAGAGGGGCGGAATGCTCAGAGAACTTTTTTGCTGACGAAATGTCCGTGGTGTAGCGCCGAGATGGGGGTAGCAAAGAACGGCTCTTTGTCGGGATATCTGAAGAAACCCCTGAGACAGGCCGGCAAAATCCACATTTCGATTCATTGTCCGGACGCTGCGTGCCCTTTCTCCAAAGCTGACGGGGAGTTCACGCGGCTGCCGGTGTTGGAAGTCGACGAGGATATTTATGCCCTGCCGCCATCTTTCCTAATCGGAACCATCGACAAATTTGCCCAGATTGCGTGGAAGCCAGACGCCCGCAAGTTATTCGGGCTGAAATCGGATGAAGAGGGCGGGGTCCGAAGGTTCGCCGCACCTCCGGACTTGATGATTCAGGATGAGCTTCATCTGATTGCAGGGCCACTTGGCAGCATGAACGCGCTCTACGAGCTGGCGCTCGAGAACTTGTGCATCGCAAAAGGTGGCGCGAAGCCTCGCATAATTGCAGCAACCGCAACAACGAAGAACTTTGATTCGCAGGTATCACGTCTTTACGGCAGGAATGAGACACGTCTTCTTCCCCCTTACGGAATAGAGATTGAAGATAACTTTTTTTCGCGAAGCCAAGAGACGGATTCAGGCCCGCTAGGAAAGACCTACGTTGCAGTCTGTGCGAGGGGATTGGGAACAGTTGTCGAATCCCAGCTAAGAGTTATTTCTGCCATGGCACACGGCTCGGCTGCTCTGGACAATATAGACACTCAACAAGGAGATGCGTGGTGGACTAATTTGGCGTTTTTTAGTAGCCGCCGGAGTCTTGGGTTGCAGTTAGCCGCGACTCAAGCGTCGTTGCGAATCCACACTTGGAGTCTCACTCAGCGGTCGGGTGTCCGGACCGGTTCTCTCAAATCTGACGGTTCGAGAGGCTCTGTCCGAAGCGTTTCTAACATTAGGGAGCTCACTGCGACTTCAGGAGAGAACATCTCTAACCTCATGAACAGCCTTTCGCTGCCAAAACAAAAAAAGGGGAGTGTGGACTTGTGTTTTGCGACCTCCATGATTGAGGTTGGGGTCGATGTGCCCCGTCTGGGACTGATGACGGTGATGGGTCAACCCAAGAGTGCGAGCCAATATATACAAGTGACTGGCAGGGTCGGGCGGGACATTCGAGCTCCGGGGCTTGTAGTGGTAGTCCTCTCTCCTTACAACGTGCGAGACCGCTCTCATTTTGAGAATTTCAGACAGAACCACGAGCGTCTCTATGGAGCTGTTGAAGCGGTTAGCGTCACTCCCTACACGGCTCAATCCTTGGGGCGTGCCGCGTCTGGCATGGTTACAACTGTCTTGAGAGCCACCTCCAACCTGCCACCAATGCAGGCATTGGAGCAGCCCGAAGCCCACGACCTTTTCGCTTCGATGCGGCAGAGGGTATCTGAATCGGGAGACCAACACGCCATGAAGGCGGTGGAAATTGAAATTGAGAGACTACTCGAAATCGCTCGCGTAGCTGAGAGGCAAGGCAATGCCACTTGGGACGCGCAGGGCTTGCTCCTAAGAGCAGGCGACACTGCCCCGGCAGCGGAGGGCTTCGACCATTGGATTGTTCCGATGTCGATGCGCTCCGTTGACCTAGAGTGCGGGGTCCAGGTCGCTCGCAGGCCAGGAGGAACTAACCGGACCGTGCCATTAGGCAGTTCGACCGGTCACGATAACCCAGAAGATGAGGACCTTTTCTGATGCCAAAGCCCTTTTACACGCCGGTTCGGCGGAACCACATTGTTGGACCCCTAGGAGTGGGGTCAATCGTTGTGTCTCGTTCAGGGGTAACTGTTTTGATGACTGGGCTCAATGACTGGGTCCGCGGAATCCAAGTGGATGGCCCTGATGAGACAAGCCGAAACAAGCAACGTGAGAACAGAATCAGTGCTTACGAACTGCACGACTTTGCGCTGGAAAACCAGCTTGGGGTCAGGCGTTTCATTCAGCCGCCGGTAATTGAATCAGGTGAAGCGGACTTCGGCACCTGGTTCATCCCTTCTGTCCGTTTTCCGCTTGCTGAATATTGCACGAGCCCCTGGTGCAGCAGCATCTCCTTCTCCCGAAGCGCTGAGGACCCCTCTATCGGTTCGTGCTCCAGGGATGAATGCAAGAAGGGGAAAAAATACGGTTGGAGAACCCAGCAGGTCCCGGTAGTCCTCTGTTGTCCGAACGGGCATCTTGATGAGGTCGATTGGCATGCTGAGGTGCATGAAGGAATTGACTGCACTTTTTCGTCACTGGAATACAAGGAGACAACGGATAGTGGTCGACCCCTGGTTCGGTGTCGGCAGTGTGGCAAACAGCAATTTTTTGGACCGACCGGACGGGGAAGCAGCACGTGGACTAAAAAGTGCACCGGGCGGCGCGCTTGGTTGCCTGAGGCGGAAAATGAAGACTGCCGGAGCGAGATGAAATTGCTGCTGCGAACCGCTACTCAGGTCTACTTTCCTGATGTGCGCTCCTCTTTGCACCTCCCGGCTCCCGACGGGCTTAGCGATTCTCTAATTCGATGGCTACAGGAAGACCAGGGAACAAATTCTCTTGTCAGGGCTCTTGGCGGCGACCAAACACAGATACTGACGCAAATTTTGATGCGAGGCCAAACAATATTTCCAAAACTTGAGCTTGAGGACCTCGAGCGGCATGTTTCTCATGTCCGCTCCGGCAGTATGGTGGGCGAGGACGCGGGCAGAGCAGGCGAGATGAACGCCCTAACATCAGGAGCTAGGGGCCGGTTCGCCGCTGATGGACCCCCGGTTCTTGACCCTGAACTTATTCCAATCACTGAATTTGAGGGTGAAAGGTTTGGTGAGATGGCGCTCATCTCTAAGGTTGTAGCCGTGCATCGATTGGCGGAAACTCGGGTCCTAGCGGGGTTCTCGCGTGACACGCCACCGGCGTCAACCAGAGAGGCCCGTGCAGGGTTAGCTCAGATGTGGGGTTCCCTCCCGGACAAGGACTCGATGACCCGGTCTTGGTTGCCAGCTCATAGGGTCTACGGTGAGGGCATTTATTTAGAATTCAACGAAGAGCATCTCAAGAACTGGGAGGGACGCACTCTAGGGAATTACCCCCCTCAACTGGTTCGAGACCGGATTATCGGTCAACGGTTTATTTTGGCGCACACATTCGCCCATCTCCTAATTAATGCCGCCTCTCTCGAGTGTGGATACCCGACCGCGTCCATTCGGGACCGAATCTACGACGAGGACGGGGCCCTAGGGCTCTTGATATACACAGCCGCCGGGGACAGCGTTGGCACGATGGGCGGGCTTGTCGAACTTGCTCGGGCGGGAAGGTTTGAGTCCCTAGTTGAGAGGGCGCTCACGGCCGGGTCGTGGTGCGGACTCGACCCAATTTGCATTTCTCCACTCGACCAAGATATCGAGAACACCAAAGGAGCGTGCCACCAGTGCTGTTATCTCCCCGAGACGAGCTGTGAAGTCTTCAATTTGGGCCTTGACCGGGCGACCCTAATCGGGCGTGAAGAGACTGTTGGGGTTTTGCAAGCAATATAGCCTGCCTGGAAATAACACATGGGGCGGGTTGGAGCGAAGGGCCCCCATCGGGTGCAATGATAGTTGCCAACCGGAAATTTGAAGAGCTCTAGTCCGTAATGGCTCGGTAGACAGTCGGGGGAGTGATGCCAAACAGCGCGGAGATTTCCCTAACTGTCAACTCTTTTGCGTCATAGAGCTTCTTCACTTGTTGCTTTTGAGCTTGGGTGAGCTTGGGTTTGCGGCCTCCCGTGCGTCCTCTGGCGCGAGCTGCCGCTAAGCCATCCTTCGTGCGGGCGACCATCATTGAGTGTTCGAACTCAGCCATGGCGGCAATCATGGTGAAGAAAAGTTTGCCCTCAGGGGTCTTGGTGTTGATGTTCTGCTCGATGACCTCCAGTTCAACCTGCTTCTCTTCGAGCTCTGAGGAGATTGAGAGTAGGTCCTTTGTGGAGCGACCAAGGCGGTCCAATCGGGTAATAACGAGAGTGTCACCTTCGCGCATTTGTTCGCGGAGTTTGTCGAGTTCTGGACGGGAGGCTTTTGTGCCCGTAATTTTCTCAATAAAGATTTTGTGTGCGCCAGCGGCCTTGAGAGCGTCTTGCTGTGCCTCAAGGTTTTGGTCCTGTGTCGATACGCGTCCGTAGCCAAGTCGTTGTGATGCCATAAAGTAAGTATAAAATAAAGGGTGCTTACTTGTCAAAGATAAAGTATCGAGTTGTTTTATATCGTGGGTGTTTAATTGACGCGGGGTCAGAAGTGAGTGGGCACTTGTTCCGAAAAAGAACGTTTCTGTGTCACGTTCTTCCCTGGCAGTGATGGTAGAGCTGCTGTGAAAATTTCTGCCACCCACACCCTCAACGTGCTTACACCTTTCACCCTGAGGGGTAACCCCTCAAAATCGCGTTGTCCTTCCCAAATTTGACCCCAAAAGCCATTCCCGTGGCTTACGATGTTCTTGGGTCCCACTGGGCTTGCTTAGGTCACACCAGATGGGGACAGCACGTTGACGAACACCACAACACGAGCGAACGCTCACACAAACTTTTCACCCCCCGAACCCGTCCGTGGTCGGGCATCATCGCAACCCAAGCGATGGCTGACCGCCATCGCGATTGGTGCGTTGGCACTCTCCCCTGTTG
>Ga0209491_10005420_pt1 | contig 18676 bp, 16 predicted proteins | sample BON02_FD_187213 | JGI IMG/M metagenome (GOLD analysis project Ga0209491, IMG submission 187213) | Freshwater microbial communities from Lake Bonney liftoff mats and glacier meltwater in Antarctica - BON-02 (SPAdes) (version 2) | ecosystem: Environmental > Aquatic > Freshwater > Ice > Glacier...
TTGTTGACAGCACTTCCCTTGATGACGGCCCAGATGTGATCGCCGTCGCGCAGCGCATCCGACAGGCGGCGCAGGGCGACAGTGCCCGCGCCGCTGCCGAAAACGGTGCCCTGCGCGCGGTGGTCGAAGGCGTGGCAATGGCCATCGGGCGACAGGATTTCATTCTCGTGGAACAGATAGCCGCGGGCATGGGGCAGCTCTATGGTGGCGCCCCCGGCCAGCGCCATGTCACACTCATGGTCGTTCAGCGCCTTGCAGGCATAGTGGATCGCGACAAGCGAGGTGGAACAGGCGGTTTGCAGGTTGATCGACGGGCCGTTCAGATCGAACACATGGGACACGCGGGTGGACAGGAAATCCTTGTCGTTGCCGGTGTGACGCAGCAGGAACATGCCGGTGTCGGCGACAAGACCGGGGTTCGAGCAGATGTTGAAGTAGAAATAGCTGCCCATGCCGCAGCCCGCGAACACGCCGACGCGGCCCTTCAGGCCCTCGGGGGTGTGGCCGGCGTTTTCCATCGCCTGCCACGCAGTCTCAAGGAACTTGCGGTGCTGCGGGTCGAGGATCGCCGCCTCTTTGGGCGAAAAGCCGAAGAAATCGGCGTCGAACGTGTCGAACCCGTCGAGAACGGCGGCGGCGGGGACATAGTTCTTGCGGGCGATCAGGTCGGGGGATTCGCCGGCGGCAAGCAGCTCCACCTCGCTCAGACGGCGAATCGATTCGGTGCCCGAGCGCAGGTTTTCCCAGAACTGCGCGGGCGATGAGGCACCTGGCACGGTCAGGGCCATGCCGACGATGGCGATGTCTTCGCCGCCGGTCCTGATCTGCTGTTTCATCTCGGTCCCCCTTGCCGGATTTTCATACGCCGCGTCGCCTGTGTGCGGCGAAATATCCTTCGGAAGGGTTTGCACTTTCGCGATAATGCGCGACCCACCCCGGTGGCTGCCCTTGGGATACGCCCGAAAAGGGGCAATTTTATGGAAGCCGGTCCGAAGTCCGGTCTAGGCCCCGCAAATGGTTGTCTCGTTCCTGTGGCATTACCGCGCGGGAGGGGCGGCCAACAAGCGCCAAGACGGGTGTGCGTCCATCGGTCCCCGCCCCGGGGCATCACAGGATCGTGCGGGGCCGGGTGCTGTCGCGGCGGCCCTCGATGGCCTGACCGTCGGCGAACAGCACGGGGCGGGGGCGCGCGGCGCGCACCCGTTCGAGGTGGCCCAGGATCGCGCCCGCCGTCATCCAGGTGAACGGGATCAGCGTGGCGTTGAGCAGCATGTCGACCAGGGTGATCGACAGCATCAGCACCAGCGGAACGGCATAGGGCGACACTTCGGCGATGCGCAGGCCGCGCATCTGCCAGCCGCACAGAAGGATCGGCAGCGCCAGCAGCCCGAATTCGGCGATATAGCCGACCCAGCCGAAGGTGCCGAACACGATGATCCAGCGCCCGTCGGGAACCGAGAGAATCTGGCCCGTCTCGCCGTGGCGGATCAGGTTGCGCCCCCATCCCCCCCAGCCGAACAGGTTTTTCTCTGCGGCGCGGCCCAGCAGCATTTCCTCGTTGGTGAAACGGTATTCCAGCGACTGGGCGCGCACCGGGTTGATCGCCTCGGCCTGGGCGAGAATCGCGTCGAGCGGCACCAGATGGCCGTTGCGCAGCATCGGATAGATCAGGGCGACCAGCGCAAAGGCGACGGCGACGCGCACCTGCATCCGGGGCGAAGTGAACAGCACCAGCGGGGTCAGTGCCAGGCCATAGGCCAGCGAGGCCAGGGATTTGCACAGCACCAGCAGCACCGCGAGATAACCGATCACCAGCATCAGCCGGAACTTCTGTTCGGGCGGGGCCTCCTTGAACAGGGCGGCGGCGGCCAGCAGCGTCGTCACCACGAAGAACGCCAGCCAGAGGCCATGGGGCAGGAACACGATGGGGCGGAAGCCGCCGTCGCGCATCATCTGTTCAAAGCTGTGCTGGAAAAAGCCATAGACCCAGATGTTGATCTGCGGCGAAAAGCGGATTTCGATCAGCGACGGGATCGAATAGGCCAGCCCCGCCACCATCAGCGCAATCAGCATCTCGCGCATCCCCAGCGCGGTGCCGAGGAACTGGCGCGCCATCAGGAACGGCAGCAGCGTCAGCGCTTGGCCGATCAGCACCGACAGGGTGTCGCGGGTCGACAGGCCCGGCAGCATGCCGATGATGAACTGGATCGGGTCGGCGTCGGCCAGCACCTCGAAGAAGATCGGATCGCTGTTCGTCAGGACGGTGGGAATGGCGCCGAGAAAGAACATCAGGACCAGCAGCTTGGCGGGCAGGAATTCGGGCAGCAGGCGGAATCTTCGGCCAAGAACGAAGACCAGGATCAGTGCGGCCGAAAGCGCCGGGATCGAGGTCTTGTCCATCGACGGAACGAGCGGCAGGTTGAATTCGGCCAGCGGCGGCAGGATCAGATAGCCGCCCAGCACGCTCCAGATCAGGGCGCGTTCCAGGGGCAGTTTGCGAAACAGCGCCAGGCAGATGAACGGCCAGAGGGCCAGCATCAGATATGCGAATGAGTTGGGCACCGGTCAGACGCTCCGCAATGTCACGCAAAAGGGTTGTGATCGCGCAACACTAGCACGGATGATCGGGCGTGTCGCGCTGATGGCTGTTTGCCGGGCGTGCAAGTTGCGGCAAGGTGCGAATGCTTTCTGAATGCCGTATTTCGCCCGGTTGTCACGTTTTGCGCCGTCGCCGATTCTGTCGGACGGGCACCGGCGATCGGGGTCTGGAACGACTGGGGATGTCTGGTGGATTTTGCGTTTGGCCGTCGTCGGGTCACGATCAACATGCCGACCCGGGACGTGCTGTTGGACACGATCCGCGCGCGGTTTGCGCGGGGCGACGGCTTTGCGCTGGCCACGCTGAACCTTGATCACATCGTCAAGATGCGCGCCTCGGGCGATTTCACCGATGCCTATTGCCGCCACGATCTGGTGGTGGCCGATGGCAACCCGGTGGTCGCCCTGTCGTGGCTGGCGGGGCAGCCGGTCGAACTGATCCCGGGCAGCGAACTGGTGTTGCCGCTGTGCGCGCTGGCGGTCGAGGAGGGGGTTTCGGTGGCCCTGGTCGGCAGCACCCATGAGGTGCTTGAGCGGGCGGCGACCGTGTTGCGCGGGCTTGTGCCGGGGCTGGAGGTGGCGATGCGCCACGCGCCCTCGGGGGTGTTCGATCCGGCGGGTGCCGAGGCAGCGGGCATTCTGGCCGATCTGAACGACAGCGGCGCGCGGCTGTGTTTCCTGGCCCTGGGAGCCCCCAAGCAGGAACTGTTCGCGGCACGGGGGCGGCGCGAGGCGCCGCAGATCGGCTTTGCCTCGGTGGGCGCTGGCCTTGATTTTCTGGCGGGTCGCCAAGTGCGCGCGCCGCGATGGGTGCGCGCCATCGCGATGGAATGGCTGTGGCGCGCGGTCCAGAGCCCAGGGCGCATGTTGCCCCGCTATGCCGCCTGTTTCGCGGTGCTGCCGGGGCAGGTGGTGGCCGCGCTGCGCAAGCGGTTTGTCTGAGATCATCGCTTGTACTCCAGAATGGCGCGGCGTTTGCCCCTTGCGCGACCGAGGGAGTGGGCCAGGGCGCCCTGTGCCTCGGGCAGTTTGCCCAACACGGCAAAGGCGGCGCCGGCAAGGCCCAGACGGGGCGTCAGCCGGGCGATCTGGGCCGGATAGGTGGCCAGCAGCAGCAGCGCCCATGGCGTGATCAGCGCACCCGAGACCGCGACGGCGGGCAGGGCCGCACCCCAGATCAGCGCGCGGCGGGTTTCCCGCACCCAATGGCGTTCGGGCGGTGCGCCGTGCAGGGCGGCCCCTTCGGCAAAGGCGTGGCCCGCCCGCTGGCTGCGGCGCCACCATTGCGAAAACCGGGTGATGGCGGCGTCGTGCCATGTCATCTCGGCATCGAGTCGGTGAATGGCCCAGCCGAGGCTGCGCAGGCGGACGCAGAGTTCTGGCTCTTCGCCTGCAATCAGATCGTCGCGGAAGCCGCCCACCTGTGCCAGGGCGGACAGGCGCATCAGCGCGTCGCCGCCGCAGGCCTTGGCGGGGCCGACGGGGGTGTTCCATTCGGCGTCGCACAGGGCGTTGTAGATGCTGGCCTCGGGATGGCGCTCGCGGCGGCGCCCGCAGACGACGGCGGTGTCGGGGTTTGCCGCAAGGAAGGCGGCGGCGGTGTCAAGCCAGCCGTCGCGCAGCACGCAATCGCCGTCCAGCAGTTGCACCAGCGGCGTTTCTTCGGGGTCGAGCAGCGCCAGCCCGGCATTGCGCGCGCGCGCGGCGGTGAAGGGGCGCGACAGGTCGAGCGCGACCACCTCGGCGCCCCGGGCGCGGGCGGCCGCGACGCTGTCGTCGGTGGAGCCGGAATCGACATAGATCACCCGCGCCACCCGGCCCGCCAGCGCGTCGAGGCCCGCGATCAGGCGCGTGCCTTCGTTGCGCCCGATGACCACTGCCGCAATCGGGTGGGACGGCGCCAACGCGGGCTGGCCCCGCCGCGCGGCGACGAACTGCGAGAATGCGGGCGAGGGGGTCAGGAACCCCTGCCGGAAAACAGCGAAACGTCCGGGTTGGTGCGCACCACGTCCAGGCGTTGCCTGTCCTCGCCGTGGGGGATGATGCCGTCGCGCAGGGATTGGCGGTCGCGCGCAAAAGGGTCGTTGGCGAATTTGTAATGCCGGATCAGCGCGCTGAAATCGGCCACCCGGACATGCGCCGCCGTGTGGGGGTGGGGGTTGGGCCAGGTGGTGTCGTCGACAAGCACCAGTGGGTGTTTGGTCATGCAGCACATTTCGCCGAAGACCTTGAGGCGCACCCCGCCGAACATGAACTGAAGCGCCGGGTTCGAGACGGTGTTCATGCGCAGGAAATAGGAGAACGGGATGTTGTCGTAATCGTCATAGTCAAAGCGCCGGATCGCCGTCAGGTCATAGTGGCGATAGGCCGCGATCACCTGTTCAAACGGTGCGTGGGCATGGGACCGGATGCTGCCCTCGGGAAACATTTCCAGCATCTGCGCCATCAGGGCTGTAAAGCGGTTGGCCCGCAAATACTCGGTCAGGCCGGACAGGCCCAGAACGGCGCTGCCCTCGAAATCGAACTGCTCGTCCATGTCGGCGAACAGCACCCAGCGGTTTCGCCCATAGGTCCGGGCGGCGTGGCGGCGAAACCTGCTCTCGAAGGTGGCCATGGGCAGGGTCGAGCGCAGGATCACGGTGCCCACCTCGGCCCGGACGCGGGCGAGGGTGGCGTCGGTCGAGCCGTTGTCGATGAACACGAAATGCCGCGCGCCCAGCCTGCGGTAATGGGCGAAGAAGGCGTCAAGGTAATAGGCGCCGTCCTTCACCAGGGCCACGACGACCACATCCCCGGGCGCGAGATCGAACCGGGCCGGGCCGTGCAGACGCCTGAGAGATGCGCGCAGGCGCAAGGCCCGGTTCAGGTGCCGGCCCTTTCGTGCGAGGCGCGTCATCAGGCTTGGGGCGGGCATGGCCGTTCGATCCTCGGTCATCTTGCCCCGGGTCCTGGGGGCGGTGGCGGAACTCCGATGACGACTGCACGGGCCCCGGTTGGAACCTGTGCAGCAATAGCCGGACGCAGGCCAGTATGGGACGGCAATATGTCCATTTTTTGGCAAATCGCGTGGAATGGGCAAGGCGCGGGGGTGGGGCAGGGTCACGCGGCTGATGATCGAGGGCCGCGTCCGATCCGCCGGACAGGCCGGGTCTGACAGGAATGGCGTCTGGCCTTTCATCCGGTTCGTCAGTTGCGACAAAGGGCATTGCCCCGCCCCGGGGCCGCCACCATCCTAGGGCTTGACCCGAGGATCTCCTGCTTGCCGTCCCGCCGGGGGGGGCGGGAGATCCTCGGGTCAAGCCCGAGGATGGTGGCTGGGTCTGCGGACGGCGCAGAACCGGGGGCACACGGACCGGGGGGAACGTCCCGCCCCTGCCGCCTGTGGGTTTTTGATGGCGACGGGCTGGCCGTCCGGGGCGGGGTTGCACATCGAGGCGGGGGCCTTACCATTGAGCGGTGTTTGAAAGGCAGGGCTGCGGCGTGCCGGAAAGGGCTTGGGATGGACAAGGCAGGCGACACGCCCTTCGATGTGTTCGTGATCGGCGGCGGGATCAACGGCACCGGGATCGCCCGCGACCTGCAGGGCCGGGGCCTGCAGGTGGCGCTGGCCGAGATGAACGATCTGGCCTCGGCGACGTCGTCCGCCAGCACGAAGCTGTTTCATGGCGGGCTGCGGTATCTGGAATTCTTCGAGGTGGGTCTGGTGAGGAAGGCCCTGATCGAGCGGGAAACCCTGCTCAAGGCGATGCCGCATATCAGTTGGCCGATGCGGTTCGTGCTGCCCTATTCGCCGGATATGCGGTTCGAGGGGGAAACGCCGACCTCGCGGTTGCTGAACCTGTTCATGCCCTGGACGCGGGGGCGGCGGCCCGCCTGGCTGATCCGTTTCGGCCTGTTTCTTTATGACAATCTGGGCGGGCGGCAATATCTGACGGGCACAAGGACGCTGGATCTGACGCGGGGGCCGGAGGGGGCGGTTCTGAACGACCGGTTTCGCAAGGCCTGGGAATATTCCGATTGCTGGGTCGAGGATTCGCGCCTGGTGGTGCTGAACGCCCGCGATGCCGAACGACGCGGTGCTGTGATCATGGTGCGCACCCGGGTGCTGAGTGCCGAGCGCGAGGAAGGGTTGTGGCACGTCACGGTGCAGGACGCGGCGGGCCAACGGGTGGTGCGGGCGCGCGCGCTGGTCAATGCCGGCGGGCCCTGGGTCGAGGATGTGATCCGCAATGCGGTGCGGTTCAACACGTCCGAAGGGGTGCGGCTGGTGCGGGGCAGCCATATCGTGACCCGGCGGTTGTTCGACCATGACAAGGCGTATTTCTTTCAAGGCGAGGATGGGCGGATCATCTTCGCCATTCCCTATGAGACCGATTTCACCCTGATCGGCACCACGGACAAGGATCACGGAACCGATCCGTCGAAACCGGCGAGATGCACGGATGAAGAGGCGGACTACCTCTGCGCCTTCGCGTCGCGGTATTTCAAGGTGCCGGTGACGCGGGCCGATGTGGTCTGGAGCTATTCCGGGGTCCGGCCGCTTTACGATGACGGGGCGAAATCGGCCACGGCGGCAACGCGCGACTATGTGCTGTCGCTGGATGCTGGGCCTGCCACCGATGGTGGGTTGGGGCAGGAACCGCCGCTGCTGAACGTGTTCGGTGGCAAGATCACCACCTATCGCAAGCTTGCGGAACAGAGTTTCGCCAAGCTGCGGCCGTTCTTTCCGCGCGCAACGGGGGATTGGACGGCGGGCGTTGCGTTGCCCGGGGGCGATTTTCCGGTGCGGGGCGTTCAGCGGTTGATCGACGATCTCAAGGCGGCGCATCCCTACCTCAGCGACTATTGGGCCGCGCGCCTGGTGCGCGGTTATGGCACCGAGGCGGCGGTGCTGCTGGACGGTGCGCGCACGCCCGGCGATCTGGGCCGGGAATTCGGCGCGACCTTGACGGCGCGCGAGGTTTCCTGGCTGATGACGCGCGAATATGCCCGCACCGCCGAGGATGTCGTCTGGCGGCGCAGCAAGCTGGGTCTGCGGATGAGCGCGGACGAGATTGCGGCGCTGGACGCATTCATGGCGGCGCAGGCGAAGAAAGAGGCGGCCTGACCGCCCGATACGGGAGGATTTGCAATGACCCATGTACTGGCCATCGACCAGGGCACCACATCCAGCCGGGCGATCCTGTTCGACGGCAACATGCGCATCGCGGGCGTGGCGCAGGAGGAGTTCGAGCAGCACTATCCCGCGTCGGGCTGGGTCGAGCATGACGTGTCGGACCTGTGGGCCACTGTCGCGGGCACCTGCCGTCAGGTGATCGAAAAGACCGGCGTGCCGGTCTCCGACATCGCCTGCATCGGCATCACCAACCAGCGCGAGACGGTGGTGGTCTGGGACCGCGAGACGGGCCAGCCGGTGCACCGGGCGATCGTCTGGCAGGACCGGCGCACGTCGGAGATGTGCCAGGCGCTGAAGGCCGAGGGGCACGAGGCGATGGTGACGCAGAGGACCGGGCTGTTGCTGGACCCGTATTTCTCGGGCACCAAGCTGAAGTGGATATTGGATCATGTCGAGGGAGCGCGTGAAAAGGCACGGGCGGGCAGGCTGTTGTTCGGGACGGTGGATTCGTTCCTGATCTGGAAGCTGACCGGCGGTGCGACCCATGTGACCGATGCGACGAATGCGGCGCGCACGTTGCTTTATGACATCCGCAAGGGGCGCTGGTCGTCGACGATCTGCGAGTTTCTGGACATTCCCATGGCGATGCTGCCGCAGGTCAAGGATTGCGCCGCCGAGTTCGGCGTGACGCGCAGCGACCTGTTCGGCCGCGAAATTCCCATTCTCGGCGTGGCGGGCGACCAGCAGGCGGCGACGGTGGGGCAGGCGTGTTTCCAGCCCGGCATGTTGAAATCGACCTATGGCACCGGCTGCTTCGCCCTGCTGAACACCGGCGAGACGCCGGTGTATTCGACCAACCGTTTGCTGACGACGATAGCCTATCAGTTCGACGGCAAGCCGGCCTATGCGCTGGAAGGCTCGATCTTCATTGCCGGGGCGGTGGTGCAATGGCTGCGCGACGGATTGAAGATCATCCGCGAGGCGAAAGAGACACAGCCCCTGGCCGAAAAGGCCGATCCGGGGCAGAGGGTGATCCTGGTGCCCGCCTTCGTCGGCCTTGGCGCGCCCTATTGGAATGCCGAATGCCGCGGCGCGGTCTATGGCCTGACCCGCAATTCGGGGCCCGCAGAACTGGCCCGCGCGGCGCTGGAATCCGTGGGCTATCAGACGCGCGACCTGTTGGAGGCGATGCAGGCCGACTGGACGGCGCCCGGGGCGGCGAAGCTGCGCGGCGCACCCGGCATTGCGACCCTTCGGGTGGACGGCGGGATGAGCGCCAGCGACTGGGCGATGCAGTTCCTGTCCGACATCATCGGCGCCCCCGTCGACCGCCCCGAGGTGCTGGAGACGACGGCGCTGGGTGCGGCGTGGCTGGCGGGGATGCGCGCCGGGGTCTACCCCGATCAGGCGGGATTCGCCGACGCCTGGGCGCTGGAGCGGCGGTTCGAGCCCGACATGGCCGAGGATCAGCGCGCGGCGCGCTATGGCGCGTGGAAGCGCGCGGTCGCGGCGACGCTGTCGGTGTGACGGGCGTGTCGATGCGTGGCGCAGCGCCACGTCGCACCACCGGGCAGATCGGGGGCAGAGAATCCCCCCCCGGCCCTTGCAGCCCCCCGGGCGCGACACTAAGACTCCGGAAAGCAGTTTCACGGTATTCCCCGGCGACGCGAACAACAGGCAGGCCCAGATGCAAGACCCAGTCAGCTATTTCACCAACAACCTGGTTCCCATGGTCGTGGAACAGACCAGCCGGGGCGAACGCGCCTATGACATCTTCTCGCGGCTGCTGAAGGAGCGGATCATCTTCGTCAACGGCCCGGTCCACGACGGGATGAGCCAGCTGATCGTGGCACAATTGCTGCACCTTGAGGCGGAAAACCCCAGCAAGGACATCAGCATGTACATCAACAGCCCCGGCGGCGTGGTGACGGCGGGCCTGTCGATCTATGACACGATGCAATACATCAAGCCCAAGGTTTCGACGCTGGTGGTGGGGCAGGCGGCCAGCATGGGGTCGGTGCTGTCGGTGGCGGGCAACAAGGGCATGCGGTTCGCCCTGCCCAATGCGCGGATCATGGTGCACCAGCCCTCGGGCGGCTATCAGGGCCAGGCCAGCGACATAATGATCCATGCCGCCGAGACCCAGAAGGTCAAGGAACAACTCTACAAGATTTACGTCAAGCACACCGGCCAGACCTACAAGGCGGTGGAAAAGGCGCTGGAGCGCGACTATTTCATGTCGCCCGAAGAGGCCAAGGAATGGGGCCACATCGACGAGGTGGTCGAGAGCCGCAAGGTTCTGGACACCCCGGCCTGAGGCGCGGCTTGTGGCGATGTGGCGCCACTTTGGCGTTGCGGCCCAAAAATCTCTGTCCTAGGCTGCGCCCAGGGCAGAGCGACCGGCCCAAAGGTCGGCGTAAATGATGGCGGACACATGCCCAGAGGTAAATCGATGGCGAACAATTCAGGCGACAGCAAGAACACACTCTACTGCTCTTTCTGCGGCAAGAGCCAGCACGAGGTGCGCAAACTCATCGCCGGGCCGACGGTGTTCATCTGCGACGAATGCGTCGAGTTGTGCATGGACATCATCCGCGAAGAGACCAAGACCGCCTCGCTGAAATCCAGCGACGGGGTGCCGACGCCGCGCGATATCTGCAACGTGCTGGACGATTACGTCATCGGTCAGGTCCATGCCAAGCGGGTGCTGTCGGTGGCGGTACACAACCATTACAAGCGGTTGAACAATGCCGGCAAGTCCGACATCGAACTGTCCAAGTCGAACATCCTGCTGATCGGCCCCACGGGGTGTGGCAAGACGTTGCTGGCGCAGACCCTGGCGCGCATTCTGGATGTGCCGTTCACCATGGCCGATGCGACCACCCTGACCGAGGCGGGATATGTCGGCGAGGATGTGGAGAACATCATCCTCAAGCTGTTGCAGGCCAGTGAATACAACGTCGAGCGGGCACAGCGCGGCATCGTCTATATCGACGAAGTGGACAAGATCACCCGCAAGTCGGACAACCCCAGCATCACCCGCGACGTGTCGGGCGAGGGGGTGCAGCAGGCCTTGCTGAAGATCATGGAGGGCACCGTGGCCTCGGTGCCGCCCCAGGGCGGGCGCAAGCATCCGCAGCAGGAATTCCTGCAGGTCGACACCACGAACATCCTGTTCATCTGCGGCGGCGCCTTCGCGGGTCTGGAAAAGATCATCGCCATGCGCGGCAAGGGCAGCGCCATGGGGTTCGGCGCCGACGTCAAGGACAACGACAGCCGTGGCGTGGGCGAGATGTTCGGCGAGCTCGAGCCAGAGGATCTGCTGAAATTCGGCCTGATCCCCGAATTCGTCGGTCGTCTGCCGGTGATCGCCACCCTGACCGATCTGGACGAGGCGGCTCTGGTGACGATCCTGACCCAGCCGAAGAATGCGCTGGTCAAGCAGTATCAGCGCCTGTTCGAGCTTGAGGATGCCAAGCTGACGTTCACCCCCGATGCGCTGGAATCCATCGCCAAGCGGGCGATCGCGCGCAAGACCGGGGCGCGGGGTCTGCGGTCGATCATGGAGGATATCCTGTTGGACACCATGTTCGATCTGCCGGGCCTGACCAGTGTGGAGGAGGTTGTGGTGAACGACGAGGCGGTGAATTCCGACGCGCCGCCGCTGATGATCCATTCCGAACCGAAAAAGACCGCCGCCCCCGCCTCGGCCGGCTGAGCGTTGCGGCGCATCTTCTCGGGCGGTCCGTTCGAGGCGAAGGTCGGCTATTGCCGGGCGGTCGTGGCGGGTAAATGGGTGCATGTCTCGGGCACTGTCTGCCCGGCCGATCCGGCGACGGGGCAGGTGCCCGAAGGCTCTGCCGCACAATGCGCGGGCGCCCTGGCCGTCATCGAAACGGCGCTGGCCGAGGCCGGGGCGGGCTTTGCCGATGTGGTGCGCGTGACCTTCATGCTGCCGGATGCCGCCGAGTTCGAGGCGTGCTGGCCGATCCTGCACGCGGCCTTCGGTGCGGCCCCCCCGGCGGCCACGATGATCGAATGCGGCCTTGTCGCGCCGCAGTACCGGATCGAGATCGAGGTCACGGCCTGGCGCCCGGCCTGATTTCTTTCTTGCCGGAAATATCCGGATCCAACGCAGATTTCCGGTGCGCCGCCCGCGTGCTGCCTTGCCCATCGCCCCTAGACCTTGCCACGCGCTTGGTCCATATCCTGTTGCAACCGGATCGGAGGCCGACATGGGCATTCTCAACACACTTCTGCGCGCCGTGACCTGGTGGAACGGGCAGACCCTGAACACCCAGTTCTGGACCTGGCGCAAGGGCACCCGGGTGGGCGAGGATGCGGCGGGCAACGTGTTTTACCAGAACGCCGACAAATCCCGCCGCTGGGTGATCTTCAACGGCGAAATCGAGGCGTCGCGCGTGTCACCCGACTGGCACGGCTGGCTGCATCACACCTGGGACGAACCGCCCACCATCGCGCCGTTGCCCCGCAAGGCCTGGGAAAAGCCGCATCTGCCCAATCTGACCGGTACGCCCGAGGCCTATGCCCCCGCCGGTTCGCTGCGCCGCACGACCCCCAAGGCGCGCGGCGATTACGAGGCCTGGACGCCGGAGTAGCCCGAGATGGCCAAGCGATCGAGCAAATCCATGCCGGGCCGCCGCGCCTGGGCGCTGGCCTTTGCCCTGTGCGCCTGCCTTGTTGGCGCGCCGCTTGCCGCCGAGACCGAGACCGAAACCGCGCGCGTCGCCAGCGCGCCGGGGGCCTTCTTGAGGGGGCTGGACAAGGTGTCGGGCGTGGTGTCGGAAATCGACATTTCCGTGGGCCAGACCGTGGCCTTGGGCCGGGTCCAGATCACGCTGGGCGATTGCCGCTATCCGCGCACCAACCCCACGGGCGATGCCTTTGCCTGGCTGGTGATCCGCGATGCCGGGGCAGAGGAGGCGCGTTTCATGGGCTGGATGATCGCCTCGTCCCCGGCGCTGAGCGCGCTGGAACATCCGCGCTATGACGTCTGGGTCATGCGCTGCAGGATGTGACCCGGGGCGGGCGGCACTGGCCCGGCGCGGTTGAAATCGGCGGGCTGACGGATCGCGCGCTGCAACTGCCGCAGATAGCGGGCGCGGGGGATCTCGACGGCGCCGAGGCTGGCGAGATGCGGCGTCAGGAACTGCGTGTCGAACAGCACGAATCCCCCCATGTGCAGTCGGTCGATCAGATAGGTCAGCGCGATCTTTGACGCATCGGTGCGGCGCGAGAACATCGATTCACCAAAGAACGCAGCACCGATGGTCACGCCATAGACGCCGCCGACCAGCGTTTCACCCTCCCACATCTCGACCGAATGGGCCTGGCCCGCCTCGTGCAGCGCCGCGTAGAGACGACAGATCGTGGCGTTGATCCAGGTTTCATCGCGGTCGGCGCAGCCCTGCACGACTGCGGCGAAGGCCCGGTCGAAACTGACGGTGAAGGGGGCACGCAAAAGGCGCCGGCGCAGAGAGCGGGCGATGTGAAACCCGTCAAGCGGAAAGACGCCGCGCCTTTGCGGGTCGATCCAGTGCAGATCAAGGCTGTCGCGGCTGTCGGCCATGGGGAATATGCCGACCGCATAGCCCTGCAACAGCAGGTCTGGCGTCAGGGCCGGTGGGGCGCCATGGGCCACGGGGCCTAGCCGAGGTTTGTCTCAAGCCAGTGTTCCAGCCAGTGGATGTTATAGCCACCGGTCTGCACGGCCTCTTCGCGCAACAGCGCATGGAACAACGGAATGGTGGTGTCCACCCCGTCGACGATCAACTCGCCCAGGGCGCGCGACAGGCGCGCCAGGGCTTCGGGGCGGTCGCGCCCGTGGACGATCAGCTTGCCGATCAGCGAATCGTAATAGGGCGGGATGCTGTAGCCGTCATACAGCGCCGAATCCATCCGCACACCCAGACCCCCGGGGGCGTGATACTGGCTGATGCGGCCCGGAGAGGGGGCGAAGTTGGGCAGCTTCTCGGCGTTGATGCGCACCTCGATGGCATGGCCGCTCATGCGCAACGTATCCTGGTTGAACTCCATGGGCAGGCCTGCGGCGACGCGGATCTGTTCGCGCACAAGGTCAACGCCGAACACCGCCTCGGTCACCGGATGTTCGACCTGCAAACGGGTGTTCATCTCGATGAAATAGAACTCGTCGTTCTCATAGAGAAATTCGATGGTGCCCGCGCCGGAATAGCCGATGCGCGCCACGGCATCGGCGCAGACCTTGCCGATGCGCGCACGCTGTCCGGGGGTGATCGACGGGCCCGGCGCCTCTTCCAGCACCTTCTGGTGGCGGCGTTGCAGGGAACAGTCCCGCTCGCCCAGATGCACGGCGCGCCCCTTGCCGTCGCCGAATATCTGGATTTCGATGTGGCGCGGCGTGGTCAGATATTTTTCGATATAGACCTCGTCATTGCCGAAGGCGGCCTTGGATTCGCTGCGCGCGGTGCGGAAGGCGGTTTCCAGATCCGATGCGGTCTTGGCCATCTTCATGCCGCGCCCGCCGCCCCCTGCCGTGGCCTTGATGATCACCGGATAGCCGATCTGTTCGGCCACGGTGCGCGCCGTGTCCATGTCGGGCACGCCGCCCTCGGACCCGGGCACGCAGGGCACGCCCAGCTTTTTCATCGTGTCCTTGGCGGTGATCTTGTCGCCCATGATGCGGATGTGTTCGGCGCTGGGGCCAATGAACGTCAGCTGGTGATCCTCGACGATCTGCACGAAGGCGGCGTTTTCGGACAGGAAACCATAGCCCGGGTGGATCGCCTGGGCGCCGGTGATTTCACAGGCCGAGATGATCGCCGGAAAGTTCAGATAGCTTTGCGCGGCGGTGGGCGGGCCGATGCAGATGGATTCGTCGGCCATGCGCACATGCATAGCGTCGGCATCGGCGGTGGAGTGGACGGCAACCGATGCGATGCCCATCTCGCGGCAGGCGCGGATGACGCGCAGGGCGATTTCGCCCCGGTTGGCGATCAGGATCTTGTCGAACATCGGCCTTGGTCCTTATTCGATGATCATCAGCGGCGCGCCGAATTCCACGGGTGTGCCATCCTCGATCAGGATCCGCTTGACGGTGCCGGCCCGGGTCGACGGAATCTGGTTCATCGTTTTCATCGCCTCGATGATCAGCAGGGTCTGGCCGTCCTGCACCGTATCGCCGATCTTCACGAAGGCGGCCGTGCCCGGTTCGGGCGACAGATAGGCCGTGCCGACCATGGGCGATGTCACGGCGCCCGGGTGGCTGGCCGGATCGTCGCTGCGCTGTGGCGCGGGTGCGGCGGCGGCCATCACAGGCGCGGGGGCGGGGGCGGGTGCCGCGATCACCGGGGCGGCGGCCCGCGAAACGCGCACGTCCAGGCTGTCGTCTTCACCGTATTCACGTTTCACGCTCAGTTCGGTCAGGTCATTCTCGCGCAGCAGTTTCGCCAGGGCCTCGATGAAGGCGACGTCGGATTTGTGCTTTGTATCGGTCATGCCATCCTCATTTCGCGCGGCGCTTTGCCTGCTTTGCGCTGGTATATGTCAGCGTCGCTGCGGTTGAAAGACGTAAAACCCGGGCGTTCGGGGGCCGATCTGCCCGTTAATCGGGCGGTGACGCGCAACCATGGCACTGCGCATATTTTACCAGTTGATAAAATTTCCGCCTGTGGCACTGTGGACTGGTTATGGCAACCGCAGGAGGCAGCGATGGGCAATTCTCAGATGACACCGGGCGTGGTGGCGGGGCGCCTGCCGCCCGAGTCGCTGGCCGAGAATTTCGCCGATCTGCACGCACCGCTGGATGCTCACGAGGCAGCAGTGGCCGCCGACCGCTGCTATTTCTGCCACGATGCGCCCTGCATCACGGCCTGCCCGACGGAAATCGACATTCCGCTGTTCATCCGCCAGATCGCCACGGGCACCCCCGAGGCGGCGGCGATGACAATCTTTGACCAGAACATCCTGGGCGGCATGTGCGCCCGGGTCTGCCCGACCGAACAATTGTGCGAACAGGCTTGCGTGCGCGAAGCCGCCGAGGGCAAGCCGGTGGAGATCGGCCGCCTGCAGCGTTTTGCCACCGACACGATGATGACACGCGCGCATCCGTTCGTTCGTGCCCCTGAAACCGGCAAACGCGTGGCAGTGGTGGGCGCGGGGCCGGCTGGCCTCGCCTGTGCGCACCGCCTGGCGATGCTGGGCCACGGCGTGACGATGTACGAGGCGCGGCCCAAGCCCGGGGGGCTGAACGAATACGGCATCGCCAGCTACAAGGCAGTGGACGGGTTCGCCCGGGCCGAGGTGGACTGGCTGCTGTCGATCGGTGGCATCGCGGTGGAATACGGGCGCGCCATGGGGCGCGATCTGAACCTGACAGAGTTGCAAGACAGGTTCGATGCGGTTTTCCTGGGCTTCGGCCTTGGCGGCGTGCGTGCGCTTGGCGTTGAGGGCGGCGACAAGGGCGGGCTGCGCAATGCGGTCGATTTCATTGCCGATCTGCGGCAGGCGGACGACCTTGCCGCGCTGCCCGTGGGGCGCCATGTGGTGGTGATCGGCGGCGGGATGACGGCGGTGGATGCGGCGGTGCAGAGCAAGCTGCTGGGCGCCGAAAGTGTCACCATCGTCTATCGGCGCGGGCGCGCGGCAATGTCGGCCAGCCCCTATGAGCAGGATCTGGCTGCGTCGAAAGGCGTGCGCATCATCTTCAACGCCGCCCCCGTGGCGGTGATCGGCAATGGGTCGGTGCGCGAGGTCGAGTTTGCCTATACGACGCCGGGGGCGAGCGAGACGTTCCGCCTGTCCGCCGACCAGGTGCTGCGTGCCATCGGTCAGGTGATCGATACGACGCCCGAGGGGCTGGCGATGGACGGCGCGCGGCTGGCCGTGACGGGCGCCGGGCGCACCTCGCTTGACCGCATCTGGGCCGGGGGCGACTGCGTGGCGGCGGGGGATGACCTGACCGTAACCGCCGTGGCCCAGGGGCGCGATGCGGCGATGGATATTCATGCAGAATTGATGGGGGCGGCGGGATGAATCCCGCCCTACGCAGGAGCGCACATGGCTGATCTTTCAACGAATTTCGTCGGCATCAAATCGCCCAACCCATTCTGGCTGGCCTCGGCGCCACCCACCGACAAGGCCTATAATGTCGTGCGCGCCTTCAAGGCGGGCTGGGGCGGCGTGGTGTGGAAGACGCTGGGCGAAGAGGGGCCACCCGTGGTCAACGTCAACGGCCCGCGCTATGGCGCGGTCTGGGGGGCCGACCGGCGGTTATTGGGCCTGAACAATATCGAGCTGATCACTGACCGCCCTCTTGAGGTGAACCTGCGCGAGATCAAGGAGGTCAAACGCGACTGGCCGGACCGCGCAATGGTGGTGTCGATCATGGTGCCCTGCGAAGAGGCGGCCTGGAAGGCGATTCTGCCCCATGTCGAGGAAACCGGCGCCGACGGAATCGAGCTGAACTTTGGCTGCCCCCACGGGATGAGCGAGCGGGGCATGGGGGCGGCGGTGGGGCAGGTGCCCGAATACATCGAAATGGTCGCGCGCTGGTGCAAGCAATACGGCCGCATGCCGGTTATCGTGAAACTGACCCCGAACATCACCGACGTGCGCCATGCCGCCCGCGCGGCGGTGCGCGGCGGGGCCGATGCCGTCTCGCTGATCAACACGATCAATTCGATCACCTCGGTTGACCTCGACACCATGTCGCCCGAGCCATCCATCGACGGCAAGGGGTCGCACGGCGGCTATTGCGGCCCGGCGGTGAAGCCCATCGCGCTGCACATGGTGGCCGACATCGCCCGCGACCCCGAATGCCACAACATCCCGATCAGCGGCATCGGCGGCGTGACCACATGGCGCGACGCGGCGGAATTCCTTGCACTCGGGGCGGGCAACGTTCAGGTCTGCACCGCCGCCATGACCTATGGGTTCAAGATTGTTGCCGAGATGAAATCGGGTCTGTCCCAGTGGATGGATGAAAAGGGCTATGCCTCGGTCGCCGAAGTGTCGGGGCGCGCGGTGCCCAATGTCACCGACTGGCAATACCTGAACCTGAACTATGTTGCCAAGGCGGTGATCGATCAGGATCTGTGCATCAAATGTGGCCGCTGCTTTGCCGCCTGCGAGGATACCTCGCACCAGGCCATCGCAATGTCACCCGACCGCACGTTCAGCGTGATCGACGCGGAATGCGTGGCCTGCAACCTGTGCGTCAACGTCTGCCCGGTGGAAAACTGCATCACCATGGAGGCCATGGCCCCGGGCACTACCGATCCGCGCACCGGGCGCGTCGTCGAGCCGGACTATGCCAACTGGACAACCCACCCCAACAACCCGGGCGCGGTGGCTGCGGAATAGCTCAGGGGGCGATCCACTGACCGGTGAAACCATCGTCGCCCCGTTTGAAAAGCGCGCGACGATGGCGTGCGCCGAGGTGCAGGGTTTCCATCTCATCGACCGTGCCCTTGAGAACTGCGAACCTGTCCTGCCGGGCCGCCGTGCTGTGCAACGCAGGGTCGGCCATGGGCGTTGCGGGCGGCGGCGCACCGCCATAGTCGCGGCGGGCGCCGTCATGGACCCGCTGTCACTGCGATGCGGCGGCATCTGCGGTCAGGATGTCGAACCTTGCGCGCAGACGGATCTGGAACCGTTCGTCAGGCAACCAGAACACCAGAGTTGCGCGGGGATCGCGGCGCAATTGCGCGACCTTGGCCGCTTCGGTGTCGCTGTAAACCTCGACCACCCCGTCGACCGCGTCGGCATGGCGCAGAACGACCATGCGCGCGTCGCCCCCCGCACCCACCGTCGCCAGCACGGCAAGGCGACAGGGCGAATGGCGGTCCTGCATCACCATGGACAGGGCCCCCCAAACATGCAGAAGCGTGCCCCCGAGCGTGGTCAGCCGGTCAGTCATAGCCGGTCATCTCCAGGTATCCGCGCCCTGTATGACTGCCCTCG
>Ga0209491_10005423_pt1 | contig 18661 bp, 13 predicted proteins | sample BON02_FD_187213 | JGI IMG/M metagenome (GOLD analysis project Ga0209491, IMG submission 187213) | Freshwater microbial communities from Lake Bonney liftoff mats and glacier meltwater in Antarctica - BON-02 (SPAdes) (version 2) | ecosystem: Environmental > Aquatic > Freshwater > Ice > Glacier...
AGGTTTGAATCCCTGCTGGAGTTGAGTTTGTATCAACGTACGGTCATCCAATGTGATGTGTTTGTATTTTTTTGGCATGCAGCATTCTCCCATGAAAGAATGTTGCACTTGGGGTTAGAGCGCGCCCAGGTTGTATGGCTTTTACGATGTGTGGCCTGCCGATAATTTACCGGCTGTCTGATTCAGCCAGCCGGAAGGTTCATTACACTGATGGAAAAGTTGAGAGTATCCCCGGAAACCGGTTGTCCGCAGACTTGAGCCGCGCTGTGTTCCAGCGCGATCAGCAGTTACAAGAAATTGTAGTGGAGTTGCCGGCATCAACGCTCAGAAAGTAGTCGCTCCCGTTACTTGGTTCTGCCAGTTTTTATTAATCTGCTTAGACTGCAATTTAGTCGGTGTGTCGCCAGTGCAATGCCTGCGCTTTTTGTTCAGCAGCTTGTGAGCGCGCATTGCTCCAGGCATCTCCGCCTTCAAGTTCAAAGAACAATGGTTTTCTGCTGACTTGATCAGGCGCAATCTGGTTCATGGTAGCGGCCTCATAAGCACGACCATTGATGATCGTATAGCTGACATACTCGGAGCGGCTGATGTCTTCGAGCGGGTTGCCGTCAATAATCACCAGATCTGCCAGTTTGCCGGCTTCCAGAGAACCGATCTGCGCGTCCATGCCGAGGCTTTTCGCACCATCAATACTGGCGCCTCGTAAAGCTTCCCACGGGCTGAATCCGCCTTGCACCATTGACCAGATTTCCCAATGGGCTGCCAGACCGGCGCGTTGGCCGTGAGCGCCGATGTTGACCAGAACACCCAGGTCACGCAGTGTTTTGGCCTCTTGGGCGACGTAGATATGATTGTATTCAGAGTCCGGCGCTTTCAGACGTCGCACCGAACGGGAATAAACCGCGCTTTTGGGTGTGTAACGCATCAGTCGCTCGTTCTGCCAGACATTGGTGCGGTCATACCAGTACTCTTCACCCATGAGGCCGCCGTAGGAAACAATGAAAGTCGGCGTATAGGCGGTTTTCACTTGCGACCAGAGTTGTTTGACGTCGTTATAGACATGCTGAACCGGTAAGGAATGTTCCAGCGTGGTGTGGCCGTCAACCAGCATGCTCAAATTGGCCTGGAAACGCATGCCGCCTTCGGGCACAACCATCATATCCAATTCGGATGCTGCCTGGATGATCTGCTGGCGCTGCTCGCGGCGCGGCTGGTTATAACTTTTTACCGAAATCGCACCGGCATCCTTCAGTCGCTGCACGCTGAACAAAGCGTCGTCGAGGCTGTTGATTTCAGCACTGTAACCAGGCACGTAAGCGCCGTATAAAATGGTGCCCGTTCCAAATACTCTTGGCGCGATCAGCTTGCCGGCTTTTTGCAATTCGGATGCGGCAAAAAATTCACTGGTATCGTTGGAAGGGTCATGGATAGTGGTGACACCGAAGGCCAGATTGGCCATTTGCTGCCAGTTCTGCTGCGGGTTGATTTCACTGCTGCCCATACTACCATGCGCGTGTGCATCCACCAGCCCCGGCAATACTGTTTTGCCTGTAGCGTTGATTTCAAATGCACCTGCGGGAATCTCAACATCACCGCGCTTACCCACCTGCTTGATGCGGTTGTTCTGGATAACAACAACGCCATCCTCGATGACCTCTTGCTGTTGATCGGCATCGCGCATGGTCACAACCCGGCCTCCAACGATGACGATCAGGCCTTCCGGCGTGTCACCGGTTTGCTCAAAGGCCAGATCAAGGCCGGATTCCAATGGTTTCGGTAGCTCTTTGGCGGCACCATCCAGAAAGGCGAAAGCCTCATTCAGGGGCCGGCGATAAAGATAACGGCCATGTGACCAATCAATCGCTTTGCTATCACTGGACCAGGTCAAAAACTCACTGCTTCGTGCTGATACCTGAGCCACTTTGAAGCTGGTGGTATTGCCATTGAGTTCGATGGTCTTGCCATTGCTGAAAAACGGCGCGACGTAGGTTTTGAAGTTTTCGGTAAACGCAACCCAATGGCCATCGGGAGATACCAGGAACTGGGTGGCCTTCAGACTGTGCACGTGAGCGCGTTCGTCATTGCCTGACAAATTGACGCTTTTGAGCTCTAACTCAGTTTCCAATTTGCCTGAGTTGCCGGTGTAATAAACCCGGCTGCTGTCCGCAGAAAAATGTGGGTTATCACCCGATGTGCTAAGCAGTGCAGGTGCAGTCTTTCCATCCGCAGCAGCAAGGTAAATACCCGTGTTCATTTCCCAAAGCGGGCTCAACAAGCTGCCGCCAGTGACTTTTCGATACACCAGCTGTTTTCCATCCGCCGAAAATGCCGGTTCAATAAAATGACCGGGTTGTTTGGTGATCGTGGTGCTCGTTCCGCTGTGCAAGCCGTTAATCATCACGCTGCCAAGATCCTGATCGTTCCAGGTGGTGTAAAGCACCGAGCGACCGTCCGGTGAAATTACCGGGTAGAACTCATAGTGATCAGATTGTCTGGTCAGTCGTTGTTGCGTACCGCTTTTGACGTCGCGCACCCAGATATAGCCCAGTGCCTGGAAAACCACTTCTTTCTGGTCTGGCGTATAGCTGGCCCAACGCAACGCATCTACTGCAAACTCGTCCGCGGCTACCTGCACTTTTTCGCGCAGGGCGGGACGCACCTTTTTGGTTGTTTTGATATGCACAGGGATATCGGTCACATCACCGCTGGCAACATCCACGCGATGAAACTTTCCGGCGGTCCAGAATGCAATCGATTTACCATCCGGCAGCCAATCAATGGACGGTGCATTGCCTTCGGATCCACTGGACTCCTGCAGGTCACGTTCAAAACCGTCGAATATCAGACTTTCCTTGCCGGACTCCAGATCTTTAACCATCAACTGTGACACCAGGCCCAGACGCCGTTTGATGTAGGCCAGCGATTTTCCGTCAGGTGAAGGCGTTGGACGGATGGTCCCACCTGCGCCACTGACGATGGTTTGGGTTTTGCCTGTTGCCAGTTCCAGGCGTTTGATAGCAAACAACGAACCAATAGAATCTTTGTTGTATTGCCACACAACCCCTGGGGTTATATCGGCACTGTAGTAAACGTATTTTCCATCGGGTGAGAAGGCGGGTTCTGAGCGGTTTTTCTGATCGCTTTCCGCGTTCGGACGCTCCACCAGATTAACGCCATTGCCGCCACCGGTGTGAAACATCCAGATTTCGCCTGCCATGATAGAACGGGTGGAATAATACCCTTTTCTACCCACCAGAAACTCTCCATCCGGGCTCCAGGACGGGTTGTGAACTATATTCTCTGCTTCATCTGTAACCGCAACTGCTTCGCTGCCGTCAGCATTCATCACCCACAGGTTGTCTCCGCCGGCACGGTCGCTGACAAAAGCAATTTTGCTGCCATCCGGGCTGAATGTCGGCTGGTAATTCCATTCGATGCCGTTGGTCAGTGCTTTAGCTTCACCGCCGCTGATGGGTACTGAATAAATATCACCCAGCATGTCAAATACCAGCGTACTGCCGTCCTGGCTGACCGTCACATTTGACCAGGTGGTTTCGTCGGTATCGATGGTGGCGCTGTCGGTATAGTGCTCATCCGAGCTGACATCCCATTTCGGTTTGTCCTTCTCTGAAGCCTTCTCTGATGTCTCTTCGGCCCCAGCGGTGACACTGAACAGTAGTGCGGTGAACAGTAGTGCGGTGAACAGTAGTGCGGTGAACAGTAAAACAGCCATATTTAGCGGTAGGTTCTTCATTTGGATAAGCCTCGAATATTGTTTTTTTTCTCCGATATGCACCATATCATACCCAGTTATGCGCGTTCACAGGAGAATCTATCCGGGCATATCAGCCCGGCTCTGCGGCACTATTCAGCCAGCAAGTCCCCCGAACCGCCCATGGCGGCGGGCTTGCCACTGACTGTGAATTCGACATCGCCACAAAAACAGCTTCCTTTCCAAGTGTTATCGTTAGTCATCCGGCTCACTCCTATTTGGTTTTGTTGAGCATCAAGTATAGTCTTTCCTGGATCAATACCAGCACATGATCTGGTATGGCTAAATAACGTTTCTACCAATAGAATAGAGACATTCCATACGGTTCGGCCGTGGCATTTTTAACAGGAAAACAAATGACAACAAATCAGAAAATGCTGGGCCGTCGCCAGCAAGCAGTGGCACGTGGTGTCGGATCAGCAACCTCGGTATTTGCAGTGAAAGCAAAAAATGCTGAGCTGTGGGACGTTGAGGGTAGACGTTACCTGGACTTTGCAATGGGCATTGCCGTTTGCAACACCGGTCACTGCCATCCAGAAGTGATAGCGGCCGCCAAGGCACAATGTGATCAATTTACCCACACAGCCTTTCAAGTCAGCCCCTATGAGCCATATATCGAGCTGGCAGAAACGCTAAACGAGCTGGCACCGATTGAAGACGCTCAGTCGGTATTTTTCACCACAGGCGCTGAAGCTGTGGAGAACGCGGTAAAAATTGCCCGCATAGCGACCGGTCGTCAAGGCGTGATTGCATTCAAAGGCGCTTTTCATGGTCGCACTGCATTGACTGTCTCGTTGACCGGAAAAATTGTCCCGTACCGGGCCAACGGCGGCCTGCAGGTACCCGGCATTTTTCACGCACCGTTTCCTGTGCCGCACCATGGCGTAACCATTGAGGATGCGCTGAAGGGAATCGAAACCCTGTTTAAAGTTGAGATTGAGCCCAAAGACGTTGCGGCCATTATTTTTGAACCGGTACAGGGCGAAGGTGGTTTTTATCAGGCGCCAACTGAATTTGTTCAGGCGCTCAGGAAAATTTGTGACCAGCACGGCATTTTAATGATATGCGATGAGGTCCAGTCAGGCTTTGGTCGCACCGGAAAAATGTTTGCCATAGAGCACACAGGCGTTGAGCCTGACTTGATTACAGTGGCCAAAGCACTGGCGGGTGGCTTTCCGTTGTCCGGAGTGGTTGGCAAACGCGCCATCATGGATGTGCCAGGACCGGGCAGCATGGGCGGCACTTACGGTGGCAACCCGGTTGCCTGTGCGGCCGCCAATGCAGTGATCAAAGTGATAAAAGAAGACAGGCTGTGCGAACGCAGTGTTGAGATAGGTGCGCGCATGCTGGAAAAACTCAATACGTTCAAGCAGCGCAGCGATATGCCGGCTATCGGTGATGTCCGGGGTGTTGGCGCGATGGTGGCTTTCGAACTGGTTAAAGAACGTGGCGGCAACGAACCGGATGTCGATATGACGACTGCATTGGTTGCCAAAGCATTGCAAAATGGTTTGATACTGCTGCCTTGTGGGTTCTGGGGCAACTCCATCCGCTTGATAGCGGCATTGACAATTCCGCTGGATCAGCTGGAAGAAGGCCTGGATATTCTTGAGCGCAGCTTGCTCGAACTGGTGTCCTGATTCAGTGCTAAGACGGAGTTAACAGCATGATTAAATCGACGGCAGCGCAAAACTGGCAGGCTGTAGCTTGCCAGGCGCAAGCTGAACATCAGGCGCTCAATTAGCCCGGTCAGTGCGTCCACTTTGAATTTTTGCGGTGGAGTTAAGATCGACCACCACTGTGGTCACACCCTGATCAAACTGCACTCTTTGTGTCATCGCCGGGGTTACAAACACCGTACCCTGCTCATCAATTACCGCCACTTGTTGTAAATTCAAAGCACGCGCTACTTCAGGCCAACTATTCAGTCCTGCCACCACCATGGCGGTGGCGGCAGCATCCGCAACGACACCCTCATCTGCGATCACGGTAACGGACGCTATATCTGTTGCCGGCCAGCCTGTGCGGGGGTCAAGAATATGTGGGTAGCGCAGTTGCTTGTCCTGCCGGAAACGCGTGTAGTTGCCAGACGTAAAAATGGCTTCATCATCTGCTACATCGATGTATCCGACCGGCGCGCCGCCCGGCTGTCGAATGGCTATCCGCCAGGGGCGATTTCCATGTCTGCCAATGGCCCGCAGATCACCGCCGGCATTCACAATGGCATTATTGATGCCCAGGCTGCGCAGGTACTCGATCGCGATATCAACAGCCAGTCCTTTGCCGATACCGCCAAAATCCAATTGTACCGCCGGGTTATCAGAGCGCAACTCGAGTCCGTTGATTCTAATATCATGACTTGAAGGCCGTTGCTTGATCCACGCCTCAATGCTTTCCTGTGTTGGCGCAGGCCCCACAATCGGATAGTCGGAAGTATGAAAGCCCCACAAGCCGATCAGCCCACCAATCGCTACATTAAAGCGCGCGCCGGTTAAAGTTTCGAGTTGTTGTGAGCGACGAATCATGTCGATCATGCGGGCGTCAGCGGTGGCGGGTTTCCCGTTGGCAAAAGCCTGATTGATACGTGTTAGTCGCCCGGGCTCCCAGGCGTGCCAGTTGCGGTGCATATCCTGAAACTGGTGTTGCAGATCGGCGAATGCTTCGCTGGCTAAAGTTTCATCTACACCCCACAAGCTGATGTTGACGATGGTGCCGAACACAAATAGTTCTGCATTGTGTTCGGTTTTGCGTTGGCAGGCCGTAAGCGCCAGCACAACCAGCAGTAAGGCAGTAAATATTCGAACCGGAGTGGGTTTCAGCGGCATGTGTTCATTATCGGCATTTTTGCAGTTGGCTGTTTATGATAATGTAAACATTCACTGCAATCCCTGAATTGAGCACATAAGAAACATGCATGACCTGAATGAAAATTACCCATTGGTATTCTCTCAAGATCTGATCTGGAGCAATATGGATGCTTTCCAGCACATCAACAATGCGGTGTATTTTCGTTATTTTGAAGATGCGCGCATGAAATATTTTGAGACGACCGGTGTCATGAAGCACATGACAGAAACCCGGATCGGCCCCATTCTTGCCTCAACGACCTGTAATTTTCGTGCGCCGCTGACTTTCCCTGATCGTATTCACATCGCTGCAAGAATTGAAGATATGAAAAACCGCACGTTCAAAATGAAATACGCCATTTACAGTGACAAGCTCAATAAACTTGCAGCAGATGGCGAAGGCCTGGTGGTTTTTTATGATTACCAACGCAAGATGAGTTGCGAAATTCCAGCGCTAATAGTGTCTGCCTTTGAGGCCTTCCAGAGTTAACGGACATGGTTAACGGACTTGCTTAGCGGAGTTGTTTCAGCCAGTTATCAACCACCCCCTCCACATCAATTTCTTCCCCGCCTTTGCTCCACTTGGTGGCAAAGTCGACATCACTGGAATTGGGTGGTGGATTGGGCGTGGTGACTTGAAAACGAACCGGCATAGGAACGGCAGCGCCCATGATAATGGCTTCACCGCTCGACAGTGATGTTAACGTAGCGAATGTTCCGCGGGCAGAATCAGGCACCATCGCGCGCAGGTAATCCTGATCATTAGGGTTGGAAATACGCAAACATACAAACGTTCCACATTGCGCGAGTACAGTTTCAGACACCTCAGCAGGGCGCTGGCTGACGACACACAAGCCGACGCCATACTTGCGGCCGACTTTGGCAATATGTTCCATGATCCTGCGGGATTCTTTGTAGCGGGTATGTTCGCTGCGCGGCATGTATTCCTGTGCTTCTTCACACACCAGCCAGATCGGAAATTCCAGACATTTGGGGTTCCAGAAGTTGAACTCCAGTGCCAGCCGACCAATCAGAGCAGTCACCGATGGTGCCACATCAAACGGCACTGCACTCAAGTTCAGAACGGTGACATTGGCACGTGGCTCACCAAGCCCCACAAAATCTCGCAGCAGGTCCGGCAGAGTATCTGTGGAAATGTGTTTTTTCGGTTTCAGCATGAAATCATAGCGCTGATCAGACATCAAACTGTCCAGATGCACCAGAAACTGATCAAACTTGCCGTTTAATGGCCCTTTAGTGCGGCCGAAGTCTTCGGTGGCCTGATTGGCTTTTTTAAAGCGATAACGCATTTCATCCAATGAGAAAAAGACGGGAGAGTCAACAGTGATCCGGTCGAGGCTCATATGGCGATTGGCAGAAACTCGCAAATCACCCAGAACATTACGCAGGAAAGCCAACTGTATGGTGGCGTGGACATCATCCTGAGAGATAAAAATATCCGCCAGATCAGCATAGGTCAACAACCAGTAAGGCAGTTCCAAATCCAGCACATCCATGCAGCGGACCTTATGCGCAGGAAACGGAGATGTGATGGAAATATCGGTTTTCTTGTCGCCGTACTCGCCGTGCATGTCCATCACGATGATGTGCGTGTGGGGCATATAACGAAGCGCCGATTGAATCAGGCTTGTGACCGTCCAGGATTTACCTGCGCCGGTTTGCCCCAGAATGGCCGAGTGCCGGCCGAAAAATTTGGAGGCATCCAGAAATACGTCAATTGAATTGAACGCACTGAGCTTGCCGACTTTGTAATAAACCTCGCTGTAATCTGAAAAAATTCTTTCCAGATTCCAGGTAGATACCAGATGCAATTCCGCGCTGGTTGTCGGGTAATGGGTAATCCCGCGCTCAAAGCTGCGGTCTTTATTGAATTCGCCGAGTGGAACCAAACGGACTTTTTGCTGTTGGTTGCCACTATAGTCGGTATACAGCCAATTGCTTTCAACCGTGCAAAGCAATTCGTGGCCGGATTGCTTGATCATCATGTAGGAGCCGACTTGACCGATCCGGACTTTGTCCAGGCCCACCATCTTTTCTGCGGGACTTCCGTCGTTCTCGGAATAAAGTTGCGCTACAAAGGAATCACCGGATACTTCGACCAGATGGCCGAGCGCGTTGCTGGTTTTATCTTCCATCAGCTGAGGTTACTCATATGATTGATATTGCGCAAGCATTCTGCCGCCCGCTGTAAAGTGTCGTCATCTTTTGCAAAACAAAAGCGAACCATGTGCTGGTCGGGCGGCTGTTTGTAAAAAACAGATATTGGAATAGTTGCAACGCCATGCTCGATGGTGAGACGTTTCGCAAAGCTTGTATCAGTTTCATCACTGATGGCGCTGTAATCAGCAAGTTGAAAAAATGTTCCGCTGGAAGGTTTTAGCTTGAATGCAGATGGTGCCATCAAGTCACAGAACAGATCACGCTTGCGTTGGTAAAAATCTGCTAGTTCACTGTGATGCTCGGGACAGGCACGCATAAAATCTGCAAGCCCGTGCTGCATGGGTGTATTAGCGCTGAAACTGATGAATTGATGAATGCGCAGGAACTCTTTCATCAATGACTGGGGTGCGATGCAATAGCCTAACCGCCAGCCGGTGATGTGATAGGTTTTACCAAATGAAGAGCATACGAAGGTCTTTTCGGCCAGATCGGGATAGCGCAAAAGGCTGAGGTGTTGCTGCTTATCAAAATAGATGTGCTCATAAACTTCATCTGATATCAGGTGGATATCATGCCCCGCAATGACCTCGCGGAGCTGCTCGATGTCGTCCTCAGTCCACAAACTGCCGGTCGGGTTATGCGGCGTATTGAGAATGATCAGGCGGGTGCGCTTGTTAATGGTGTCGCGAACCTGTTGCCAGTCGATGGAAAAATCGGGTTGCTGCAAAGCGATGTGGCGGGTGATGCCGCCATTAAGTGTTACACCGGGCTCGTAGGTGTCATATGCTGGATCGAAAACGATTACCTCATCGCCGCGATGAACTACGGCGGTAATGGCGCAGTAGATGGCCTCTGTGGCGCCGGGTGTGACGGTAACTTCTTGTTGCGGATCCACTTGACGACCGTACAAATCGAGCACTTTAGCGGCAATCTGCTCACGCAGTTCCGGCACGCCAGCCAGTGGTGCATATTGATTGTGTCCGTGCGCCATATGCCAGCTGACCCGCTCTCGCAGGTCTGGCGGCCCGTCGAAATCTGGAAAGCCCTGGGAAAGGTTGATCGCCTGGTGCTGTTGGGCCAGTTGCGACATAACGGTGAAGATGGTGGTGCCTTTGCCGGGAAGTTTGTTCTTTAACATCCTGTTTTTTAACATCCTGTTATTTGGATTTATGAGCCTGCATCTTTCGCAGTCTTTAGATTACCGTTTTCCTACACAAAGTGCCGTGGTTATTTTACCTGTAATTAGCGAATGGATTGGGCCGGATATGTCGGGTACATGTATGATGGCTGTTGTTCAATTAATTTATCCGCAGCCGGAACATTTGATCATTCAATGAGCTCAATTCACGACACCCTCCACGCGGTTTTTGGTCTGCAGGAATTCAGGCCTTATCAGCAAGACATCATCGAACAGGTAATGGATGGAGGTGATGCTTTTGTGCTGATGCCGACCGGTGGCGGTAAGTCTTTATGCTATCAATTGCCGGCGCTGCACAGGCCCGGGCTCACCATTGTGGTGTCACCGTTGATATCCTTGATGAAAGATCAGGTGGATGCCTTGTTGGCCAACGGTGTTAAGGCTGCCATGTACAACTCGACGCTGGATGCGCAAGAGGCCAGAGCGGTGATGTCGCAGATTTACAATGGCGAGTTGGACTTGCTGTATGTGGCCCCGGAACGCATGATGCGCGGCGATTTCATAGCCCGCATCTCAGAGATTCAGCTGGGGCTGATTGCGATTGATGAGGCCCATTGCGTGTCGCAGTGGGGGCATGATTTCAGGCCTGAATATGCCGCGCTGGGAATGCTGCGCCAGCATTTCCCGCAAGTGCCTGTTATCGCGCTGACCGCTACTGCTGATCCACAGACCCATGCCGACATTGTACAGGTGCTGGGGCTACAACAGGCGCGCCAGTTTGCCACCAGTTTTGATCGTCCGAATATCCGCTACACCGTACTTGAGAAACAGCGCCCACAGGTCCAGCTGCTACGCTTTCTGGGCAGTCAAACTGATAGCTCCGGCATTATCTATGCGCTGTCACGCAAGCGGGTTCAGGAAGTGGCCGATTTTCTTAACGAGCGGGGCTTTGTTGCCGCCGCTTATCATGCTGGCTTACCCGCAGATACACGCAAACAGGTGCAGGAACAGTTTCTGCGTGATGAGGTGCGCATCGTGGTCGCGACAGTTGCATTCGGTATGGGCATCGACAAGCCCAATGTGCGCTTTGTAGTGCATTATGATTTACCCAGGCACCTGGAGGGCTATTATCAGGAAACCGGTCGCGCCGGCCGCGACGCCCTGGCTGCAGAAGCCTTATTGTTGTTTGGTTTGCAGGACGTTGCCACCGCCCGCTACCACCTCGAGCAGACTAACAACGAAGACCAGCGCCGGATAGATTCCCATAAGCTCAATTCAATGATTGGGTTTGCCGAAAGCCTCACTTGTCGCCGCCGAGTGCTGCTGGGCTACCTTGGTGAGGATATGGAATCAGACTGTGGTAACTGCGACATCTGTCTGGACCCGCCTGAGCGCTTCGATGCTACCCTGGCAGCGCGCAAAGTGCTGTCATGCGTATTTCGGGTGGGCCAGAGCTTTGGTATTAAACATGTGGTTGATGTGTTGCGCGGTGCCGACAATGAACGTATCCGTAAATTTAATCACGAGAGTCTGTCAACTTATGGTATCGGCATGGAATTCAGCCAGGCCGAGTGGCTTTCGATTGTACGCCAGCTGATTCATCGCGGGTTTTTGATTCAGGATATTGCCGCTTTTTCGGTGCTGAAGCTCACCCGGAAAGCGCGTGTATTGTTGAATGATGAAGAAACACTGGAACTGGCCCGGCCGCGGATTGTAGAAAAAGCACGCAAGAAGAAAAAGCTGGGTGCTGCCGCCGAATTGAATGAAGACGATCAGCGTTTGTTCGAAACGTTGCGTGAGATACGCAAGCAATTGGCCGCCGAGCAAGGTGTACCACCTTATGTGATTTTCGGTGATGCCGCGCTGGTTGAAATGAGCCGTGAACGGCCCGGCAACGAGCATGAGTTTCTCGAAATTAACGGGGTTGGTCAGGTAAAGCTGGAGCGCCACGGCGCCGTTTTTCTTGAAACCATTGCCTCAGACGGGTAATTAAGTGAATGGATGATACTTCTGAGGACCTCCTGCAACAGGCTGAACTGATCTGTCAGCAGTCTCGTTTCAAGCACACCTTGTTACGGCACCTCAATATTCCGCACCATGCCCAGCACCATGATGGGCTTCATGGCGAGTTGATCATGGACATTCATCCGGATGACCAGATGTTGTTACATTCGCTGCACCATCATCAGAGCGCAGAACTGGCCTTGAGCCAATATTTCAGTATTTCATTGCAGCAATTTAATGCCGCCCGCCAGATTATGCAGGCTTGTTTTGGATCCGGTTTTGATCATGTGAAAGTGCTGGACTTTGCCTGTGGCTACGGGCGTTTGTTGCGCTTCATGAGCATGTTGATACCCTCAGAGAATTTGTGGGCGTCCGAAATTCAGCCAGAAGCTTTGGAATTTACCCGCTCAACATTCGGTGTTCAGGGTGTTTTATCGACCGCCGACCCTCAGGATTTCGAGGTCGAAGAACGTTTTGATTTTATCTGGGTGGCCTCGCTGTTCTCACATTTGCCTGATGATCTGTTTCAAGCCTGGCTGGCGAAGCTGTGCACATTACTGACTCCCCGTGGTGTTTTATGTTTCAGCGCGCGTGGTAGTGAATTGATGCCTGTCAGCGAGTCTTATGTGCAGGGCTGGATAGACAAAAATTTAGGCTTGGGGCATGGCTACTCACGTTTACCGCGAGCACTGGCCAATGAGCAGGACCTTTATCTGCTGGGCAAGGATCCGGACCGGGAATTGCCGGCCATAGATGAGTTTGACAAAGGACTTTGGGGCTGCGTTGACCGGCTGGATCTGGATCAGAACAACATTTTGAAGCTGGAAGGTTGGGCGGCATCAATGAGGCCCGTCTCGCTGGCCAATGTTAGTCTGGATAGGGTTGCTTTGGATCGGGGCGCACTGGATCGGGTCGAAGTGCGCATCGATGGTGAAGCAAATAGCGTTCAGCCAGACATTGAGCGTCCGGATGTGGCGCTGTCCTTCGCAGAACCCGGTATTTTGAAATCGGGGTGGGCTTTCAGGCAAAAAATAGAAGCCTCTGCAAGTGCACCCTACATTGAGGTAAGTGCGTACTCGAAGGAGGGCGATTCAGCCCTGTTATTTGCCGGTACATTGCAGAAAACCGGTAAAAAACCCCGGCTGAATAAGCGTGCTTTGGGCGTTACGCTGGCCCTGGCTGTTCTGATGCTGCTGTTGTTGTTCGGTACACGCAAAGATGAGCAGTTAACCGTACCCGATCTGCCGACAGTGGTTCCTGAACAGACGGTTATTGTCAGTCGCTTAGAGCTACCATCACTGGCAGACGGGGATTACGACTGGATAGCAGCACGAATTTTTGAGAATGAGGCCGCAAGTCAGGTTCGTTATCTCACTTTCTGGGGCGAGGGGGAGGATTTCCCATCATTCGGAATTGGGCACTTTATCTGGTTTCCGGCCAATGTAGACGCTCCCTTTGATGAGCAATTTCCTGACATGGTGGCTTACGTCAGCCAACGCGCTGCAAGTGATCAACCTTTGCCGGAGTGGATGCAGAAACAGTTGCCTTTCGATGCACCCTGGTCCAGCAAAGACGTTTTCGATAAGGCCTGGTCGTCGGACGAGATGACAGCGTTGCGCGAATGGTTGCAGGCAACGGCGCGTTGGCAAGCACGCTTTATCGTCGTGACTTTTGAACGGCGTTGGCAGGCATTGGAGATTCCGCTCGATAGAAAGGTGCAGATGACAGCGCTGTTACAGCAATTGGCGGGTAGCGCACCCGGGTTGTTTGCCATTATCGATTACTACAACTTCAAGGGTCTGGGTGTGAATCCACGTGAACGCTATCAGGGACAGGGATGGGGCTTGATACAGGTGTTGCAGGCCATGCCTGCTTCCCAACTCGCAATTGATCCTGAATCAGGAGGGCTGCCGATTGATGATGCAGCTCTGGTTGCACAGTTTAGTCAGGCAGCTGCAGAGCGATTGAGCCTGCGTGTAGAGCTGGCGCCACCGGAAAGAAATGAAAAACGCTGGCTGCCTGGCTGGCTGAAACGATTGCAGGCTTATCTAACGGTTAGCGAAACCGTTACCGAATAAATAATTCATAGGGACCGACATTTTTTGATTCTGAATGAGAATTGCTGTATTAGTTAGCTATCTTCGGCCGTTTGAGTAGAATTATTTATTATGACCTGTCTTGTAAAATTGCGGGCCGTGCGCGATGAGCTGTCAGCCAACGAGAAAAAAATCGCTGATTTCATACTGAAAAATTCGGCGCTAATCCGCGACTACTCTTCACAGAATCTGGCGGCATCTGTGGGTGTCAGCCAGTCCAGCATTGTCAAATTCGCGCAAAAACTGAATTACCGTGGCTTTACGGACCTAAAGCTCGCTATTCATGAATCCGTTGTTATCAACGAAAACGGTGAGTTCTCCGATGACGCTGGTCTGAGCGGTGAAGATAGACCAGATTCCATCGTTGCACAGATATACAACATTAAAAATGAAGCCTTGTTGACAACCATGGAGCTGAATGACGAAAGACGCTTGCTTTGTGCCGTCGAGAAGTTGGAAAACAGTCAGCGAATTCAGGTGTTGGGCTTAGGTTCAGGCTCGTTGGTAGCGGACAATTTCGCCAGCAAGCTGATTCAGTTGGGCAAATCAGTTAATGCCGAAAAGGACAGCTACTTACGCTTGTCCAATATGGCTACCCTGGGAAAGGGGGATTCAGTTTTGGTGATTTCGTTGACCGGCCAGTCTGCCAAGCTGATCCAGATTGTCCGGCAGGCGAAAAATGCCGGTGTAACCATTATTTCTTTAACCAACTACAGTGCCAACCCGATTCGTTCTTTGGCTGATGCACAGTTATTTTCTGTCAGCAGAGAGGGTGATTTTGAAATCCCGCAAGTGATTTCCAGCACGTCTCAACAACACGTTGTGGACCTGTTGTTCAGCTTGATGTTGCATCGGGATAAAAATGCCAGGGATACGCTGGCGTTAAGTCGAAAAGCAGTCGAGAAATACTGACGGTTTGCAGCGCTGGAACCCAGCGCCGTGGGGTTTAGACGGTAGTTCTCAGCGTTCCTGAATGTAGGTGACCGGCACGCCCATGTCGCCCTTGTCGGTACGCACCATCACCAGGCCATCTGTATAAACATCGCCTTTTGGCAGCACTTCGTAGGCTTCACCTTTGTATTTGATCCCATTGTCCAGTGTCACCAATACAGGCAGTGTTTCCGCCAGTGTGCAGGGAGCATCTTTTTCAATGGCCGAGTTGAGTTTGGTTTGAACCTTGTCAAATTTGGCGTTGCTCATGTTATTCTCCGTGTCATTGTATTTCGTCAGCCTACTATCCTATCTGAAAAATCATCGGGAAGGTTATTTACAGTATCCAGGAGGAGCATTTTATGTATCATTTATATGGTTACTTTACTCAGAACTCGTTGAAACCACTTTATGTGCTCGATGCGTTGGAGGAGGAGTGCGGAACTGATTTCGAATTTCACTTTGTGGACCTTGCCAAGGGAGAACACAAAACGGAAGATTTCGGCAAAATGACACCTGTTGGTAAGGTGCCGGTGCTGAAACACGATGGTATGACCCTGTTTGAGTCAGGAGCGATCTGCCGTTATCTGGCGGATTCAGAATATTCTGCCCTGTTCCCGCAGGACAAAGCCAAACGTGCGCAAGTGGATCAATGGATGGAGTTTTTCAGCTGCCATCCGGGCCGTTGGCTGAACTCGATATATTTTGAAAAAATCATCAAACCGAAAGCGGGCATGGGCGAGAGCAACCAGGCTTCAATAGATGAAGCTTTGAAGTTTCTTCACATGCAGTTGCCGATTGTAGATGCGCATCTGGCCAACACCAGATGGTTGGCCAACAATACGCTTTCTATCGCCGACTTTACTGCTCTGGCCTACATCGAACAGTGTGGAATGATCGGCTTCCCGCTGGCCGATTACAGCCACATTAAAGAGTGGTTCGACCGTATGGAAGCACAGCCGAGTGTGGCTCGCACAAGAGGCCGTCTATAGAAGCCTGTCCTAGTCCGCGAAGCGGTAAAAGGCATTCATCGCCCGATACAACATATGCAGGTCAGATTTGGAGCTGACCGAGTAGGTTGAATGAATCGATAATACAGGCACGCCGTAGTCGATCACTTCCATATTGCGCATCGACAGAGATTTACCGATTGTGCCACCCGATGATTTGCCTTTGTAGGTAGCGGTTTGCCAGGCAATATCCGCGTCGTCCAGATAGGCGCGATTCCAGGCAATATATTCCGAGTTGGCATTGAAGCCACCGCCGTACAGTTTGATGTTGATGCCATAGCCGAGTTTAGGCGCGTTGCCTTCTTCCCAGACTCCCGGCCACACCGGGTGTATACCGGGGTTTACATCGGATGACACTACTTTGGTGTTGCGCAAGGTCTGACGTAATCTATTGCCATCGTAGACATCGCCTTTTTGCCGGTGAACAAGGTCGCTCATTAAATCGACCAGATAGGATGAGGTCGATCCGGTATTGTTGGTGTTGCCGACTTCTTCGTTGTCCACCAGAAAAGCCATCGCCGTATGTTCCGGTGTTTTCAAATCCATGATGGCGCGCATGGCGGCGTAGGACGAAAGTTTGTCGTCTTGCCCATAGATCGCCATCAAGCTGCGGTCAAAACCCACATCGCGCGGTTGCATGGCGGGCACCAGTGCCAGCTCTGCTGAAACAAGGTCAATTTCATCAAAACCATATTGTGCTTTCAGGTGGTTCATGACGGCGCCGGATATGGAATTGTTTTCATCCGGAATAGTGGCGATGATCGGATCCAATTCTTCGGCCTCGATAACATCACGGTTTTTGCGGTCGCGGTAATCGGAATCCACATGCGGGGATAAATCAGGAATGATGAAGATCGGATCTTTGGGATCAAAACCGACGGATATCTCAACCCGCGTGCCGTCCTTTTTGTCCACATGTCCGACCAAAGCCAGCGGCAGACTGACCCACTGATAATTTTTCAAGCCGCCGTGCCGGTAAGTTTGAAATAAGGCAAAGCCTTGCTTTTCGTAAAGTGGCCGACCCTTGAGTTCAATACGTGGCGAATCTATATGGGCACCGACAACCCTGAATCCCTGATTCAGACTTTCATTGCCTATCACCATCAATGTAATCGTACGGTCCCGGTTTACATCGTAAAACCGGGCGCCGGGCTTGAGATTGCTGTCTGCTGTGAGTTTTTTGAAACCATCCTTCTCGACGATTTTGATCGCTTCGGCTACAAAACTCAGCTCGGTTTTCGCATGCCGCATAAAATCTTTATAGTCTTCTGCAAATGCCAGCACTTGCTTTTGTTCAGCCGCGGATAAGCCTACCCAGGCTGGCTGGGCGTCGGGTTTGGTTTTAGCTTCGGCAGCAAATAAGGGGGCTGAAATGCAGCAACAAATTGCCAGCAAAAATGCAGACGGCAAAACTGCCGACAGTTTACGAATTGCGTTAGTCATAATATTCCTTCAGATTTGAATGGCTATTCTGCCAGATACCGCCGCGCAAGTGCACATGGGATGTCCAATAGCATCTGGTAAAGCAAAAATGTATACAAAACGTAGTACAGAAACGGAATGAGGTGGACTTTCCAGAAGTAATCGGACGCCTGTTTACCGAAGCCCGCCGTGCAGGTACAAAAATGCCAGCCCGGGACCATCCTCAGTGTAGGCCATGAAAAACCCGTCACTCCAACTGCAACATGCAAGTCATAGCATGATTATCATCCATGCCTTCACCACCCCACCAGCATTTGCCAGTTTCAGCGGTAATTTCGACACCATTCTGGCTATTTTCATCAGTAAGTGACTCAACGTTTCCGCGGAAACGCCCATCTGCGGTCACGGGAATGGTTTGGCCCTTCGGATCAGTAAAATCAATCCGACCATTTGCTTTCGGGTGAACCCCAAAGCCTTCTTCATGAACAAACCGGTGGTGTTTGCGGCACAAAAGAACCAGATTTTCCATACGGGTTTCGCCACCATCCGCCCAATGCTTGATGTGGTGAGCGTCAACATAATGCACGCACGTGCAGCCCGGAAAACGACAACCATGATCACGGTGTTGCAAAGCACGTCTGATAGACGGCGGAATGCTGCGGGATTTGCGGCCAATACTAAGTGGTTCGCCTTTGTGGTTTTCCAGCCAATGAACCACCGATGCATCGCAGGCCAACCGCCGGGACGTTTCCGCGGAAACGTTAGCCCTGTCATCAATACCGGATTGTGCACCATCGCCGTCGGCTTTTAGCGTGTTGATATCGGTATGGATATGCACCAGGTAGCGATCGCCGCCGGTTGATTTCCTGATGCTTTTGATTGTACCGGTTGTGGGAGCGGCGTCGTGGTTGGCAATTTCTTCGCCATTCACCGCGCTTTCATCGATTTCTTTGCTTTCTTCGCTTTCAGCTACTTCGTCTCTCCATTGTGCATTGTGGCGATCACAGCATGTGACAGGTATCGGCATCTCTTCATCATCCTCGATCGAAGTGTCATGCCCTACACTTGCCAAAAATCCTTCCGCCACCCGCAACATCGCATCGGCATTCTGATACTCAAATGGATACGCATCTTTATTCTCCGGCGTTTCCGCGGAAACGTCTTTGCTCTCTACAAATAAATGATCTTTGGCCAGTTGCAGCGCCTTCACCACCACCGCACCAGCTTCCGGTGTAAACCTGCCCTTCAACACGAGATAGCCA
>Ga0209491_10005424_pt1 | contig 18655 bp, 21 predicted proteins | sample BON02_FD_187213 | JGI IMG/M metagenome (GOLD analysis project Ga0209491, IMG submission 187213) | Freshwater microbial communities from Lake Bonney liftoff mats and glacier meltwater in Antarctica - BON-02 (SPAdes) (version 2) | ecosystem: Environmental > Aquatic > Freshwater > Ice > Glacier...
CAAATTACAAAACAACAGTGGTCGGTTACCTGTTACCTGTTACCTGTTACCTGTTACCTGTTACCTGTTACCTGTTACCTGTTACCTGTTACCTGTTACCTGTTACCTGTTACCTGTTACCTGTTACCTGTTACCTACCAGCTTTTTATTATACGGTGGTTTTCAAATTACAAATTACAAATTACAAATTACAAATTACAAATTACAAATTACAAATTACAAAACAAAACAACACAAACAACAGTGGTCGGTTACCTGTTACCTGTTACGTTTAAGTAAAAAAATCAAGGGAAAAAGTTTATTAAGATCTTCAAAGTAAGGAAATCAAGAAAACAGTTATTCTTTAACTTCCTCTTCCTCATCTCCCGCACGAACAGTGAATGGAGGTGAATCCGCGGGAAGAATTTGCCAGCTCCTCTCAGGAGGAAATAGGTCTTGCATATCAAGGAGTCTCTCCCACGCTACGTTCTTCGCGTGTCCATCCGGCATGTCCCACAACTCCCCAACGAGAGCCTCGAAAGCAAAGAAGGCCAAATACACCTTGCGTGACACCCCCGGGTTGGGCGGTGCGGCCACTGATTCGGCGCTCTCGACTTCCGAGTTTCTCACGATTCGATCCAATCGAGTCTCCCGACAAGCCGCGCAGCAGTTCCATGGCCCCACCCGTTCCGTGCGTGATACTTCGGCCATTGCTTCGGAATTGCGCTTAGTCATTGTTGAGAAAGTTAAATAATGAATAAAAAAGATAAATATTTGCGAGTTCCAGGGTTTGATGCATGATCTTACCGAACATTCGGACATCTGCAAGGCGAATCTAGATAGTGGTGATGCGCTTGAGTGTGAGTATGCAAGAAGCTTCCTGCGCGGATTCACCGCTCTGCATCGAAGTGGATTGTTTGCCCGCCTTTACACCACGCAATTTCGACTCGCGACCATTAAACAGGGTAGGGTCGCACGAGTTCTTGATTTTGAGTAGCATCGCACGAGCTCGTGATTTTTAGTTGTCTTTTTTCAAGAAAAATAAATCTTTATTTCTCAACTGCATCGCGAAAAAGATTTGCAAGCAAGACGTTCTGACTTAGTCAAAGTAAGAATCCGGTTTTATTTAAGCGATCTATTCGACTTACTTAGTATAACGCATCTTCAACGCCGCGGGAAGAACGTGCGCGAAATCATCTTTGAATCGCGGACGCTTACGTACCTGAACAAGCAAATCTTTGCACTCGTCTCTCTTGGTCTTTGTGTTCTTAATCCGTTTTTCATGCAGAACTGGCATGTTTTGCAGGACAGCAAGTCTGTCCTCGACTGTCTTCAAATTGCGAAGCGCGATCACCACCGAGCCCCTCGACGGTAGCGTACGCGCCAAAAAATCATACATCAAGATGATGGATTTCGCCCTCAGATCGGGCTCATAACGGAAGAACTTGGTCATTTTCAAAGTCCTCTTCACGTAATGACTTACGTGCATGCAAGGCTCGTCGCAGTTCCAGTCCCAGTCCGTCCAATGCACCGATTCTGGCACAATTTCAAAAGCAGAAAAATCCCTCGTTTCTTCTGCATGGCGCAGAGTCAGGACAGTATGCCGGGTGGACCACCCGTAATCTTCCATGGCGATGGATTTCGTTTGCTTGCTCACGCACGCATAACGACCACATCCCTCGTAATCGAGAAAGAGCATTATATGCTGCACAATCATCGCGTCAGGCAACGTGTTCATTGTGTTAAGAAAATAGAATTATGACATTTATTTGGAGGGCTCAGAGTGTTTGCGAACGTTTCCGGAACATTCCTCAAAACGTTCTGAAACGGCCCCAGAACATTTCTCAGAACGGTCTGAAACGGCCCCCGGGGTGTTCTGAGAACGTTCGCAAACACTCTGAGATCTCCCCAAATATTTCCGTTTTCACTTCATTTTCTTATTTTCTCAACATGTCAAACGAGTATGCATACCTGTTGGCGCAAATGGCGCAACTGGTGGCGGCGCAAGCTGAGCGTGCATACCTGTTGGCGCAAATCTCAGTTTTGCAAACTCGAAACATCGCGGTCTGCACGCCAATGTGAAAGTGAGCGTGCAGACCTGTTGGCGCAAATCTCAGTTTTGCAAGCTCGGAACGCCGCCCTGAAAGTTTTGCACACTCATAACTTCCACCTGAACCAATGTAGAAGTAAGAATGCAAAGCTGTTGGCGAAGTTGAAACGCGTGAGAGCAATCCTTAACATCCAGACATTCTGGAAGAGGAAGAAAATGTAGAATAGATCTTGTTTGCTTGCTTGCTTAAAATAAACTTGATTCTTACTTCGTCACCCGTGCCTGGGTGGTTGAGACTGCTTGGCTTGGATGTCAGGCGTGAACAACAGAACCCGTGCCCCCACCACCTGGGTGTGTGCCTCCCGGCGCGGTCACCGACCGGCCTGGCAAACACACATTTTACACCAGACCTAAATAAGAACGGTCCGACCGCCGTCACGGTGGCCCCCCTCCCCAAGTGGTCGGTGTGTTTGCCAGCCACCATCGGTTGGCTTGTGCTTCGTGTGGGTGAGACTGCTTGGCTTGGTGCCAGGCGTGAACAACAGAACCCGTGCCCCCACCACCTGGGTGTGTGCCTGGGTGTGGGTGGTCACCGACCGGCCTGGCAAACACACAGTTTACACCAGACCTAAATAAGAACTATGCTTTCCATCCAGTTCCAGTTTCCCAATTTTTATTCTTGACAAAGACCGGACCGGTGGTCACCACTTGTCTTGCTGGTGGTCGGTCGGTTGGTTTTCTGTCTCCACTTTCCCACTCCAGTTCCAGTTCCAGTTTCCAGCTACCAAGTTTTATTATACGGTGGTTTTCAAATTACAAATTACAAATTACAAATTACAAATTACAATAAACAAAACAAAACAACACAACAGTAGTTTCCAGTTTCCAGTTCCAGTTCCAGTTTCCCAATTTTTATTCTTGACCAAGACCGGACCGTTTATTTGTTCGGTGGTGTCGTCAACCAACGCATCATGCGTGGTTGAAAAGTTGTCACCGTCTAAAACTCAAAAGTTGCTTTAGGCAAGTGGTGTGAACACAACAATATATAGATAGAGATGGCACCCATCACCACCCGGTTGCTGGTGGGGAGTAGCAGGAGTAGTAGGAGTAGTACAGTAGTACAGTAGTACAGTAGGGTTAAACGGTTAGAGCCTTGACCAGGATAGTGTTGTCGGTGGTCCTAACTCAGTCTAAGCCCCCCGCGCAGGCCGGGTGGCGGGTTTCCCGGTAGTCGCGGTTTTTTAATTTGCCGTCCCTCGTCATCGCCGATCTTGCGCTTCGCACCACTGTGCACTTGCAGAGGCTCTTGCCGATCTTGGGGTGTTCCCTGCAATTGGCGCAGTCTCTGATTTATGCGCGCAGTGCGGTCGGCGTCGGTTGACCCCACGTATCCTCCGGCCGATGTGAACGCGGGCGAACAGCTCCAGTTTTTCCCGGTGAGGACCGTGCAGAAGCAGGCTAGATTGACGAGACTGACATCCAGGACCATGGGACCAAATACGTGTTCTTGTTGTGTTAAAGAGTTTGTCGAGAACCCCTCATGCACCGCTTCGCCGTTGGCTCGCGTTTTTTCTTCGTTCACCCTCACCATGCGGAACCCTAAGCGCTCGTAGATGTCGGCTTGCTTGCCATGCACACCAAACGCCGCGAAGATAAAAACATACTTATATTTTCTTTTAACAGCTTCCATGATCATAGATGCGACCATGAGTTTGCCCAGTCCTTCTTGTTTGGTCGAACAGATGAGCTCACCAAACACCATCCCCTTGGCACCGGTAGCACCACTGGCTCCAACCTTCCCTGAGGCAAACGCCAGCATGTCACCGGTGACGCTGTGTTGGGCAATCGTCACCATGTAGCGCCCCTTGTCTTCCGGTTGTTCCAGCTCCATAAACCCCACAAGCGCTCTCACCAAGACCTGAGAAACATGACTGTCTCCCATGATCGCTTGGGTTGGGTCGATTTCATATTTCCACAGGTAGTAACTCGTGCTCCAGCGCTCCTTGAAGCCCGGGATGCGTGATTCTGTGCAAACTCCTTTTCCCTCTCGCTCCATTTGCAGAGCGATTACAAACAACAACAAAGGGGAATCTTTTAGTGCCTTTACCACGCTTTCGTTTAACAGACTTTCGTTTTCGTTTAACAGACTTTCGTTTAACAGACTTTGCAGTTTTGTGAGTTTTGTGTTTAGCATATCCAAAGTTTTTCCAGGGGTTTTGGAAAGCTGTCGCAGCACCTCACGGCTGGTTGCAAACAGAGCGTAATCGTGCCCCGTATCACGACCCGGAAGGTATACCTTTAACTCCTGCTTCACGGCTTCGGGTGTGAGGTACGGCAACCAATCGTTTGGTGTTAGGGTTAGCCGCTGCACGAGGTTCCTCATGTAAGCGTCGAAAAGGTGAATCACGACCTTCAGTCTCGTTTGGACGGCGTCGATACATTCCTTCGGCGTTTGCACCTGCCGCATCTCCGGTTCTTCAAAGCTCACGGCGTGCGGAACCGGTTTGGGTTTGGAAAATTTATCTCCCATGGTGTTGTTTACCACCACCGCTATATAAAAAATGAAGCCATCACCACCACCACCACCACCACCACCACTTGGTGGGGAGTAGCAGGGGTAGTACGTGTAGTACATGAGTAGCAGTAGGGTTATAGTCTCACCCAGGCCAGCACCCAGGCGGACTACACGTTTTGGGTCACGGTGGCAGCGGACCGGTTTGCATCGCAGCCATCGGATCTCATTGGTGACCACCTGGGTGGTTGAGACTGCTTGGTGCCAGGCGCGCCAGCCACCTCCGATGTGCCTCCCGGCGCGGTCACCGATGGTGGTCGGTGATCGCAGCCATCGGATCTCAGGTTCTATTGTGACAGTGGGTTACAGTGGAGGCTCTCACTGGTAAGTTGATGTTATTTTCGAGAGCCTCCACTGTAACAATAAAATAGATCTCAAACAGGTGTTTATTGTGTTCAGTGGAGCAACTGATGAGTCCGGAGCTCATCAGTTGCTCCGCGCACCATGCGGACAATCCGGAGTTGCTTGGTGCGCGGGCCGGACTGAACACAATAATATTTAGCCACTCCCTATTTTGCCACTCCCATCACAAGTGCCGCTTCACCTTCACACGCGCTAGGGTACATTATTGTCTCGTAGATGGTCGTTTCATGGCGCACAGGGCTGGTGTTCAACATCCTGGCCATTTTAGTGGGACTGACACGCCCTCCAAGCTTTTCCGCGGTAAAACGGCGGGACAAACTGTCGGTGAAATCCAGATTGGGGTCCAAAATGTTTCGGTCCATGTTTGCCTGTGCAATGGGTTCATGGAGTCGGTCCTCATCATCCACAGAATTGCGGCCACGTGTGAGTATAATACCATTGTGTGGGAAGGCAACGGTGAAGTACACGGGAGCAATCAGCCGCGTGTTTGCCAGCGTGTCTCTCACGTGCCAATAGTCTTGCATTTTGGTACCGGTACCCAGAGTGTCGTCCTCCAGTAGGTGACGGACGAGAAGTCCCACCGACCACGCTCCTGTGACGACCTGGAGGAGGTTCCAGAGCATGGAGGAACCCGTGTCGCGGTAATTCACAGAGACGGAGAAAACTCCACGACGCACACCGGTAAACACACCGACGAAGCCGGCCCATGTAGAGGTTTCGTAGACCGGCGAGCCCCCACGGGTCATAACTACGCGGCAACTGAGCTTTCGCAAAAACAGCGCACTCCAGTCCAGTGTACGACCGTGGATCACGTAACCCGTTATAGCGGTGGTCACCACAGAGGTGCAGTGGGCAGCACTTTCGTAAGTAAAGTTCAGTAGCATGATGTCACCCAGGGACATGTCCATGTGCTTCGCAATCGCACGCATTTCATTGTGGTACAGCACCAACGTAGAGTAGTTCAACATCGAAGCCATTCCACGCAGGATCTTACGGATAGTGCCACTGCCGAGACGCTCGTGCAGATACGTGACGGTTTGTTTCATTTCGTCACGGAAATCATCCAGCATATCATTCCACTTCGTAGGCCCACCGTCCATGTCCACCTCATACGACCGCACTTTTTGCAGGCGGGGCAGACCGTTGAAGGCATTGTCAAGAAGAAGGCAGGGCCCGGTGTCAGGCAACTCATAGTCGACACAGTTTTTGTGTCTCCTGCATACTGGCACAGAGATGTCACCACCCACTGGGATTTGTAACTTGCTTTCTTTACCACAAAGTTTGCCTGCGCGTTTACCGCTCTCAAGAACACATTGACAAGAAGGCATGCTTTTATAATAGTGTGACATCTTTTTATTGGACACATTGGACTACAAAATAAATACAAAGTCTGACAACAGATTAGGGTTAGGCTGGGGAGGTCGGCCGGACCTAAATGTAGAACCAAATGTAGAACCGGTTGAGCACGTAAATGTAGAAACTCAACAGACACACTTGGCCGACAGACACAAAAATATCATATACTGAGTTGTCCTCAAGCCAGTCTCGCCTCTCCTCCTGATGCAGTTTGTTTTCCGTCTGGACTTCCCACCTTTCTTCTCGGGTGGAAAACATCATACACTCGTTTTCCAACGTTTCAATTCTCCTCTCCAGATTACAGACTTTCGCATGTAACTGCTGGAAATCTTTTTTCAATTCCATATAGGCTGCGTCAACATCAGCTGCACCAAAGCGCAGTAGACGTTCTCCAAGTTCACGGTGGAGGGTCAAAAGCTCTTCGGCATTATGGATTTGTGAAAAAATCGGCTTACGCATTGTGTTCAAGTACGGTAAAAATTATTATTGTGTTCAGTCCGGCCCGCGCACCAAGCAACTCCAGGTAGGTCTTGACACGGGTCCAAACTCCAGGCTCACGGGTCCAAACTGCCCGGCTTGAAACACCACACCTCACGTCGCGGGAACGGTGTCAGCAAAACACTAGTCTTCGCATCCGTGACCTTGGTGAGGTGGTCACGTCAACGCGTCCCACTGCAAAAGCGGTACCAACTGGATTTTACTTACATCCACTCAATCGTGAACGTAACATCCCCAGCAGTTGCGACATTTGTCTCAAACGTAAAAATGAGTTCCTGTATATCGGTAGGGGTTACCGGAAGCGGGTCGGTTAAAGGAGCGTAGCTGGATCCCGTGTTCCACCAATTATCAATAATGTCACTAATACCAATCATATCTCCGCCCGCAACAATACCCAGACCTATTGCTGTTGGGCCAGCGATCCGTACCGTGCTGGTGATAATGACTCGGATGATGATTGAGCCAGCGGGGAGGGGGACTGTGAGGGCCAGAGCGTTATCACCTACAATACCGGCGCCGTACACATCAAAGTTGTAGTTGACCGTCTGTGACTTAAATCGCGCGACCAGTGCGCCTTCGGGAGTCGGTTGATAGGTTTCCGCGGACATGACCGAGACAACATTTTCTGTGAATACGTGAGACATGGGTTTACTTCATGCTTGACAAAAAAACTTCCGCCGACGCTGCACAGTCGATCCACGTCTGTCACCTACATGGCATGGTAGTGTTGGGCTCATTTTGTTTTTTATGGCGGTTGTTTTATGGCGGTTGTTTTATTTCTTAACCAACCCCCATCACCACCTGTTTCTCACCTGGGTTCTCACCTGGAGAGATTCGGCCGAGTGATCAGTCTAGGTCTGGTGGTGGTCTACTTCAACCACATGGCGGAGGGGTTCCATCTTTTTGCATGTTATGCATGTGTGTTATAGTTTCCGGTCAACACCGCCACCTCACCACCTGTTTCTCACCTGGGTTCTCACCTGGAGAGAGTGGTGGTCTACTTCAACCAGATGGCGGTTGTTTCCATGTTATGCATGTGTGTTATAGTTTCCGGCCACCTCGCCACCTGTTTCTCACCTGGGTTCTCACCTGGAGAGATTCGGCCGAGTGATCAGTCTAGCAACCAACACCTTCTTGCTTGACGGCAGTGTGGCCAATGTTGTTGTTCCCCCGGGGGGACATGGTTTAGTCCGCAAAAACAACGCCACCCATCACGTACGGATTCAACAACACCAACAACACGGTGGCGGTGAGCTCACCCAACACGGTGGCGGAGACCCAACGTGGTGGACACCATTACACTTAGAACTGGTGTTGAACTTCGCGGATCCGGCATGAGTAACACAGTTTTAGTTCATAACATCGGTCGGTCGGTCGGACATCCCTCCGTGTTGGAGTTTGGAGTTGGGGGATTTTTTTTTGACCACACACTCCCACACGGCCAGGCCAGGCCAGGCCAACCAATCAGGCCAGTGCGGTTGGCATGGCCTGGCCGTGTCGCTCCAGGAAGTCAGCCTACTCAATTCAAAAAAAGATTCTCACTTTCTCACTCCGGACCGTCCGTGACCACCAACCATGTCCAGGGCCACCACCATGTCCAGGGCCAACCGCAACATTATTTTTGATATTAGGAGTTTTCTCAATGTGGTAATCAAGGATCTCGATATCTCTTCTACCCGTTATCTGGTTGAGACGTTCAGATACAATGGTCGCGAGCTATGGACTGCGCTTGAATATGCTGTGTTGGACTGTGAGACTGCCTCCGGGCCTGACATAATCCGCACGGCTGAAGTTCGCAAAGACGCTCTCCGTGCTAAAATTGTGCAATTGCTCTTCGATGCTAACCCTTTTAAGTCTGGGATAAAAGAGTATTCAATGCAGGTTACCAATCTGTATGAAGTCGCATGGAACGCGTGCCAGTCTGGACTTCCGGAGACGGTAGAGCTTATCTTCAAGCTATGCGCAGAGCTGAACATATTCTTCACGCCCAGGCATCATGATCGTGCCACTGGGGATGTGTCGCAGCTGTTGGCGCTGGATATGTACGAAAGTCTTGTGAATCAGTACCAGTACCAGTACATGACCTGCAACAAGAAGAAACGCAACATTGAGCAAGTCGAGCATGAGGAGGTGACCACAACAGATGCCAAGAAAAAAAAAGAAGACGAGGGCGACACAGAAAAAGATGAGGTTTTTCCTGAGTACTCACTGACGAAGAACTGTGGCTTGTGCGGAGGTACTGGGTCGCTAGGCAGTTCAGGGGGCGAGAATGCTTGTGATGATTGTGTTTGTGGCAGTTGTGGTAGTGAGAAGTATTATTGCAATGGATGTAACTAAATAGCGCGCCAACGTAGTGTGCGCCAACGCAGTGTGGGCGCCAACGCAGTGTGGGCGCCAACGCAGTGTGCGCCACCTTTGTTTGCACTTGGTTGAGAGCTCTACAAAATAAACCCCCTCTAATTCAAAGCTATGTCCATTGTGCATCCTCGTGACCCGAGGTACTTATACAGTCCGACAGTGACTGCTAAGTGTGAGTCGGGGGACCGGTGCTGTAGTATTCCTGCACCACGAAAGTGGATAGATTCAGCATGTCCCCCGACTGGTTCGGAAACATGTTGAACTTATTCAACCGGGTGATCATCGTGCGGTGTAGCGCTTGAGCGGTGTGTCCAACTCCACGGCTGGCAGGTTCGCGTGGACAGTCTTCCAAAAGATGTTAAACAGGTCGGCGGGGGTGTAGTTAGAGAGGTCAAGGCGCAGGGGGAAGCGGCGGGCCAGCCCTTCGTTGGCGCCCAAGAAGTTCTTCATCATTTCATCCTTGTAGCCAGCAACAATTACAACAGACAACCCAATATACTTATCAAGAAAGTTCACAATCTCACCGAGTGCCTCGTCACCGTGGGACTGTTTCCCAGCGCGCGCGATTTGGTACGCCTCGTCAATGAAGACCACCCCCTCAAGCCCCTTCATCAGCACGCCCATTGTCCTCCCAGCGGTGGAGCCTACCCACATGGAGACGAGGCTTGCAGGGGAAAGAACCAACACATTGTCGGTTAGCAGCACACCCAGCTTCTGGAACACGTAGCCCACAACATTCGCCAACTTGGTTTTCCCAGTACCACTTCCACCTGTAAGGAGCAAGTTCATAAACGTGTCCATAAACAGCGAGGAATTCCTACTAAGTATGAAAATCTGCTGGCACATCACGCTGCGCGCCTCCTCCCGCTCATCCCCTAAAATAGACACGATGCCGTTGTCCGGATTGGTTACCGCCTGGATCAGGCAGTTTCGCGTGTTGATTATGGCCACCTCTCCCAGTGATAGACAGTTTATCTTGGCGGTAACCAGGTCGGCAGTACCCGCAGCTTCTCCTGCAGCACTTGGTTCCAACCAGCATGGGGAAGTGCTCCTCAGGGTGCCGAATGCCGCCAAGCATTGACATCTCCTTATTGTCATTTCTAATACTCTGCACAACTTGGGCTAAGAGGACGCCGTACCGCTTCTTCTTTTTGACATACAGCTCCACCAAATTGGTGTTGATGCGTGTAATGAACTCGTTGTCATGAATTAGCTCCAACGTCCGCTCCACAGAAAAGGACGAGTCCCGTTCCCATTTTCCCTTTCTCACGAGCACTTGACCGGGGGCAGAATGTCGTCCGGTGTGAATTGCACCAATGACGATAAAGGTGGGATTGGTAGTTGCACTGGCAGCGTTTGCACAGTTGAGGAAGCAGGAGGAGGAGGGGGAGGAGAAGTAGGAGGAGGAGGAGGAGAAGTAGATACGGCACGAGGAGGAGAAGGAGAAGGAGAAGTAGATACGGCACCATCCTCGTGACCCGAGGGCAGTGAGTGGGTGTTTTCGATACCCATGCTGTGGTTAACAGTTACCGACAAAATAAATATACCACAAAACGAACTACTGATGTTTTTTTAATATAATGAGCACCAATAAAACAATGACAGAAGTGTCAACGAAAAAAAAGGTGCTGGATGTACTACTTGGCATAGGTAGTGCATCGTACGCGATTGGAATCGTACTCGCCTCCCTATCGCAACACGGAGACAGTTCCGCTGCGGAAAAAATCTCAATCGCAGGGTTAGTGCTCATTTGTTTAGGGTTTGTATTACCTGTCACGGTGGTGTCCATTAACATAAACCAGTTTGCAAAAGTAAAATCTACCTAACCTAACCTAACCCAATGTTGTCAGACTTTGTATTTATTTTGAAAAGTTGACATCCTGACGCCCAGGCCCACCACCGTGATGCGGAGGCGCGTGCTCACCACAGCATAAGATGTTTGCACCACCATTAGGTGACACCAGTTGAAAACGCACGGTCAGACCAACCCACAAAGTGGTGGTGGTGGTGCGGTTTGACCCACCTACCTCCTTGTTGTTTGATCCTCCCCAGGCCCAGACCAGGAGATGGACAGGTTTCCCAGTGCGAGTCCACCACTAACCTTACCTCTGTCTCCTCCTGGGGCTGTGCCTGGGGCTGATCGGACCCGCCGCACTATCACGCGCGGGCCGCGGCCGGAGGCTCATCGGTCCAAACTCATAGTTGAAAACCACTCCACCGTTAACCACAGTCAGAAAGTCATTGCCTTCCTCCAGCACACCATCACATCACATGACCATGATGTCAGATCATCCAGACACGCACGCGGTCACCCCAAAGAAGATTATGACTATACGGTATTAGTGACGTGGTAACGTGGTGGCGGTGAGAAGAAAAAATCAAACCCCAAACGACAGCGGGTGGAGGGTGGAACCACCACTAATGCTGGCGCCGGTGATGGTTAAGTCGGTCCCCTTGTGAAAAATACCGGTCCACCTCTGGTCACAGTCTGCCCAATGAGAAGGTGGAGCCACCTCAGCTATGTGGCGTTGATGCGGGTAATCATTCGGGGGGACCATCGGTTTTAATTAACCGATGGTTGTCATGGCACCGCAACCTTAGAACGGTCATCAGACCTGGGCGTGTGCCTGGGTGAGGGTCTGGGTCCAGATGTGTCTACGGTCCTAACTCGCCGTGTTTTGATTACCACGCGTGCGTGCGTGTGGCACTGCGCCAGCACCAAAAAATAAAACGGTTGTTTATAATTGTTTATAATTGTTTCAAAGCTTCCTCCGCGGTCCGGTCGGTGCGGTGGTGGTGCGGTGGTGGTGGGCGGTGAATGTGCGGATTTTCTGTCGTGTATGGCATGGGTGATAAAAAAGCCCGTCTGCCTCCCGTGGTAAAATTTTCAATGTAGATGTCCCGATTATGCAACGGGAGCCACAGCTCGTCATCAATGTTAAGGCTGCCAACTTCAAAGTACCGACGAATTTTGTCAAGCACGCGCACCAAGCTGGGGTGGACGTATTGGACTAACGCATGTAGACAGTGGGCACGTAATCCAAGTACTGGGGGATATCGGCGGCCAACCGCACAGCGTACATCACCAACTGGTCGGTGCATAGGCTCCCACCACCTACCAGACCACGCAAGTTTTCGGCCCAGATCAAATCATCAACATTGGTCAGCGTACCATTGTATAAACCAAAGACAGGGAGGGTGTTACGGAAACCGGCTCCAGTCAGTGGTAGTAAGGAAGCTGGATCAAAGATGTCGTCTTGTCTACCATCCGGACCCTTCACAATTTGCGATGGGGGTGCAGACGACGTGTGCCATTCAACAACAGATGCTAACACAGGTGGAGAAGGCGTTGGGCTTTCAGTTACCTCGCAGCCAGGGTGTGTGCACAGGCACCGCGTGTTCTCACACCATTAACCGGTGTAGCTCAGATGCCATTGACCGGACGTTGGCAGTCAGCATTTGCGAACTGATGGATGCGCACCAGATAGACGGGTTCATCAGTGACCCGGTACCGTCAACCTACGTGGAACCACACAGTAAAGGCATCTTCCATCCAGAAATTGTGTTCTGTCACCCCTCGCACGTACTGTCCAGGAACCGCGCTAACCCGCATGATTATGAATCACCAGAAAGTGCGGAGCTACCCATCGCTGCTGCTGCTGCTGCACCACCTGTAACGGAATATGTCAATCTACGGAAGTGGTTGGGAATTGCACCGGAAGACTCGGATAGTAGACACATAAAACAGCGGAAGAAAGTGTCTCTCCAGAGTACCATTGTACACCTCCCCGCGTGGCACGCAAACTTGATACGGTTATTGCGTCTGTCGATGACCAGCAACTGGAAACCAGGTAGACAGTACCTCACCTTCGCTGAGCCGGTTCTACATACCAAAAGTCTGGATCAGTACCAGCGAGCACGGGACCGCCGTGTAGGCTGCCTACAGAACACCACGGCGGAACAGTGTAATCGTGGTGGTGGTGGTGAGTGTGTGTGGCGGCCTACCTCGCGCCCTCGACTCCAAGAATTGTTAATGGCGTGGCCCGCGACGACGTCCTCTCTGGAGAACCGACTGCGGATCCTGCGTGCTTACATGATAGGTAGTGGATACTCACCCCAGAAGATTGCATCAACAGAATCCGCGCTACGGGGAAATCCTACCACCAGTGCTCGTAACATTCTACAGCAATTGCCCAAAGCGCCACACAAAGCACTGGCGTCTTGTGAATTGGGAATTGACATTCAAACGTTTGGACAAGGATCGATGGTTGAAGTTCCATCCGACATCGACTTGAGTAAACGAATCACCCCTGAACCTTTCACTGTGATTGGTTTTGTTGATTCTACCCAATACGGTGCTCACGGTGTCATACTTTATTATGGGAGCCCGGGTGGATCGGTGAAAAATGTTGTACTGGCAAGTCGACCCTTCGTGTTTAGTGAAAACAAGCAGCTTGGCATAAAATTGCTGTGTGGTGGGCTGACACCCTTTCGGGCACTTTCCTACGTGAACAAGCTGTCTGAAGCTTTGGATAAGCTTCAGTCTCCACAGGTCGTGGCCATGATCAGCACTGCGGTCTTGCAGAATTGGGACATTATAGATGGACTGTACGTCGACGGCCCACTGGGGAGACAAGTCCGGGCGCTTCCACCGGGCCTGGAACTGCATGGTGAACTGGCGGATATTAGCACGGAGATGCTCTTTACTCCAGAGGTCCTTGGGACCATGGCTCGTCTTAGTCAAATCCCAGGATCCAGGTTCCAGTTCACCGGATTCAGCTTGGGTGGCGCGTTGACCCATATGCACCTATTCATAGCCAATGTGTTTCTACGCCCACTGTTTCCTAGTGTGCAACTTAGCGCCGCGTCCTTTGGGGCTCCCCGCACTGGTAACGCGGTGTACGCCGACATGTTCAACAACTTTGACCATGTAACGGTGGTCAACGGAGTGGATGCCTTTGTACCCAAGTACGACGACCCGTCCGTACGATCGTTACCCGCCACTGCACTGGCTAAAGTACCATTCACCACAACCCAACAGTTCTACATGTATGACAACTTCCCTACCCTACCACCGGCCTCCACAGGATTCTCCAATGTTCGACCCACGCTATTGGCCGACAACGGCCGTCTCACGGATGTTACGGACGACATTCGACTACGTTCCTACATGGAGGTCACGGAGCGGGAGTGTTTCGCCATCGGGTCACATCATCTCCTGGACACGTTGGCCTCCCAGAGGCGTGGGACGCCCAAACAACTCGGGATGGTGGGACGGATTGCTGGCATTGCCATATCGCTGGCTCAACAGCTGGGTGGAGTACCAACTACCGGGATGCAACACGTATCCCAAGGGTTGCATAACTATGACAGCTACACCGACTCCTTGCTTGGGAAGGCTTACCAAGCTTGGCCACAGGCTACATCACCACTCGGTTACTCTGGTGTGTGGGCTACCGCGGCTGCCAGCACCAAACCACCACCTTCAACCAACGTTGGTTTTGGAACGGTGGTGCACACAGATGCACCGGTAGAGACACCGAGCTTGTGGACACGACTCAAAGGTCTACCAGCAACGATCGGAAACGTTGGGGTTTCACCTAGACCTCCCCTTGAACAGATACAAGCCAGCAAGGAACTACAGCTCATGAACATACGGACTGCCCTGGAGCCTATGAACACACAGCAGCGTACTGAGTACGCCAACGACTTTTACAAGCGCACGAGTCGATTGCTCACGTCAGTGTACCCAGAATTACGGCCCATAATCCCTGTGGGTTCCAACAAAAGGAAACGTAGTGGTGTCAATTAACATCACCCAGTTTGCGTGGTAAAGTTGATTTGATTGACGTTTTATTATTATTGTGTTCAGTGGAGCAACTGATGAGCTCCGGACTCACCGGCTTTGTCCGGTACAATAAACACAACTATACACTACCAACTGACGGGCTGGCCAACTGCTACTGCTGCTACTGCTACCGGCCCGGAACACCACCCAGCTAGTGTTTGCGTATGTTTGCTTGCTTTACGATAAGAATGGTCGTAAAAACACCACCAGTAACTACGTAGAACGCGGGTTTCAACGTGTTGTACTTGCGCCCACAGTTACCCATCCAAAAACGGACGTCACGTAGGCACTTTTTATGTTCGTTGGGTGCCTTCACCCCGCGAGTAGACACACTGTACGCAACAACTGCATATGGTGCCAACATTTTGTAACGAAATAAATTACGCACGTCCATTTTAGTGGAACGATCCGAGCCTTTACGCCCGTTCCATGTCCCCATGCCATCAATCCACACAAAGCTGAGACCGGGGAGTTCTTCACAAAAACCCTCTTCAAATGCACCAATGGACATATGCTGCGCGTCAAGTTTAGGAAATTTCTCCGACAGTTTCATGCACGTTTTCTGGTCATCGTTGGGCGCGTGCAGCTGTGACACCTTGTAGTTAGTGTACTCTAACAGCTTTGAGGTAGTAAACGCGGTAGCCGCGTCAAGATACAGCGCGTGCGTCTCTTTGCGGCTGACACGGTTAGCCTTCTCCCGCATGTTTTCCGCATACTTCGCAAGGGCAATGTTGAGATTTACTTTTTCTGTATCATACAGCTTCTTTTCGGCAAGATACTTGGTTGGAGATTCAAGACGTTCGCCTGCTAACAGACGGTCAACGAGTAAAGACACAGGAGATGGTATCATAACCATGTCATTCTTGGGATTCAGAAACGCCTCCGATAGCACATACACAGATTTGGAAAGCATTGTATCAAACTCGTGAGTGTATGTATACTGCGTAGCCGTGGAGTAGGATCCATTGAACGGACGTGTCCACACCACGTCAACTAGATCACGGGGAGTACGGTGCTTACGGTGTACCGTATACCCAGACGGATTACCATCACCATCTAGAGAAGTAGCAACGCCGACATAAACCTTCCAATCATCGTACACACACAGTAGCACGGTTTTCTTTGAAATGTTGCTAAATTTACCAGATGTACTGGCACGATTACCCATAATCCTCTCCAGCTGCAGCAGCTTCAATTTGGGAATATTCATCACGGTCAATCGATTATGATCGGGTGTGGTGGACCAGTGTCTCACGTGGGTGCCAGGAACCACGTGCCAGGAACCACGTGCCCTGGAACCAACGGGTGGTGGTGGCCAGGTACCGCGCACAACGACCACCACCACCAGTTGTGGGAAACAACATTCGGGCCGTTCAACCCCAACGGCCCGAGTCACCCAACCCCAACATGGAGTCACCCCAACGCAGCTCTGGAGAAAAAAGGGTTGTTGAATATTTGCGCGCAGCTGGGCTACAGTTTAAAGAACAGGTTTCATTCCCAGAACTTAAAAGTGCCCTCAACAGATCGCTTCGCTTTGACTTTTTGGTGCACGCCAACAAGGTGGACATTTTGATGGAGTTCCAGGGCCCGCAGCACTACGCACTATCCACGGTGCACCAGACTCCACCACATACAGCGCCAGTTGCATGATGGCACATGAGCGCGATCTGAGAAAACTCCGCTACTGTTTTGAGAGACGTATTCCTCTAGTATGTATCCCTTTTGGGATGTCAGAGACCACTGGAAAGGGATTATATTTTGGCACAGATTGACATACTCCAGCGCTACCACACACAGCAATTGCCAATGGGGTTGGAAGATGAGCGTCTCCGTGTCCGGGTGGTGAAATGTTTTGAGAATCAGAGCGTGGTGGTTGGTGCTGGTGCTGGTGCTGGTGCTGGTGCTGGTGACAACCGAGTCTCCCTCATGGCCACCAGAAACGATGTTACCACAGAATTAGCACTGTGGTTGCACGGAAAGAGGCCGTTCAAACCCTAACAAACACAGCATAAGGAACAGCTGGAACATGTAAAGGCCAGCCGTGCAAAACAACTGGAACAGCTAGAACAGATAAAGGCCCGCCATGCAAAAAAACTGGAAAAGTTAAAGGCCAATCACATACAGCAAGTGGACGCGTGGAAAGGTCTTAGTGAGGTAGCACGTTACGACACCGACAGAAACAAAAAGCGCAAGTGCTCTTCGGTGGTAGATGTAGCTATAAACATACAGCTATAAACATACAAATGTAAATGACAATCATTGACACATTGGTGGGGGGTCACAGTGAAACCAAAATAAGAATAATAAAAAGTTTATTGATGTTGTACACAACACCACCCAACGGTGCAGTGGAGACTCACACCCGGTTTATAACTGCTTATCGGCTTGGCAGAGGGCTTGGCGCAGGGCTTGGCGGAGGGCTTGGCGGAGGGCTTGGCACAGCACCGTGGTGGTAATGGTTGTCCCACTCATCCCGCAGCGCGTTGATATGGCCTTGATGATGATCATTTAGATCCTTTGCCCTGGACAGATCCACGCGCAGCTTTGAGTTATCAGACTTAAGCTTTGAGTTATCAGACTTAAGCTTTGAGATATCAGACTTAAGCTTCTGCTCTTTTTCAGTGTTTTCAGCCACCGTACACTCCAGGCACCCCGCTGTGTGGATCGACCGCTTGCTGCGGACCACGGACTTACCACACGCCACCACAACAAGAAACTGGTCGAGCAGCTTCTCCATTAATACTCCGGCGCGTGGAGGAGCACTGGTGTGGGACCTCCGGCATGTGGGGCACCTATGGTCACACTGTTCCCAACACCCAGCGCAAATGTAGTGCACCACCTCACATAGGAGCGCCAACGGGTTCGTCAACATCTCCAGACACACAGGACATTTTAAGTCCTCTTCATCCACACTTGAAGGAGGAGGAGCAACAGCAGGAGCAACAGACAACCTGAATGACGAGGAAGAAGAAGAAGAAGACCGGCGCTCCTTCTTGGGAGGCGACACCAGTTCAACATCGGGACCATCATCCATGGCATCATTCAGTGCATCACCCCGTCCAGAAAGCATTTGGGAAACAGTACGGGTCGTCATTGGTGTTGAAATAAAGTTATGAGCCTACAACACTCGGACCCACCGACCATGTTTTTCCAGGAAAAGAACATTCCAGGAACATTCGGAACAGAATGGCACTTTAAGTAAGTACCTACGTACGTACCTACGTACGTACGTACCTAAGGTGGTGTACAGTGTACAGTTTACAATGGCGACCTTTTGCCACGCCATCCCCATGTCGCCACCACCACCACCACCACCACCAACTGGCTGGGCTGGGCTGGGCTGGGCTTGTCACCACCACCACCACCACCAACAACTGGCTGGGCTGTGCTGTGCTGGGCTGGGCTTGTCACCAACTGGCTGTGCTGTGCTGGGCTTGTCACCACCACCACCACCACCACCAACTGGCTGGGCTGTGCTGTGCTGGGCATGTCACCAACTGGCTGTGCTGTGCTGTGCTGGGCTGGGCTGGGCTGGGCTTGTCACCAACTGGCTGGGCTGTGCTGTGCTGGGCTTGTCACCAACTGGCTGGGCTGTGCTGTGCTGGGCTTGTCACCAACTGGCTGTGCTGTG
>Ga0209491_10005427_pt1 | contig 18645 bp, 20 predicted proteins | sample BON02_FD_187213 | JGI IMG/M metagenome (GOLD analysis project Ga0209491, IMG submission 187213) | Freshwater microbial communities from Lake Bonney liftoff mats and glacier meltwater in Antarctica - BON-02 (SPAdes) (version 2) | ecosystem: Environmental > Aquatic > Freshwater > Ice > Glacier...
CGCGGCCTCGTCCTATGACGCGATCCGCGCAATGGCCGACCTTGCCGTGACACAGGCCGAAGCCGCCGGCCATTAGTCAACGCGCGAAAAGCACTTGCACCGCCCGCCTGAAAACCATAGGCACACTTCATAAAGCCCGATCCCGGCGGCGAGTTGGCGGAGAGGTTACGCAGCGGATTGCAAATCCGTGTAGACCGGTTCGATTCCGGTACTCGCCTCCAAACAAAATCAATCACTTAGCTTACCTCATATATTGCGCGGGATGCGCGGTTTACAGGGGCGTTTACAGTTTTGTTCACGTTGCGCCCCCCTTTGCTTGCGCCAGCTTCACCAAAACAGCGTCTGTTTCGTCCGGCGATACGCGGGCGTAGTGCTCGATGACGTTAGCCGCATTGCGGATTGACCACCCCATGTGGTTCGCAATCTGGGAAAGGCTTAAACCGGCATCCAGCAACCTAGTTGCCGCTGTGCCGCGACAGTCCTGCAATCGCAGATCTCGGCTAAGCGCGGCCTTGTCACGCCATTGGCGCAAACCTTCGGACGCCCGATGTTCAGTCAGTTGCCCGCCACTGGCGTTGGTCAAGATTAGCAGTCGATCACGGGGGGTGGCGTCGATGATCTTTCCTAAGGCTGGCGTGATTGGAATGTGTGCAAGCCGTGCGCGCTTATTCGTCTTCACCCGCAGCCGCCGCCCTTCGGGCGTCTGCTCGACAGCACGACGCGTCAGCTTGATCAGATCGCCGGGGCGCAGCCCGGTTTCACAAGCAACACACAAAATTCGCTGCACCCAGTCAGGTGCAAGCGCATTGATTGCATCACGGTCTGCAGATGTCCAAACTACTTCCGAACGATCTACCTCATAGATGCGCCGCAGCTTGTGGCAGTAATGCTCGGATAGCCTTCCCTCTTCGACGGCCCAGTTCAGGACGCGTACGGCATGGGTTCCGGCGGCATCATGCTGCTTAGGCGAATGCTGCCATTGGGCACGCCATTTGTTTAATTCGCCGCGAGATCCTTTGTCTTCAAATATGATCGCTGGTGCATCCTTGAAGTGATCTGCAAACCGCAGCGCCCATTTTTGAAGATCCGAACGAGACCGCTCACCTTTGGGCATGGCGGCACTAGACAGGAAGTCATCGACCATCTGTGGCGTCATCAGGTGTTCCGGACGTGGTCTTTTTACCGCATCAGCGAAGGCGATGTGGAAGTCTGCGTCGGTCGGTTCGCATCGATCATCCTCCCAGAACTTAGGACCGCCACGCCAAGCGTAGAAGTGCCAACGACACTTGCCGCTGACCAACTTACGCCGAACCCTATGAACACGCTTTGGAAGCATTACGTCTCGCCCTCCACTCATCTAATTCTGAAACCTTAGCAGTTTTACCGTCAGCGCCCCATGCAATCACATAGCTGCCGTCTGGCCCACCTTGTACGCTGCCCGTAAGAAAGCCTTCAGCACGCAATGCTGTTGCGATCCCAGCGACTTCTTCAGGCTTTGGTAGGTTTGGACGCGGCATCAGGCTGCCTTAGCCTCTAGGCCATCGCAACGGCCGTTCGCTTTGCCAATCGCCAACGATATCTCAGAAGCAGGCCACCCATATAGGCTACCGAGTTTCCAAGATTGCGGAACGATAGGTCCAGTCGTCGGATGATGCGCTGCTATCAACCTAGTCAGCCAGATGCAGAACACCACCGCGTCCGTCTCTGCCAAAAACAACTCGCGTCGCTTCCGCTTATTCTTCATCGCATCGCCTAAACTAGGAAATGCCGGTTTGGAGACAAAGGATCTTCTTAGGTCGATATTGGCGAAGACGGGCATCAGGGAAACTTCCTATAGAGAGTTTAGGACTCGGCCGTCCAGAGCGGAACGGAGCGTCCGAAGCTGGGTCAACACACATCGCAAAACTCCACCGATTATGGCGGCAGCGTTACCTCAATAAGCGTTAACAAAAACGGGCACAGGGGCACATTGAAGGCCGCATCGTCTTACCAACGGGAAGCTTTACGATAGGCAGCATGCGCAACAGGATCGATGCGCAGAAGCCGGCCACCAGGCCCTACGCGCACTGCTTCGAGGACGCCGATCGCAATCGCGCGCCGCACCGTCTTTTCAGAGCAACTGTCGAGTTCCGCCAAGTCCTTCACAGTCAGAAATGTGCGGGGCTTGTCAGTCTTCCTGTTGGTGACCATTGGCATGGGGCTTTTCCTTAACTTGAGGGTTTCCGGCCACGAGTTCCCGCCCCACCTGCCGTGCCAACAGATCAGTCAGCCGCAGAAGCGCAGCGTCGATCTGCGCATCGTCAGATAGAGGGTCGGAGAGATAGGCGGGAACGTGTGTCATGTCCTGACCATGACCAATCATGGCCGGACAGACTAAGTGTCACGATTAAGAAAAAGTGTTCAGTTCACTCGGACGTAAGGGAAAAACGAATATCCAAATTCGTTCATTTTCCGCCAAGGAAATCCTCAAGCTCACGTTTTATAGATTGGCCACTCAACCTCGAGGGTGGCTCTGTCATGCATTGGACGACGTCGTTGATGAACTCAATCAGCGGTCCTGTCCGCTCACTCGAAACCGGATTTGTCGTGTAGGTCAACTCACGGTCTAGCTTGAGCCACATGTTGAAGATCGTGACGCATAATATCGTGCGGCGTACATCAGAAGCTTTACGGGCATCAGGCGTTCCGAAGAAGGTGACCATCTCGTGTTTCTCCATGATCTCGAAGAAATCACAGCATTCCTTCACAGTCTGGATCGCAGTAGCGAACTCTGCGACATGAGCATCGCTTGGATTTGGTCGGCCCACATGGGCGAAGTCGTCGATAAACCCAAGGTTTTCCAATATCTTTGATGCGGATTGCAGTTTGCCTTCAGCACTTCGGATCAAGTCATTTGCCCGGGCAAGCTCCTTCAGCCCTTTCTTGCGACGCGCGTCGGTGACGTTAGGCTGTGAAAGCTTCAGTTCAGGGCACAATATGCTGGCTACTTTGCGCGAAAGTTGCCGGAGCAGCTCTTCGTCAATCGCGTGCTTTGAAGCAAGTCTTTGAATATCGACGTCTTGCAGCGCATCGGTTTGGGAGCCATGCTCAGCGCGAATTTTCCAACAAATCGAGTCAAGCATGACTGTTTGAGTTCGTGATTTCTTGCGCTGTGAGTAAGGATACATTTTTCTACCACTGAACGATTATCGTGCCTCCCAAGCCTGCACGAAACTGACCCAGATACAATCGAGTCGGAACTGCTGCGTGGTCGATGATGCGAAGCGGACGGTGTGAGCCAGCGGCGGCCGTACGCCTGCACAACTAACGACATGCCCCAGGGTCAGTTCGGTCAAAAACAAGGTTTACTCAAGCGTCCCAATCCTCTTGCGCAAGTGGTTCTGCATTCAACTCATCTCTAATTAGCCGCCAATGAGACAACTTTTGGTCCAGAAGCGCGACGAACCTATCCGTATGGTTTCGCTCGAAAAAATGCACCAACTCATGCACGATCACATATTCAAGGCATTGCGGTGGCTTCTTTACCAGTTCGAGGTTCAACCAGATCCGCTTGGCTTCAATATTGCAGGTACCCCATTTCGTCTTCATGCGCTTGATGCCCCACTGTGGCAGGTCAACGCCGCAGGCGTCAGCCCAAGATGCAACGAAGGGCGCAGCACGGCTCCGCAACTCGGCTCGGTACCAAGCTTGAAAAACCCGTTCCCTAGTCGCCCGGTCACTGCCCTTTCGGACGTGCAGGTCTAAAGTGCGACTGTTTCGTAGTTCGACGTGCCCTGCCGGCGCGCCATCAATGACGTTGAGCCGATAGCGCTGTCCGAAGAAAAAGTGACTTTCGCCTGAGACATAGGAACGGCCAGACTGCCGCGATTGGGTTTCAAACTTGAGCTGCTGTCTCTTGATCCAACCCATCCGCGTCACAACAGCAAGTCGCACGGCTTCATCGCTCACACCAAAAGGGGCGGCAACTCGGATGCGTCCATTGGGTGGGTACACACCAAGATGAAGGTTTTTGATCGGCTTCCGAACAACCTCGACGTCGAGTCCCCCGACTGAGATTTGATGCCCTTCAATACTCATGCTGATTTCGCACCACGTCAAAAATCACGTCGACCAAATCAGGGTCGGCAATGTGGGTTTTAATGGCGATGCGAACCTCCTTTTCCTTCATCCGGTTGCCGCGCCAAGAGTCCTTCTTGGTCGCGCGAATGGCTGCGTCTATGGCGATAGCCAGTTCTTCGTCGTGGCCAAGGTTATCAAACAGGGCCCGTTTTGCAGCAGAATGAATTGACGCTGGGTACGACGTGGAAGATTCAGGGCTCTTCGCCTGTTTTGCCAGATCAACGATCTTGGCGAGGTATGCCTCATAGTCGATTGCGTCGGTTTTCCGCTGAGCAATCAGTGCATCCAAGAGTTCCGACATCTTCTCATAGTATTTTGGATTGATTGGCGTTTCATCAATTATCAACTTGCGAACGTTGTTTTCGATGGTCTCAGCAACAGCTTCCCTATTCTTGCGAATGCCGCTGGGTAATTCATCAACTGCTTCGACGCCTCGTTCGACAATCAGTTGGATCAGGGACAGATCATCAAATTTTGAAATGGCCTCGCTTTCCTCGGCACGGATGTAAGTGTCGATCAAGTGCCGCATCGCAGGTTCATACATCTTCAAGTCGATGTAGTCGCCGCTCGCCAGCTTTACCTCGTTCCGGACCTTTTCGAAATGGTCGACATCCGCCTTGATCACCGTTGTTTCACTGTCGGAATACCCTGCCTCGGTCATCTCGTTCGCGACATCGGCGTAGGCCCGCAAAAGCGCAGCGGCCAACCGATAAAGGGCAAGGCGCTTCGGCTCATTCTCTTTCAACGCGTCTTTGTCGGCCGTATCTTTGGCACAGAAGAACCGCAAATAGGCATGGGTATCCCGCGGCGCATCTACGGGCTCGCACAGGGCCCTGACAGCCTCAAGTGCATCGTCTAGGCGCTCCCGCGCCATCTTCAAACGATCGGTTAGCAGCCCGGCCACATCCTCCTTATCATATCCATCGAAAGCCTCGGTCGTGTAATCCTCGATGGAGGTCTCAAGACTTTTGAACAAGTCCTTGTAGTCGATGATGTAACCGTATTCTTTATCGTCTCCGTCCAGCCGGTTTACCCGGCATATCGCTTGGAAAAGGCCGTGATCCTGCATCTTCTTGTCAATATAGAGGTATGTGGCTGATGGCGCATCGAACCCAGTCAGCAACTTGTCCACCACGATCAGCAACTTCATCTGCCCCGGCTCGTCGATGAACTTCTTCTTGGCCTGTTTTTCGAAGGTCTCGGCGTCCTGACCGGCCAGCATCTTGGTGTAAATGTCGTATTGCCGCAGCCGTTCGGTCAGCCCCTCGCCACTTTCCTCGCCTTTGATGTCGCTCGGGGTAGGCTTGTAAGACGTGACGATCGCGCATTTGCCCGCCAGATTGGTTTTGTCGAACAACTCATAGAACTTGCACGCCTGATAGATGCTCGACGACACCAGCATCGCGTTGCCGCGCCCGCTCATCAGACGATCTTTCGTTGCCATATCCATCAAAATGTCGGCGACGATCTTTTCAAGGCGCGACTGGCTCGACATTACCTTTTGCATCGTGCCCCAGCGCGCCTTTAGCTGTGCCTTGGCCAGATCGTTCAGTCCCTTTGTATTGCTATCGAACCACTGATCGATTTTCGCCTGCGAGGTCACATTCTGGTCAATATCCCGCGCCTCATAGCGCAGGTCGAGCACCACCCCGTCGGCGACCGCTTCGTTGAATTTATAGGTGTGAATGTAAGGGCCAAACACTTCGAGGCTGGTCTGCTTATCGTCCTTCAGCAGCGGTGTGCCGGTGAAACCGATGAACATTGCATTGGGAAGGATGGCTTTCATCGCCTTGTGCAGATCGCCGCTTTGCGAGCGGTGACACTCGTCAACAAAAACGTAAAGATCACCCTTGGCGCGGAAATCCTTTGGCAGCGCTTGGCGCACCTCTTCGATGTAGCCACTGACATCGCCGTCAGACTCTTCTTTTCCACCGAACTTGTGGATCAGCGAACATAGCAGCCAAGGGGACTCTGCGTTCAATTGCGCGATCAGCTCTGCGCCGCTCTTGCTGCGCTGGATATCCTCGTTGACACCCTTGAACACTTTCTCGATTTGTTCGTCCAACTCGGTGCGATCAGTGATGACCAGCACCCGAGCATCTTTCACGTTTTCGCGTATCCACTTGGCCAGCCACACCATCGTAAGACTCTTGCCCGACCCTTGGGTGTGCCAGATGATCCCTCCCTCGCGCCGCCGGATCTGCTCCTGTGCCGCACGCACCCCGAAATACTGGTTGTGACGGCAAGTCTTTTTTACTCCAGCGTCAAACACCAAAAAGTTGTGGATCATCTCCAGAAATCGGTCTTTCGCGCACAACCGTACCAAAGCGCAGTCAAGCGGCGAAGCGCCCTCTGCGCAGGGCGCTTGCGGCAGATAGCGTTGGTCGCGGGTGTCGATTCCCTCGCGATAATTTGGGTTCTCTTCGCGCCAGGATAGCCAGTATTTTTCCTTACTTTCGATCACGCCATAGCGCAGCCCCTCGGTGTCATTGCCTGCCATGATTATCTGCATGGTGGTAAAGAACCGTTGGATAAACATCGGCTTCTGGTTATCGAGGTTCTGGCGGATGCCTTCGGACACGGAAACGGTCGAACGTTTCAACTCCAGCACGCCAAGTGCTATACCATTGACATAGATCACCACGTCGGGACGCTTGCCAAAGGTCTTGCCGTCGGACGTCGCGGCTTTGACCGCCACCTCTTCGGCAATGGCGAAATGGTTGGCGGCGGGGTTCGCCCAGTCGATCAGCCAGACGGTCTGGGTTTGTTCGCCCACATCGGCTTTTACCTTCACGCCATAACGCAACAGGTCATAGACATCGCGGTTGATATCATAAAGGCTGCGGGACTGGTCGGTGGCCACCTTGGTCAGATGCGCGATGGCCTTGGTGATCAGGGCGGGGGCGTAACCCTTGGCCATGAGGTAGAGGCGCAGATATTCCTCTTCAATGTTGCGGTTGCCATCGCGGTCGATCCAGTTGCCAAGGTAGTCATAGCCAAGCTGGTCCTGAAATAGTTGGACCACCCGAGATTGGGTCTTTTTTTCGATCTGTCCTACCGTACTCATGGCTCAACCTCTTTACTCACACCTTGTGGTAGCGGGGCCCAGATCCATCCTTCTGAAATCGGAGCGTCCGGGGTTGGCCCCTCCAGCCAGTCGCGCCTTTGGGCAAATGCTTGGGCGATATGGGCGCAGACCTCTGCATCCAAGATATCGCCCTCTTTGCTGGAGGTCGCCAAGGCCAGATCATTGAATGATCCCGATGACCGCTTCCTGCAGAGCGCGGGGTAGGTTTCAATAATGGTCAGGCCTACGCCATCGGACCAGACGCCGAGGGCAATCGCCTTGGTGAAACGCGCAACGATATGCATGGCCTTTGTGGATTGGCTGCCGATCATGTCCTTGACGGCGGACAACGCGGTGATCCCCTCATCAACAAGGCGACGTTCGGTCAGGCGGTAGAGATATGGATTTGTGGCGGACTTACCGATGTCAGGCTGTGCTGTGTCGCCAGTGATCAGTTCGGCGAATGCGGCGGGGAAACCGAGGGGAGCGTCGATGGCAAGAGTTACTTTGGCGGCGCCAGCGGGCAGTTTGCACAAGGCAAGGATCGCGGTCAGGAAATCGTCGGCGGTGGTTGATGCGTTGATGGTCTGGCGCAGGTTGCCGCGCCATGGCTGGCCGATCCTTGCGCCAGATGCATCCAACCCCACCAGCGCATCGCGGCTGTTGGGGTTCTTGTCGCAGTTCCAGCCTCCGACATCCCATCCGATGAACACTTGAACGTCGCCCGCCGTCATACCAGCCGCACCCGTCCGGTCAGCAGTTCCTGCATCATGCCCTGCTTGACCGCGCGGGCCTTGGCGGCCTGTGCTTCCAGCGCGGCAAGATCGGCGTCCATGTCGGAGAGGACTTCCGCGATGGCGGTTTGTTCGGATGGTTCTGGCAGCGCCAAAATAGCGCTTACGATGTGCTTTCGGTTTGTCGCCAAAACCTTTGTACCCGCCGCCATGCTCTTCAAATGGTCCCGAAACGGAGGCATAAACTGAAGATACGCCTTGAAGCCGTCTGCGAGAACTTCCTTGTCGAAACGGGCCGCAATGGTGTGAAGTCCGGACACCACTTCAGTCGCAGCGTAATCAACAATCTCAATGGATTTTCCGACCCCGTCGAGGTCCTCCGATGCATCGGCAAAGATCAGGTCGCCATGCTCTAGACGGTCAAGCGAGGAAACCGATTCAGGATTTACGCAAGGCATACCCGACGATTTTGGATTAAGCCATAGACTCGCTGAACCGTGGATATCGCCGTAATGGAGATACTTGACTGGCGCATCGATCATCAGCTGAGCTCTGGAAAGGGTGCCATTTTTCAGGAAGCGGACATGGTCCCCCAACCGCTTCACCTCCCACTCACCAGAGAAGCCCGGCAGGCGGGTTTTGCCGGTGAGGAGGTGTTGCATGGCGGCCTGCTTGAGGTCTCGTTTCTTGGCGATCATCCCCTCCAACGCCGCAATCAACGCATCCGCATCCGACAACGCCGCCGCAATGGCGCGTTGTTCTTCGATAGTTGGCGGAACAATTACGGGGCAAACGCGAAACACCCCATTCAGCAGGTGGGTCTGTTGAACTCCATCATCGAAAGCCATGAAGTAGGGGTTGCGGTTCAACTGGTAGAAAAAGAACTTTGAGTCTGCGTTGCGTGGGCGAAGGATGCAAATTCGCTGGTTGACCGCGTATTTCTGATCCTCGTCTACAACAAAGCATTTTGCCAGCGCCTTACCGTTTGGCAAGTCGCTCATCACCATAAGAATATCACCACGACGAGCTTGGCAGAAATTGCTGTCCGAGTATTTTGCGACCTGTCCCTCGGTTGAGATAAACTTAGAGTTTACTACAACGAAATCACCGTATGCCTTGATGTGTTGCTCATGTGCTTTGCCACCAATGAAGTCGAGCGTCGTAGGGAGGGGTTTCACTTCCCAATCCTCTGGGATCACCCCAACCTCGGTCTGCTTATACCCCTGCCTGATCTCGTCCTGCATCGTCACGCCGCAAACCCCATCAGTTTCAGATGCGCGGCCACCCGGGCGCTCAGCACGTCCAGGTCCTCGGCCAGTTTAGGCAATGGGCTCGCATAGCGTTCCGCCAGCATCTTGATCCGCCCCGCCAGTGCCTGACTGACGCGGTCCACCTCGGCCAGTACATCGCCCCGCACATGCGCCAGCCACTTATCCTCGACCAGCAGCACCTTGACCTCGGCCTCGGTCAGCTTGGCATATTGCGCTACCACCACGGCATCCAACTCCGCCTGCGCCTCTTTCACCGCCTTGGCCGCCGCTGCCTCTGCCTCGATCAGAGCAAGGCAGGTTTTCAGTACCGCGCGTTCCTCGTCTGCGTCCTTGTCGGTGCGGATGTCGCGGGCGCGGTCTTTCACGGATTTCGCGGTCAGCTTGCCCTTGTCGGTCTTGGCCTCAAACAGCAGCCCATCCTCACTGCCATGTTCCTCGTCCAACTCCTCCACCGCGCGCGTGGCGTCTTCGGCCTTGGCCTCCAACGCCTCCAACGCCGCCTGTTCCGCTGCAAAGAACCGCGCCACGATCAGCGCGGGCGGGATCAGTTCCGCCTTCAGCTTGCGCCGCCCCAGCGTGATATCGGGGGTTTCCGAAAACTTGCCATCGGCATTCTTGGCCAATTCACGGATCACTTTGCCCGCCGCCCAGCCATCCTGTGCAAGTACATAGGTGTCGTCCTGCATCACCTCGGCCCAATAGGTCATCAGGTGCTGATAGACGTCGTAGCCATCGATCAGCGGCACGGGTTTGAAGCGGTCGAGCAGATCCTCCGATATCGCGGCGATCAATTCTTTGGGTTTGTCGCCGATGGCGATGCCGCGCAGCCGGTCGATATGCGCCGCGCGCCATGCCTCGAACACCTCCGTCACCCGATCGGTGAATGTAGTAAATTCAGCATGGTCAAGGATGGCGGATTTCACGCCCGACGCATCAACCAAGGGCGTCAGATAACCCGGCCGGTCGCCCGGCCCGAATAGCGTATCGCGCACGGCGGGCAATACCTGCCAGAATTCGCCCAGTGCATCAACGTCGGGAACCGGAATGCCACCCTTCAGATGCGCCTCAATGTCTTGCAGGTCTTCCGGTTCAGAGCTGTCGATATAGCGCGGGATGTTGAGGTTGAAGCCGTGCTTTTCTATTTCGGCCAGCGGCACCATGCGTGAGTATTTATCGATCTCGACCTGCTTGGTGAAGGCGTCGACAATCTTGTGCAGGTCCTGACTGCGGAGGCGGTTTTTGTTGCCGTCCTTCACGAAGCCCTTTGAGGCGTCGACCATAAAGATGCCGGTACGGGCGTGAGCGTTTTCCTTATCGATTACGAGGATACAGGCGGGAATGCCTGTGCCGTAAAACAAATTGGCAGGCAGGCCAATGATGCCCTTGATATAGCCCTTCTTGATGATCTTCTCGCGAATTTCGCTTTCTGCATTGCCGCGAAACAAGACGCCGTGAGGCAGAATGACCGCGCCTTTTCCGGTGGTTTTCAGTGATGAGAGGATGTGGAGGAAATAAGCGTAATCGCCATTTTTGGCGGGAGGCACTCCATAGTCGAAGCGATCATACAGGTCGTTGGCCGGATCAATCCCGGTTCCCCAAGCCTTGTCAGAGAAGGGCGGGTTGGCGACAACGAAGTCAAAGGTCTTGAGTCCACCGGTGTCGTTCTTGAAATGCGGGTTGGCGAGGGTGTTGTCGCGCCAAATTTCAGCTGTCGGGCAGTCGTGCAGCACCATGTTCATCTTTGCTAGGGCGCGGGTCGCAACGTCCTTTTCCTGGCCGTAGATCGTGATGCCTGCGGGCGCTTCATCCCGCGCCTTCAGCAACAGAGATCCAGAGCCGCAGGTCGGATCATAGATCGTTTGATCTGGGCTACTTGACGCGCTCATACCAATGGCCTTCGCCATAATCCGCGAAACCTCCGAAGGCGTGTAGAACTGGCCCTTGCTTTTGCCCGACTCTGTCGCGAAATGACGCATCAGGTATTCGTAGGCATCGCCAAGAATGTCGTCGCCCTCTGCCCGGTTGTTACGAAAATCGAGTTCTGGTCGGTTGAAGATCGCTATCAAGTTCGACAGCCGGTCGACCATTTCCTTGCCGGTCCCAAGCTTCTCTTCCTCGTTGAAATCAGCAACGTCGATTACGCCTTTGAGGTCGTTCGCCTCAGCAAGCCGCGCAATAATGACGTTGATCTTGTCGCCAATCTCCTTGTCGCCTTTCAAAGCGACCATGTCGGCAAAGCTGCCGCCCTCGGGGATTTCGATCAAACCGTCTGGATCGCCTGCGTACTTATCGGACACGTATTTCACAAACAGCAGAACGAGGACGTAATCCTTGTACTGCGAGGCATCCATGCCACCCCGGAGAGCGTCACAGCTAGCCCAAAGCGAGCTGTAGATTTCTGATTTTTTGACTGCCACAAGGTCCCCGTTTTGTTTTCGGCATGCGAAGCCGATGATCCAGCCTGCCACGCCATTCATAAGCTGCGACGTATTGCCAACACCACCGAAAATGCCAGTTGCTCCACCCCCGAGAAACCGGAACATCTGACGCTGCGTGCAAAAATCTCTTGCAGTTAGTTTTCTAGTCGCTCGATCACCCTTTTGACCTGTGAAGCCTGCCACTCGCCGCCTCGTGCGGTAGGAACTCCTGAGGCGTTCAAAGTTGCCGCTATGCTCCTCAGAGTCGCACCCTGTTTTCTCAAGGGGAGTACGATCCCCGAAACCTTCTCGGCCCTCTTCATGGCATTGGCGCTTACAACCTCATTGCGCTTCCCTGTTGCGTCCCTGAGACCTCCAAGCTTTGACCCTTTTGCCTTAGCCTCTCGCAGTGCAGCCTTGGTACGCGCCGAAATGAATGTCCGTTCTTGTTCGGCCAATGCAGCATAGATGTGGAGTTGGAACTTGTCAGCACTTGGCATTGATGCCACCCGGAGGCGTACCTTAGGATCATCCATGAGGTTCGCAATGAAGGATACCTTGCGGCTCAGACGGTCAAGCTTGGCCACTAAAAGTTCAGCCCCAGTTTTTCGCACCAGCTTTAAAGCCCTGGCCAGCTCCGGGCGATCATCGGCTCCACCTGTCTGAACCTCAGTGACGGTTTCGATGACCTCAAAGGGAACTTCAGAAAACGCATCAAGAAACAATCCAATATCCCTCTCCTGCGCAGCCAACCCAAGGCCTGAGCGACCTTGTTCACTGGTGCTGACCCGAACGTATGTGACGTACTGCTGCAAGGCTCAAGGTCTCCTCTGGGCTGACTAGGAGAACGCTATTCTGAGGTGTTGCAAACGTCAACGTTGGTTGTGAGTGTTACGCCGCAATAAATAATCGCAGAGCCTACCTATTCATGCCGGCATTATTTGCGCCCCCCGTCGGTGTTGTATCCGCCACGCAAAATGGCATGACACCTCTAACCAGGTGCAAAGACACAACGCTCGAGGTAAAAATCTCCATGCTGCGCGCCGAGGGCGGCGCTATCGTCGACAAGATCGTGACTGCTAAAAATTAGGCACCACACACCGTCCATGGAGCGATGTCAGTTCCGGTTAGGAAGAGGTTGGGACTCGGCTTTACGTCGGATAAATCCGAGTGCGGGGCCGCGCCCATCACATCAGTCCCTGATACTCTACTGAATCTACTTATTTTCTTTGCATATTGCTTTAAATAGGTATGATTAGAAAAGACGTTTTTAAAGTTTTTTTTTCGGAGATCCGATGTCTGCTACCACTCAACAAATTTTAGACATTTTAGCCGAACATGGAATTGAGCCCCCCGGATTTGACCCGCGAGATGCCGAAATTACCGGTGAGGTTGGCGACAACGAAGATGTCTACGAAATCTCAGTCGAGGACATACTTGGAGAAAAATCTAAGTCAAACGTTGAAGACGATCAATTCCAACAGGATTTTGATCCCGTCGTGGCTCTAGACGAGTATTTGCAGGAAATGCGTGGTGGCACCGAGCCAGGCATCCCAGACCACTACAACAATCAGCCAAACCGCTCTAACACAACCAAGAACCCTCCTGAGCCATTTTGCGCTTGGTACTGTCCGGTTCATTACTTTGGGCCCGACTGGGGCATTTATATTCGCGAAGAATGCACCATTCGCCAAGCATACGAGATAGCAAGACACATTCCCCGAAGTCGTCGTTCAGGTGGATCTCGATGGAGAATGGCCGAAGATCTTATTCGAGCCTCGTTTTACGCATTTTACCTTCATGAGCAGTTTCACCATAAGGTCGAAAGTTTCGCATTTCGCCTTCTGGTGTCCACTGGCACCGATCGGTATCGCCCTTATCAGTCGTCCGTATACGTTCCCAACTACCGAACTCTTGACTGCATCGAGGAAAGCCTCGCAAATGCAGACAGCATCCGTCGGCTTGTCGAGACTCGATACAAGGAAAGATTAAGCGATACGGTCCGCCAAGCGCTGAAGAGTTATTTGCAGCATAGCATTCCAAAACAGCCATTCAGCTATGGCCTTGGTCTAAATTTTGTCCCTGAGAAACCGCACGAAGCTGGCATCCGGGAACTTCAAAGTCAGGTGCTGACGGCAACCTGCCCGGCCAAATTTCCCTCCCATCAATGGCTGGTAGCCAAACATATGATCAGGGCCGCCATGGATATTGATAAGAACATCTATGCCATCGTACCACGTGGGGTCCGCCCGGTCTTACCTTGGGGCAGCATCAAACCGGCTCCGACAACAAGCTCACGCGAACTAATATCGGCATCCCGTAAGCACTACGGATTCGAAGAAGTAACGGGAGGAAAAGGCAGTCACGTCAAAATGAAACATGCTGATGGCCGAACTGTAATCATACCCGGAGATCGCAAGGACCTCCGCCCCGGCACATTAAGAAGCACTTTAGAGGTACTTGGAGGTTTTGACCTTCAGCAGTTACGTGATGTCCTTTCTGGTCGTGCTATAGACTGAGCCTCCGCCATTAATAATGTGGGTTTTTTAAAAATCAGTGTCTTAATGGAAGCATGTTAATCATCGTCCGCCATTTCAACTCCAATTTCTTTTTTAATAGGCTGCGGATACTAGCTGCTTGGATACGACGTCGCAAAGGCCACTTAAATGAGTTGAGAAACCGGACCGTAACCGCAGCAAGACCACTGGCGATGTTACCCAACTAGTTTCCTGTCCGATCGGATCACGAGGATTTAATTTGGGCCAAATAAAATTGGCAGAGCAGAGAAAGGAAGCCCAATGCCATTCTTCAGGGCATTTACTTCACAGGACATGGCCGACCTTTTCGGCCGAGCTCAAAGTATCATTTGCTATGCGGGTCCGGGAATCCAGCATCAAGTTGCACAAGCCCTTGTCGCTGCAGCAGCCCGGATTGGGCCTGAGCTGATCATTGTCTGCCTTGATTTTGATGAGCGCGTGCTGCGAATGGGCTTTGGTGATATTGACTCGGTCAAGGCACTGAAAGCTGCTGGGATAAACGTGACAACAACCCCCGGACTTCGCATGGGGCTAGCTGTAGCCGATGAAGAAGGCGTTTCATTCACGCCGACCGCGCTGTTTTTGGAAGCAGAAGATCGTGCAGAGCAGGGCATGAATGGTATGCGTCTCTCGAAAAATCAAGTCAAAGAGGCGTTGGCGCGGTTGTCCCCTGGGGCGAAAGCGGCGGCTATCGTAATGGCCACGACGGTCGAGGAGAAGCAGCGTCTGTCCAAAATCGAAGTCGAGGTTTCAGCGAAGCCAATTAGCGAGGCCGCTATCCAATCGATCGAGCAGAACATATCTGCCGCCCCCTTGGCGAATTTCGATCTGGCGCGACAAGTTCGTGTCTACAACGCAAGGCTTCAATACGTCGAAGTGGAACTAAACAATGCTGCAATCGAAAGGCGACGCATTGCAATCCCACCGAGCATCCAGGAACTAGGCGGCGGCGAGGAACTGGAGGGCCGATTGAAGACAACATTCGATCTGATCGAAAAGAACAGTAGTCTGTCATCCAAGCCACTTGCTGACAAAGTCGCTAAGCTCCGCAAGGATTTCACACCATCGCTTGGTAAGAAATTTGGTCGTGCCATTATGAAGTCAGCAAAACCGCGCTTCGAGAAACGGCTGAATGCACTACGCGCCGAGCTGGTGCTTCATCAGGAAAAGGTCGCAACGGAGCTGCAAGTGCAGCTGGATAAATCGCGAAAGGCAATTGTCGATCATTACACTCCGCTTGCGAATGCGCAGCTTCCGGATCCAGCAGTTGGCCTATTTGGCGGCGATGTGGAAGCATGGCTGAATGAAGAATTGGCGCAGGTCTTCCCGCTTGCGGCAGATCTCATTAAAAAGATGGCGCTTGAGTTGGACTACAAAGATGTCACGTTCGAGACACTGAAAGAAAAAGATTTTCTCTCAGCTGTGCGGACTGCATTCCCGACTGGCGACTGGGACAAAGCGCACGATGAGTTCAAGGCCGCAGGCGAAGTGGCTGCGGCCAGGGAGAAGTGACGGCAACAATCACCTTAGTCAGCTTCCGCTTCAAAGCCTGTGCAGTCGTAGCGGCGCGGGAATAGAAGGAGGCCACTGATGTTAACCCAAGCCCAACCCTCGAAAAACAACCTGAAGGCGTATCAGCTTTCGATGGAAAACCCGGGGCACTACTACGTGGTAATCAACACGCAAACCGGTCAAACATCTGCAATGGGCGGTGCCGTCAGCCTATTGGACGACATGAAGGGCGGAGGCACTACACCGCTCGCACGGCAATGGCGTGAAGTTCCATCAGTCGGTCTCTGTACGCCCAGCCTAGCAAACTTTGCAATTGACCTGCTTGTCTGACGAGCCAGCTTTCTCAACACTTAGACATCGGGCTTCCATTAGAGAGGACTGCAGGAGGGGTTTTCCAAATAGAATTATGGGGCAGCTCGACAGAGCTAAGTAAATCGGGTCAACCGCCCATCCGCCGTCGCGAACAAAGCTATCGTCAACGATTTTCCAACCGATTAAGCCGAGCGCTTTCATCTGCCCACATTCTCCTTTCGCACGTTTCGCTCTTCGCCCGCAGGTTCAGGTATGTGTGCCAGCGCATCCATTTGGGCTTTTTCGGGAACGGCGCTATCGTACCACCCTCGTCTTGACCAAGCCTTCTGCGCAGGCGGATCGCTTTGGTAATTTGCCTGTGTGCGGGGATGAGGAGTTCGACCTCATAGCGACCATCCCCGCAAATGCGACAGAACTGCGGATAAAGGATGGCGCAGCGGCGATCACAGCTGGGGCAAAGGAACCAATACCGTACACCCCCGAAGTGACATGGTGTGGTGGTGATCCGCACCCACTGAGACATGATACATATTCCGCGTGGCAGATCTCGGCCTAGACGACGCACATCAATCTGCTGTTGGCGCTCACAAATCATTAGTCTAACCTTTTTGCTCGGCCTGGGTCAGTTCCTCGATGCGGGCGGCAATTGGTGACCAGGTGACAAGGTCATTTACGGCGCGGTTCAAATCGTACTTGCCAGTTTTTAGACGATATTTGGCGACAAACGCTGCCGGCAGTTCACGCACATCGCTAATCGCTCGGAGATCAAAACCGACATGGTCAAGGAAGGATAGGAGGTCGCCGTCGTCATCACTCTCGGCGAAGTCTAAGAAGCTCAAGATCAAGTTTCTTTGTTCTTGTGATGTCAATCCAGCTGGGTGCTTTGCCATTTTCTTGTCTTTCATTGGGATTAGATCAAGGCCAAATGTCGTCGTGCTGTTCATAGTCGTCTCCATCGATCGCTTTCATCATATTATAGGTCAGTATTACTTACATAATGCATTCAGTTAGACCCGGCCCCCGCTACTGTCCCCCATCTATGCGAGGGGTGATCCCTCGCTTGGCGACAGCCCTACGTTCAATGATCCGTATCCACGCGATGCCCGATGTCGGGGGCCAGCCGCTGTCCCGCTGGTATCTCACCAGCCCCGCCCGGCGCAGTCTTGCTAGGGTGCGGTCCCCGATACGTCGGAGCGCCTAATCGCGCCTTTACCGTCCGGTGGGTTCTGTGTCGCGTTTCTGAGCCAGACCAGTAGGGGTCGCATTGGCTCGGAGTGGGGTAATTCCCGGATCAAGCCGCCGATTTCGCTCGACAGTCAAAAGCTAGAGCGTGGCCTCTGCCCGGTGATCTGCCCCTGTGTCTGGGTATGCTCACCGTTGGCATTGGCTTGGCTTCACCCGTGGCGCTGTTGCCGCTCGACAGCAGCGCCACGGGTGATCAGCTTTCGATCAGGTCAAAGTCATCCTCCAGATCATGGCCGGGGGCATGGGCGAACAAGTCAGACACCAGTTCACGCATAATCGCCAGTTGCTTCGTTGAAGGAGTCCAACCACGCCTCCGCGATTGCTTGGCGATGCTGCTGCTGAATCCACGGGTGAAGTCAGTCGTCGCCCTCTGCATGACGACAGGCCAATGGAATAGCAGGCGTTCGACCTCTGACTGGGAGATCCAGAATGTCTCGCGGCGGGTCATGCCGCCACCTGCCGATTGGCGATGTGATTAAGGAACGCGGTCTGATCCCGCTTGTCCATCGCCTCGAACGCGGCAAAGGTGTAGGCTTTCAGCTCCAGCCGGTTTGCGACCGATGCCCAAAACCGAGCGTCGTCCATCGGTGACAGGAAAGTAGGCAAAGGCCCATAAGCCCCGCCCAAAACGCTGCGGGCGACAGTTTCGGCATTGTCAGGGTCCAGCGACCGCAAGGCAGCATAGGCTAGCATCGCTCGTTCGCGTTCGTCCAGCCGCGCCCGAAAGATCGCTGGCAAGGCAAGCCAGCCGTCTGCTCGTTCGAGTGTCAGCGCGTAGCCGATAGACGCGACTACGCGACGTCGCGAGTCACTCGCCCACTGCAGCCATTCAGAAATTGCAAAATTGATGGAGGACGTTGTATAGTCCTGCAAAAGCTTGGGAGCTTTTTTGTGATCGTTGACGCCGTGATCCATGCCAGTGGACGCGGCGTTTTCATTTGTCGATGGAGGTCGCAAATCGTTTACAAGTGACCCGCAAGCATTTGATTCTTCGTCGTGAACAAACGGGGATCGTTTACAGGACTTCTCTTTATATTCAGTGTAGTGCGAGGGATTGCAAATCCGTGTAGACCGGTTCGATTCCGGTACTCGCCTCCATAATTTTCAACAGGTTACGGGACACTGGTATATTAGGGTATCAGTGTTGATTTCCGGGTCGAATTGACCCATTTTTTCATTTCGCGTTAACTCCTCTGCCATATGATAACCTGATGGAAAGTCATCGAAATTAATGACACCTGGTTGGTCACGTCGTTTCGAAAAACTGGGTCAATTTCTCGCACAATTCAACATGCCGACAGCAGTTTCCTAGTTTGCGAATTTTGCGGTCTGGTGTTTTGAAAATTGAAATATTTTCACCAGACCGCAGAATCTTTAACCTACTGAGCGATCTTTAGCGTGGCCGGTTTATTGCGACGACGGCGATCATTT
>Ga0209491_10005429_pt1 | contig 18640 bp, 21 predicted proteins | sample BON02_FD_187213 | JGI IMG/M metagenome (GOLD analysis project Ga0209491, IMG submission 187213) | Freshwater microbial communities from Lake Bonney liftoff mats and glacier meltwater in Antarctica - BON-02 (SPAdes) (version 2) | ecosystem: Environmental > Aquatic > Freshwater > Ice > Glacier...
GCTGATAGTCATCACTGGCATACGTGCTGCCCCGGTCGCTGTGGTGAATGATTCCTTCCTCCGTCTTGCCCCGGGTCTGATGGGCATTTTCCAGCGCCTGGCTCACCAGTCGGGTGTCGTTCCGGGCGGAAACGCTCCAGCCCACGATCCTTCGACTGTAGAGGTCCATCACCGTCGCCAGATACATCCAGCCGTTGCGAACCTTCAGATACGTCGTGTCCGACACCCATACTTCATCACACCGGCTGGGTGGCCCGTTTTCCTTGAGCCGGTTGGGGCTGTACCCGAAGTCATGCGCGCTGTCCGTGCCTTGGGGGCGATACTTCCGCTCCTGTTTGCCGGCGATGTCCAGGGAACGCATCAATCGCAGGGTCCGATCCCGTCCGCAGCGATCCCGTACCCGACCATACATCAGCCGGTGGCCCAACCGGCCTTGGGAGCGTTCATGGATCTCCAGGATCTCCTGCTTGAGAGCGGCGTCTTCGGTGGCCCGGGCCGAGGGCTGGCGCGTCTGGCTCGCATGATACGCCGAAGGGGCCACCTCCAGGGCCTCGCAGAGTTCCTTCAACGGATACTCGCCCATGTTCTGGTGAATGAACTCAAGCTTCATTGTTCGTCCTTGGCGAAGTAGACCACCGTTTTTTTTAATATCTCATTGATCCGCTCGCTGCGCCCCAGCTGCTTGCGCAAACTCTGGATCTCAGCGGCCATTTCCTTGGGGCTCATCTGGGTATCGTCCTTGGTGCCCCCTTCGAGTTCCTCGAGGAACTCGCCCTTCCAGCGGTAGAGCAGATTGCTGTTGATTCCCAGTCGTTCGGCCACCGAGGGCGCGCTCTCCCCTTCCATCACCATGTAACGAACCGCCTCTTTCTTGAATTCCTGGCTATGTCGTCGTCGCTTCATTTTTCAATTCTCTTTCTAAGAGAATCCCCTGTCCATTTTTTCCAGTACAGATCACTTCAAACGGTGAAGGAACACTCTACGGGAGATATGGATCATGGAAGCATCAGCGGGATCCGCGCGAGGAGACGACGGCGGGGTTTCGTGCAACGTTGGAACGAGCTCTGATGATTCACGGCAAAGAACCCGCGTTCCGAAACCAACTCGTTATCGGCAAACAAGGTAAACCCGTCCAACACGACACGCCCGTCGACATGCCCGCGCTCGCGAAGAAATACACCCGTGATCTGGATTGGGAAGGAAAGGTTGTTCAGAGCTGCGTACACTGCCACCAAATCGGTGATGCGATGCGCACCGAGTTTCGCGATCAGAAAGAAACGATTCCCGACAACTTGATCTACCCCTTCCCTGCACCGGAAGCGATCGGGCTGACATTCGAATCGGATGGCAGTTTCGTGATCAAATCAGTTTTGGAAGATTCACCGGCTTACCACGCGGGGCTGCAATCCGGCGACGAAATTCTTACGGTGAACAACGGGAGCGGGAGTAGTTGGGCAAACCGGCAAATACTCATCTCACATGCGGATCTGAGTTGGATTCTGCACAACGCGGGGGACGAGATCACCTTTTTGGTTCAAGAAGGCGGCCCCCGGAGACTGATACATGAAACCCCAACCATCAAACTCCCAGAAAACTGGCGCCGAAATTCGGACATCTCCCGTCGGGTTGGCACGTGGCCGATGCGGGCGATGGCACTGGGCGGCTTGTTGCTTGAGGATCTGTCAGACGAAGCGAGAGCCGAACAAAATCCGAACAACTCCCAGATGGCTTTGTTCGCCAAACACGTCGGTCAGTACAACGAACACGCAGCCGCAAAAAAGGCCGGTTACCTGAAGGATGATGTGATCATCGAGTTTGACGGGATCACCGGGCGCACGTCCGAAAGTGAATTGATCGGCCATCTGCTCGCCAAGTATCAGCCGGGCGATCAGGTGAAGACCGTTGTCCTCCGCGATGGAAAGCGGATCGAAATGACCCTCCCGATGCAGTGACACAAGAGACCGCTTGGCAATTTCAGACGTACTTTCTAAGCTCCCCGCTTGGCTGAACCGTCACCTACTCATTATCAAATCTTCGGACTCGATTTCGGTTGCACCGCCGAGGATGTGAAGGCGGCGTACCGCATCCTCGCGAAACAGCATCACCCAGATGTTAATTCCAATTCAGCAGAGGCCCGCCTCCGCACACAGGAACTCAACGCAGCATACGAAATTCTAAGCAACCCCAAACGTCGCAAGGCATACGATGAGAGTCTGCGGCAGGCGAAGCGAAGCGCTGGCTTTTCACCAACAGGGAGGATCGAACGCAATATTTCCCAGGATGTTCAGGTGAGGATCGAAGATTTCTTCACCGGAATGAAAATGGAAGTGCAGGTCAGGGACCCCGCCAACGAGGGGGTGATTGAAACCTATGATTTGACCATCGGCCCAATGACCTCGCCGGGCACGCGCATCCGAATTGCGCGCACACAGAACATCAATGGCGGGGTCGTGATCGTTCGTTTGAAGGCAATCCCGGGATATCAGTTCCGTCCGCGCGGTTCCGATCTGAAGTGCGACCTCAACATCTCCGCACAACTGGCCGCGCGTGGCGGCGTTCATTCCATCAAAGGTGCGACTGGAGATTTGCTGGAGGTGGAAATCCCAAGGGGTGTCGCGAGGGGCGAAATCATCCGCATCCCCGAGCAGGGCCTGCCGAATATGCGGAGCGGACGCGGCGATCTCCTGATTCGTATCACGTATCGCCCCGAAGTCCGGGTGACCCGGTCGCAACACGATTGAGTTCCCACCATCTGGGGAAACAAAAAAAGCGGGGTTCGGATAAACCGAACCCCGCCGTGCAAAATCAATAAAGATTAATAACGGTTGCGACCACCACCGCCGCCGCCGCCGCCGCCGCCGCCGCTGCCGCCACGACCACCGCCGCCACCGCCGCCTTCACGACGTCCACCGCCACCGCCACCGCCGTATCCACCGCCACCGCCACCGCCACCGCCACCGCCACTGCGTGGGCGTTCTTCACGTGGGCGAGCCACGTTGACCGTGAGTGCGCGTCCGTCGATTTCAGTGCCGTTCAAAGCGTCGATCGCCTTCTGTGCTTCCTCGGGGCTGCCCATGGTGACAAAGCCGAAGCCACGTGGACGACCGCTCATACGATCCATCATCAGGTGGGCTTCAACGACCGTACCGTGTGCCGCAAAGGCGTCCTGGAGATCATTCTCCGTCGCATTGAAGGAAAGGTTTCCAACAAATAATTTTGTGCTCATGTGATATCAATTACTGTCCGACTAACGCTGCACTCTCCAGACTGTTCCCGACCATCGGGTTTCAAATCGTCACTGAATTTCGTTCACTTGAGGATTTTCCATGCCGTGGGACTGACAAGTTATCTAACAGACGCGGGCAGGATGTGATTTTTTTTTAGAATTGCAATTTAATTTTTGCACAAATTTCAACCGATCTAAACGTGGCCAAAACCAATTCTAATCATGTTCGAGTTTTCGCAAATGCCTCCAGAGCAACATCCCTGGCAATCGCGTGACTCACGATCGGCTCGGGGTAAGTGCGACCGATCACGACTCCGGCGACCCGGAGAATTTCCTCCGGCGCACGGGCTGGCCGGTGAATCCATTTCCCCGGAAGCGCCGCCAGTTCCGGGCACCAGCGGGAAACGTAGTGCCCCAGCGGATCAAATTTTTCGCCCTGCGTGACCGGATTGAAGACCCGGAAGTACGGCGCGGCATCGGCCCCACAACCAGTGGTCCATTGCCAGCCAAGCGTATTCTGCGCGAGATCCGCATCCACCAGCGTGTCCCAAAACCATTGAGATCCCTCGCGCCAGGAAATCAGAAGATCCTTGACCAGAAAACTCGCCACGATCATCCGGACCCGGTTGTGCATCCAGCCGGTGGCCCATAGTTCACGCATACCCGCGTCCACGATCGGATATCCCGTCCGACCGGTCCGCCACGCCCGAAGCCATGCTTGGTCGTCTCTCCAGGGAAATTTCTTGAATCTAGGCCTCAGCGGTTCAGTCGGGGTGGTTGGAAAATGAAACAGCTGATGGTGGGCGAATTCACGCCATCCGATTTCCGTAAGGAATTGCGAATGGCGCCACATCTCATCGGGCAAACCACGTCTGACTCCCAATCTCTTCAAGCCGTGCCAAATTTGCCGCGGCCCCAGTTCACCAAAGTGCAGGTGGGGTGACAGCCGCGACGTCCCAACCAGATCCGGGCGATTTCGCGTATCGCCGTAGTTGTTAAATGCGTCCGTCAAGAATCTCGTCAATGCGTTCTCAGCGCCCTGCTCTCCCGGCTGCCACTCCGAGCGGAATCCCTCGGCCCAGTTTTTGTCCGGCTCAAGTTCGAGATCGTTCACGAAAAAGGTGCTGGGCCAATTTGAAGGAGCAGCCACACGACTAGGTCGCGGCAACGGACCGGCCGGATCGGGTTTGCCGACACAATGTTTCCAGAACGGTGTAAACACCTGGAACGGCTTGTCGCTTTTGTTCCGAATTGTCCACGGCTCGTGCAACAACGCGGCGTTGAAGCTCTCCACTGTGAGCCCCTCGTTGCCGAGGACCCGCATCACTTCCGCGTCCCGCTTGACAACAGCCGGTTCGTAGCGACGGTTCCAGAACACCGCGCCCGCGCCTGTTTCCTTGACCAATTCACTCAGGACATCAACGGCAGGGCCTCGACGAATGATCAGCCGGGACCCGAGTTTGCACAGCCCTGCATCGAGCGCTTTCAGGGATTGATGCAACCACCAACACGAGGCGGCTCCCGGTTGCCAGGGAGCTTCCTCCTCGGGGCAATGAATAAACAACGGAATCACCACCGCCTCGCGCCGAACCGCCGCATGAAGCGCGGGATTGTCAGCCAATCGCAAATCGAGCCGAAACCAGACGATGGTCGGAGAATCAGTTGGCGAATCGGCATTCATGGTGCCGCAATGAGTGACGTCGTTTTTGAACTTCCGCAAGTCGGCGACAACAGCAGTGGTTGATATGTCACCGGGCGACGGCTGGACCGGTAAAGGGAATTTCGATCCAAAAAAACGTCGCCTGCCGAAAGTCCATTCCTCAAACTGCCGGCAACAACGCCGCGTCGGGTCCCGGCGGTTCCAAATCAATTCTGCTTCTCATGCGATTTCTCATCCTAGGCTATGGCACTGATTGTCAGGGAATGGCCGCCTTGTGCGCGGACTCACTCATCCGCCAGGGGCAGCCGGCCGACGACATCACGGTCTGGACGGATCATCCGGACTGGTTCAAACGGCGCGGATGCAGGGTGCGGGAACTTTCCGCTCAAACTATTGCCGAGTGGAAGGGCCGCTACCGGTTTTCGCTGAGGCTCAAAATCTTGATGATGCAGGAGGTATTTTCAAGCCCGCCCGACGGCGTCCAGGTGTTCAGCGACGCGGACATCTTCTGGCGCGGCCTGCCAGATGTCAGCGGGGTGGAGGCCGGCACCACCACGTTGATGCACGCGTACGAACCGAATTTTGGGGCGGACATCTTGAGGCTGTACAACGAGGCGCTGGCGGCGTTGTATCCCGGACAATCCTTCAAGATGTACAACTCCGGCGTGCTCGGTTTTCCGCGTGGCCTGACGGTGGGCCAGATCAACAAGGTGCTTCGGATTTGTGATCATGTCTGCGACTCCCTCCCCCGCAAGATGGAATGGGCGGAGCAGATCGGTTACTCGGTCGTGTTTCAACGGGATTACCGGATCCAAACCGTCGAACAGATAGCCTATCATTACTGGGGTTACAATCAGGAGATCGCCCGTTTGATGCGCGGCAAATCGCTGGATGAATGGGCAACGCTTTCCTTCGAACAGCTGGAACATCTGAATCAACAGGCTGAAGCCCTCTTCAATAGCCCTCTTTACCGCTGGCAGAATCGCATTCGGAAACTTCAGCGATCATGGAGAAAAACACGCAATCAACAGGTGGCCAGAAAGCATCTCCGGAACATCGCTGGAAACTGACATTAACCGAAGACGAACGGACGAAGAAATAAAGCGGAGTTGATGCGCCCGAAGTGGGGTCGCGGGAATTTTCAAGAATGGACCGGCGCCCAAGTCAGTCGGGAGGAAGTCGATGATGAAGGAACCTCCTCCCGCTGAACCGGCACCGCCACTTTCGTCATGAGGAACCGGCGACAGTCTCCGTGAACCTGAAAAAGCAGCGCCCGAAAATAAAGCCAGAATCCTACGTAAGTGCCGAGGGATAGCAACGAGCCGAGGGCAAGGATTTGGAACACCTTCCTCATGCTATGATTCGCGTTGAAAATGACTTCCGGCATCATGACCAGCGTGTACAGACATCCAATGAACGAGATCGCCATCAACAGGACGATCTTGATGATCGCCCGGCGCACGCACCGCTCGTCGCGCTCCGCCTTGAGGATGCGCTCCGTGAGCTCACGATGTTCGTGCGAATCTTCCTGTTCGACCATTGCCTTGAAGAAGGCTGTCTGCTTTTGATGCTCGCTCATATGCCTGTTGACAGCCTTTTTAGCCTCAAGTGTACCAACTGGGCCGACAAATTATTAAGATTTTCGACCTCCTCCTAACCCTTCTGACATCAACGGATTATCTACGGTCCGGCGAAAATAAAATAAAGGCACCCCCAACCAGGTGAACTCTGCGCAGAAAACCATTCCAGCCTCAGGACAGCAGGACGGCAAAAACAACCCGCTCCGCAGACTGGGGAGGCTTAACAAACCAGGCCTATTCGCATTAGACGATCTGATTTCTTGGCGATGCACATCACAAAATTCTTGTTTGATTCGCGCGGCTTAACACAATACCGACTTCGTGCCTAACTCCGCACGATGTGATTACGTCCGATCGCCGCACAATAAATGAGCACAGCCAGCCCGTACCCGCAGCCACTCGCCGACCAGCCGCATTTCGGTCCCCTGTCGAAACATCAGCGGAATTTCCGCAGTTTCCCGCCCACCACGTTGCTGGGAAAAGCCGGGGTGATCGTCGAGAACGCGTTTGAATCCCTGCTCGTGAATTCGTCCATCATCCCGGACGAACCAGTCTACGACAGCAACACGTTCCACTGGGTCAAAAGCGTGGAAGACGACTGGAATTTGGTCCGCAAGGAACTCGATCAGATCATGATCTACCGCGATGAGATCCCCAGTTTTCATGAGATCATCAAGGAAGTTTCCACCATCACGACCGACAACAACTGGAAGACCTTCTTCCTGATGGGCGTCGGTTTGGACACGCTGGAAAACGCCAAGCGCTGTCCGAACACGACGAAGATGCTGAAAAAAATCCCCGGCATCACAACCGCGATGTTTTCGATTCTCTCGCCGGGCAAACACATTCCTCCGCATCGCGGACCGTACGCGGGAGTCCTCCGATTGCACCTCGGACTGCTCGTCCCGAATCCCCGTGACAAATGCCGGATCCGGATCGGCGACCAGTGCTACGCGTGGGAGGAGGGCAAGATCATCATTTTCGACGATACGTACAACCACGAAGTCTGGAACGACACGGACGGATATCGCGTCGTGCTCTTCGTGGATTTTCAGCGACCAATGACCTTTCCCATGGACATCCTGAACAGCACGCTGATGAACATGGCGGCGTTCGCCCCGTTTATCCGCGAGGCGGGCACGAAACAAAAAGCCTGGGAAAAACGGTTCTACAAAAAAAATCCAACCACCCAATAGCCACCCGTGCCACTCGATCCCCTTCAGGAAAAACAACTTCGCGACGCCCTGTTTGCGGGTCAAAAAATTGAGGCGATCAAGATCTACCGCGAAGCCGGTGGCGGCGGGTTGAAGGACGCGAAAGAGAAGGTCAAAACAATCGAGATCGAGCTCCGAAAAACAAACCCGGACGCTTTCAAACATTCGGGGAACAAAGCCGGCTGTCTCGGCATGCTCGTGATCTGTGTCTTATTCGCCGCATCGGCCTTATTCACCATGCTTTGACCCATCCCCTCTCAGTCATCGCGCCGGGTCTGCGTCCGGCAAAGTTGTATCGATCTTCAGCAGCGCGTCGCTGGCCCAGGTGGCAGTGAACGGATCATCCCCTTCCCTGAGGATCAACAGGACCGGAACGGCCTCCCGCGTGTGATACCCGATCGAAGCCAGCGTCAACGCCGTCGCCTCCCTTACCTCCTCCGAAGGGTGATGCAACAGCGGTCGCAGCGAATCGGCGGCCTCGTACGCCCGTTTTCGGAAAACGCCGAGCGTCACCACGGCGTTCAACTGCGTCGCCGGATCGTCATGACCGAGCAGTTGAATCACGAATGGAATCGAACGGTTCCCGATTCGGCTCAACGCGACCCCGGCAGCAGGCGGGTTCCGTAACGGCCGAGGATTGCGTTCCTGGACTAACGCTTCGATCAAATCCGGAATGGCCGGTTCGGCAACCGCCCGCAGATCACCCAGCACCGATACTGCGGCGACGCGGTGCTCGCCGTGTTGCAAACCTTCAATGACGATCGGCAACACAGCTTCCGGGCGGTCATCCAACCGGCATCGGGCACACGCCGCGCTGAACCGAACGCTGAAATCCTCGTGGTTCAAATTGGCGTCAATCACCACCCGCATTCTCGCGTCAACCGACTCGTACCGGCCCAGTGACCGCAACGCCGCGCACCGCGTCGGCACGTCACCGCCGGCCGCCGCGTCGATCAGCACACCGGTTGCAGCCGGCACGTGGAATGAAGTTTGTTCGAAGATGCCCAGGATCTTCGCCCGCAGCTCCGGACTTGATCGGGTGAGCGCGTGCGTCAAATCGCCAATCGCATTCGTCGCATTCGATCCCATCCCCTTCAGGATGGCGGTCCACTTCAGCTGGTGTTCGACAGGGTCGGACCGTCCTAGGCGGTTCGCCATATCCGGCGCGACCGACGCCCCCAGCTGCGACAACGCCTGTCGCGCCGGTTCTGAGACATTCCAGTTCGGCGTGACGGCGGCGGTCATCAGGGCGCGGGTCGCCGCAACACCGTTGGTTCCCATCCGACCGAGAACCCTAGCGGCAGCCGCCTGTCGTCCCGAGTAATCCGGGACAGCGAGTCTCCGCGAAGAAAACCGATTCCAATACTCCACGCCCGCGACGTGGATCGGATTGGGATTCCGCTCAAGAAAATGGATCAAGCCCGAAAGAGATAGTTCCTTGTTGTCGACCAACGCCTGTTCGGCCTGTCTTCGTTCCTCGTAATTGCCGCGTTGAAGAATGGTCAGCCACGTTTCCACCGTCCTTCCATCCACCACCGGATTGTTCCGGTTGTCAGTCAGAACCAAGGAAACGCCCGTTGCAAACAGCACGAGAAGGCCGACCATCAGCTGCGGAAACAATCTTATGGATTTGCTTTTTGTCACACGACAGTGTGCTTGCCATTGAATGTCGGAACATTCATTTTCGTCGGTTTAACGAACAACAAATTGAATCAAATCATGGTAAAAGTAAAAACACTGTTCGCAATTTCCTGTGCCGGTCTGCTGTTCGCGGCGCTTCCGTCCCAGTCCGCCGAAAAAGAGCCCGTCAAACCGCCGGATACCGCCAAACTTCCTCCCGCTGCAGGAAAAACCGGCGTGACCTTCGCCACGGACATCAGCCCGATTATTGAAAAAAGCTGCCTGAAATGTCACAGCGGCGACCGCCCGAAATCCAAGTACAGCCTGGAGACGCTCGAGCAGATCATCAAGGGAGGCTCCAGTGAAGAAGTGGCCATCGTCGCGGGCAAAAGCGACAAGAGCCCCTTCGTGTGGTACATCGCCGACCTCGTTGAGGAGATGGAGATGCCGCCGCTGGACAAACGGGAGAAGTATCCCCAGCTGACGAAAGACCAGATCTCGCTCATTCGCGCCTGGATCGATCAGGGCGCAAAGTAAGGCCCGCAATTTTGGAACAAAAAAGACCGCCGGTGGATTCCACCGGCGGTCTTTTTATGCGTTCCCAATCGTAACCATCACTAAAAACGAAATTTCTCCCATTGCTCCTCGCGTACCTTTCGTGCGGCTTCCAGCGCGCCGAACGCCGCCAGCGAGGTGTTCTCTTCGTCAAAAATTTCCACGTGAATTCCATCGTATCCGGCAGCACTCAACATCCGGGTCAGCGCCGGCGCGAGACCGGTCATCTGACGACCGCCGCCACACACGAACACATCCTGAACAGCGCAAACGCCGGCGTTGGGTTTTGCGAGCTGCGGTTTAAGCAGTTCCACCATGTGGCTCACCCAGACCTCGCACCCGCGCCGCAAAGCGTTGGACAACGTGATCGACTGTTCGGTCCCGTCGATCGGCATCTTCACGACGACCTGCGATTCCGTGGGACCAACATGGCCGAAATTATCCTTCCACGTCCGGATCTGACGCAGGTCCGGCACCAGCGCGGGATAGTCCTTGCGCAGAGTTTCAGCGATGATGAGATCGACGTGATCGCCGCCGAAACTCACACCCGAAATCTCGTCCGCTGAAGGAAAGTGTCGGCCGATCCGGCCGACCTCGGTGGCCCCCGCACCCAGATCCAGAATCAACGAATCGCGAAAAGCGTCTCCGTCGGCGGACCGTTCAGGACCACGTTTCCGTTTCAAGCCCAGCGCGCTCAAATAGGGCCGGGGCAGAAACAGGATTTCATCGAAGATGCCGCGCAACGCCTGACGAAAGTGGTGACGACTGTCGGACGACATCGTCGCAGGTACCGCTACAACCAGCCGGGTTTTCAACGCTTCCTCCCGCTGCATGATCCCGCGCAGGTGCCGCACGAATTCACGCGCGAAAACCGGCTCGGCCACCTCGCCGTTCTGCCAGGGACGAATCCTTTGAAAATTATTGTTCTTCCGCTCGGCCTCTTCCCCGAAATAGAGAAATGGCGACAGCGTCTTTTCATTGTCCTTCTTCAACACCGCCACCACCGAGGGAATTCGGCGGTTCAAATAGAACTGCTCCACGCCGGGAAACTCCGCGAGCAACCGGGTGTGATGCGCACCAAAATCGATTCCAAACAGCAACGTCTGGGTGACCGTCCTGCCGATCGACACCGGTCCGGCTAGCCCCCCGTTCGCACGACTCGTCGTCTCCTTTTCCAGAAGCGCACGCCCGCCCGCGTCCGTCTGCGGAACAAAATTTGGATCAACTTTTCCGCGCAGGGCGGCGGGTTTGAACCGGATTATTTTAGCGGCGCTGGCGAGATTCATTAGACGAGGGCGGCGACGCGGTTTTCGCTGCGGGACTCTTCCCAATCGACGGCGATCAACTCATCAATGATTGCCGGCAGATCATCAAAGTTCGGCCGTTTACCGACCAGCTCGACCGCTGTCGTCGGCAGCGAAACGATCCGGGACGGCTCCTCTTCCCGGGTGACCGGGCTCACCGCTCGCGGAATCGCTTCCGCCGGTTTTTCCGGAACCGGATTCGCCTTCGACAACTGCCGTGTGATTTCGCCGACCTGGAGTTCCATCACTTCGCGAACTTCTTCGGCGACCTGAAGGCAGAGTGACGGAATCAGAACGTCGCGCATCTGCCGCAATAGGATCTGCTGAGTCAGCCAAGCGTCCTCGATTCGTTCGCGCTCGCGTTCAAACATCTGATTCAGCTGCTCGCGTTTGGTCGCTTCGGTGGACGGGCTCAGCTGAGACCAGGCGGCGATCATGGGTGGCAGCGTCTCGTTGAGAATCTTCGTCGAGCCCGCCGAATCGCCCTGACGTCGCATCATGCAGGCGTTGCGAAATTCTTCCGTGAGGCTTTTCCAAGAGCGGTTCTGCTCGTTGCTCGGATTGATCGGATTCATTGTGGCACAGCTTAGCGACACGCGTGCCATCACTATTTAAGCACTATCAATCAACGGGTTAAGCAGCATCAACAATCTTGGGATCAGGTTTTACGGCAGAAATTGCCGTGTCAGGGAAACCAAATGTTGCCGGTTACGGAATTGATCTGCGAGAGCTGGCAGGACTGAAGTTGACTCGGGCCTTTGGTTCACCCATCGAAACGTGGCCTTGAGCAAATGATCTTCTCTTCGTAAGGCTCGAACCGAAACGAACTCCGGTCATGGGCCAGACATCAAACGGTGATGGCGTCCCGGTTTTCGTCCACCCGCCGTACGTCGGTCGAAACACAATACTCCACGCCGTTAACGACAATCGATGAGTCCTCACGACTCCCTCTAACCAATCGTTCGAGCTCCGTGAAATTCATGTTCCTGAACTCATCAAGCTTCTTCTGCATCTCCGGATACAATGCGATCTTGTTCATGGCCGCGAATCTCGCTCAATCACCTTGCTGCACCCAGTCGAGATCGAACATTGCGTGTTTGATCGACTTCGTTTCCACGTGGGTTTCCGGGTCTCGAACGAAGTAACTGTAGGTGCAGTGAAGCATTCCGTCACGGGTCTGAATGATCGACGGATAATGAAACCTGCTGAGCTCCGGCTCGCCGAGCTCGAGATGCCGGGTCCACTTGTAAGTAGCGCCCTCGTCATCAGAAATGGAAACGGCGAGACTGTGCCGGCCGTCCTCCGTGTCGTTGTAGATCACGAGGAACCGTCCGTCATTCAGATTCATCAGCTCCAAACCCGCGCCCGGATTCTGCAGCCGCGGATGATCGTGAACCATCGACCACGTCCCGCCTTCATCCTTCGACTCGGACACCAGCACACGCATTGGCGGCGGTCCGTTGTCCCGCATATAGGTGACAATAGTGCCGTCCTGTTTCCGCGCAAAGCTGGGCTGAATATTTCCATCACCAACAATCGGTTCGCTCATCTTCCAGGACGCACCCCAGTCATCGGTGTAGGACACGATGGAAAATGAAAAACCGTCCGAGTAAAGCCCGACCAGCATGCGGCCGTCCGGCGTGATGTAAGGGTGAGCCCGGGTGAACCAGCCAAGCCGACGGGTCAGTTTGTCGGCCGCCTGCTTGAAATTGAACGCCGCCCACTCGATCGATTCGGGCGTGAGCCGTTGACGGCTGAGATATTCCGCCGTCTTCTCCCGGACGATCCGTTCAAATTCAGGACCCGGCTTCATGTGCATTACTTTCTCCTTCTTCCAAACCGGCGCACCACCGGCGGCCTGGTAGTCGTCGGAGACCTTGTAATTCATCAACGCGCTCTCCCAGAGATTCGCCTGAATCGTCGGCCAGAACAGCCACAGCCGGTCATCCGGATCAATGATCATGGCGCAGTTCGTGTCCGGAAACTCCGGTGTATCCGCCATTTCAAACGGCGCGCTCCATTCACCGGAATCCGCCCGTCTGCGCGCCCCAAGAATCAGGACGTCATCCGATTTCCGTTCGCCCGAGCCGTGAAACCAGCACACGATCAAATCGCCGTTCGGAGCCTGGACGATGCATGAACCGTGGTTGTGCCAGCTTTCCAGCGGAAAGATCAATTCCGCCTGATAAACCGGCTCCGCGCCGACGGCTTGAAAACCAAACGCGGCGATCAGTATGAGTGCGAGATGTTTCATGGTGCGACACACCATGAAATACCGCCGAAGGAAATCCAACAAGCGAAGTTACGAAAACTCCGGGTAGGCGGCGTGAAATTCTACAAACCGCGCACAAATTTATCGAGACGATCAAGTCCCTTCTCGATGTTGGCCATGCCGGTGGCGTAACTGATCCGCAGATAGTCATCCGCGCCGAATGCAATCCCCGGCACGGCGGCGACTTTTTCCTGTTCCAGAAGTCTGGCGCAGAACTCCGTCGAGTTCAGACCGGCACCGCTGATGTTGGGGAAGAGATAAAACGCACCCTTGCTGTTCACGCAGCTGATCCCGGGAATGCTGTTCAGTTTGTCGCTGGCGAACTTCCGGCGCTTGTCGAATTCAGCCAGCCACTTCGGCAGGTGCTCTTGGGATCCGTTGAGCGCGACCACCCCGCCCTTTTGGGCGAAGCTGGTGGGGTTGCTCGTGCTGTGGGATTGCACGGCGTCGATCGCCTTTGCGATCGGTTCCGGAGCGGCCAGAAAACCAAGTCGCCAACCGGTCATGCTCCAGGCTTTCGCAAGCCCGTGAACGATGATCGTGTGATCATAATGGGCTTTGCTGAACGACGCGACGGATTGATGCGTCGCGCCATCATAGAGCAGCCGCTCGTAAATCTCGTCGCTCATGATGAGCACGCCTTTTTCGATGCAGACATCGCCGAGCGCCTTGATTTCTTCCGGCGTGTAAACCGTGCCGGTCGGGTTGCTCGGCGAATTGAGGATCAACAGGCGCGTGTTCGGCGTGATCGCCGCGCGAAGCTGGTTGGGCGTGATCTTGAACTCGGTCTGGTCAGTGGTTTCAAGAACCACCGGAGTGGCCCCGGCGAGCTTCACCATCTCAGGATAACTCAGCCAGAATGGCGCGGGGATCAACACTTCATCGCCTTCCTGACAGGTGGCGATGATCACGTTGTAGCAGGAGTGCTTGCCGCCGTTGCTGATGATGATCTGGGACGGCTTATATGAGAGCCCGTTCTCGCGTTGAAATTTGTCCGCGACGGCCTGTCGCAATTCCGGCGTGCCGGAGCTGGGGGTGTATTTCGTGAACCCATCGTTGATCGCCTTGATCGCCGCGTCCTTGATGTGTTGCGGTGTGTCAAAGTCGGGTTCGCCCGCGCCGAAGCCGACGACATCCTCGCCCGCAGCCTTCATGGCTTTGGCCTTGGAATCAATGGCCAGGGTCAACGATGGCGAGAGTGAGGCGGCACGATCAGAAATCCGGTAGTCCATAAACGAGCGGGAGAATGAAGACCGACCGGGAGCGGGTGCAAGTGGAAAATCGGGAAACACCAGGAGCCCGAAGTCGGCGTTTATCGCGGTGGTTTCCTGACGGCAGTCGCCATCTGCATTCGCTTGAGATCCGCGAGGTTTCCGCCGGTCGCCTCCATCCCGGCCCGTATTCCGGTCTTGGGCGCCTGCCATGCCCAGCGTTCGGCATGACCGTCGGCGAAACTGAGCACCGCCCCCTGATTGTGCCGATCGGCGGGCACGTCCAGCCACAGCGCCGGGGTGCGGGCTCTGCCGAACATGCCGAAATGACCATCAAGAACCGTGTCCTCATGGGGCTCGATGAAGACAAACTGGGATGACGGCGGCGGGGAGATGATATCGGAATAGTACTTCAAATTGGGCTGGTCCGATCCGGGCCGGTCGTTAATGTCGCAATTGATGTGACCGTTCATGTTGTAGCTTCGCGTGCGCAACTGCGGAAGCTTCTCGCCCGACGTGGTTTCCACGGTGGACCGGTCCGAGGGGCACCGATAGATGCGGACTTCCGTGTTGTAGCGCCACAGCAATCCGGACTTGAGCAGCTCAGGATTGGATTCCCATTTGGTGATCCCGGGAGCCCAGGAGACCCCATTCGTGGCAGGGCTTTCGGAGACGTAATAAACCCAGTTGTTCGGCGTCAACCGGCCGTCGTTGTCGTCGGCGTACAGGATCCACGCGAGGCCCAGCTGGCGGATGTTGTTGAGGCACGAAATTCGTTTGCCCTGTTCCTTCGACCTGGAAAGCGCCGGCAACAGCAACGAGGCCAGCACGGCGATGATCGCGATGACCACCAGCAGCTCGATCAGGGAGAACCCGCCGGCCACGCGGCTGTTCGCCGTCCTATTCTCAACTGTGGGTTTCACCAGTATTTTTATCGGCCGATTCGAACTTGTATGAAGGGTAATAAATACCCGATGCCGGGAATCGCAACGCCTTTTTCGTTCACATCGTGAACGCGACTCCGACCAGTCCCGGTTAGACCCGCCGCCGGAGGGCTCCGTTCAATAGGTCATCAGGCTGATGACTTTCTCCCCGTTGGTCGCAAGTTTCCAGCCGGCTCTGTCACGAGTGACAAGGTTACGACAGCGGTTCTGCTGTTGGACCGCCTCGTTGACGGAAACCAGAAACACCGGTTTTGGACTCTTCATCTGGCTGTCCGTCAGGGGGATCAGTCGAATCGGCGTCCCGACATAACTCAGCACCACCTCGTATCCGGCGATACCCTGGCGCTCGACGTCCGGATTGTGCTCGATGAGCGCTCGATAGCGGTCAGCAAATTCAAAACGTTTCTTCCGCACCTGCACGCGGCACAGCTCGGGCCGGGACTGAATAAACTCCACCAGATTGAACCGTGCGCCCTGTATCCGTTGTTCCAGAAACAGCTCCCGCGGATCGAGGCCGGAGAGGTTCAGACCGCTGAACATTCCGTGCTCGTTGCGGGCGCCGGGACTGGTTTTCTGGTACCATTCTGGATATTTTTGATTCATGAACAGCCCGATCTCCAGATGCAAATGCGCGCGGTCCCGGGATATTCCCGACCGCGTGTTGCTGGTCCGGCCCAGAGTGGCGATCCGCTGCCCGCGTTTCACCTTAAGCCCGGCGCGGACACCGTCGCCAATCTCGCGCAGGTGGGCGTAGACCGACACCACATCCAGTCCGTCGGCACGGTGCCCCACCAGAATGTATTTCCCGTAACTCGAATTGCCCGCCACGGAATTCACGTACATCACCACCCCATCGCCGATGGCCAGCACGTCGTCAATGGGTTCCTTTCCGCGATCGCGAACCTGGGCCTTGATATCAATCCCCTCATGGATCTTGGTCCGGGAATTCCGCACACAGCCGAACGCACCGCTCATCCATTCTGGGTCGATCGAAGGGTTTGAGGTCGCGGTGAAAAAGGCGGCTTCATTGCCCGTGTTGAAAAGATTGGTATTCGCCGTCGGCAGCGAGAACGGCTGACCGCCGGCCAGGTGCAGGGAAAACAGAAAAACCGGCAGAACCAGTCCGGAAATACTAAACCGCCTCATTGGCATTAGTTGTTAAAAAACGATTCCTTTTTCCGCTTTTCAATCGTGAGATTGACGCCGTCTACGATCTTGCGGGTTTCCTCACGCGAGGCGTCGGGGATGAAGCTGAACATCCCGTTCGTGACCGCATAATGAATGACCGGAGCCGCCAGCCAGCGGTTTTCCGGATAAAACTGGCAGCTCACCCCGATATGCTTCCCGATGTTGACCGCCGTCACGTTGCGCAGCGTCCAAGTCCCCTGTTTATCGTATTGGAGCGTGATTGCGTATCCACCCCCGGGTGTTTCCACCATTTTGGCGTATTCGAGATAACCCTCGTGCAGGAGGAAATCGTCCGACATGTTGAGCATGATCGGGTGGCGGCGGACGATCGCTACCTCCTGACTTCGGCGGACCACGTCTTTATCCACCTCTAGGTGAAGACGAATTACCGCCTGTTTCTTTAGATCCTCGTCATTTTTCGACTTGCAACCGGACGCCAACACCACCAAAACGACGGCACCCAGTAAATAGATATTGATGGCAGGAAACCAAGACTTCATAGTTCCGCGAACAACAACTGAAACACGGTTTATTGTAAAGAGACTTATGGGACAACAGAACAGCAAAGTAACGAAACGTAAACGTCGGCTCGCCTACCTGAAGCGCAAAAAAGTGGAAGCCAAGACGCAGGCCAAGTAATTAGTCGTTACGAAATTCGCGCCCCCCGCCGATCAGCGGGGGCTTTTTTTCGCAGAGATTTTCAATCCAGCCCACATGCCCGTTTGGCTCGGGCCAATACTTTGGATGCCACAACACGCGCCTTTTCCGCGCCGTCGTTGAGCACCTGATTTACGAAATCCAGATTGTTCGCCAGCTCGGCACGCTTCGCCCGGGCATCACTGAAGTAGTCCCAGTAGGTTCCGAACAGTTCTTTCTTAAGGTCGCCGTATCCGTAGCCGCCGACCCGGAGTTTCTCTTCACATGCCTTCCCCTTCTCCAGGTCAATCACCTTCATCAACTGAACGGCCAGATTCTTGTCAGCATCCAGCTTGGGCTCCTCGGGCGTCCGGCTGTCCATCTGCATGGACATGATCTTTTTCCGGGTCGGTTTCTCCTCACCAAAAATCTCGATCGTGTTCCCGTAGCTCTTGCTCATCTTCTGTCCGTCGATCCCGGGAACAACCGCCACGTCCTCACGGATCCGTGATTCCGGCAGCACAAAAGTTTTTCCGTACAACTCATTGAACTTGATCGCCAGATCGCGGGTCACTTCCAAATGTTGTTTCTGATCCTTGCCCACAGGTACGATGTTCGAGTCATACAACAAGATGTCAGCGGCCATCAGTACGGGATAGGCGAACAATCCGTGGTTCACCGCGCCATCCTCGCCACCACCGAGCTTGTCGACCTTGTCCTTGTAACTATGACAACGACGCAGCAATCCCATGTGCGCAACCGTCGTCAACAGCCACGCGAGCTCCGTCACTTCCGGCACATCAGATTGACGCCAGAACACGCACTTCTTCGGATCCAATCCGCACGCCAGAAAATCAAGTGCGACGTCCACCGTGTACTGCCGGCGAAGTTTCGCGTCCGTCAGCGATGTCATCGAGTGATAGTTGGCGATGAAGTAATACGCCTCCCCTTCCTGTTGAAGTTGGATCGCCGGCAACATCGCGCCAAAGTAGTTGCCCACGTGCAGCGCGCCGGAAGGTTGAATGCCCGTCAAAATTCGCATGGCGCGAGAGATTAAGGAGAATCAACCGCGAGGCAAGCGAACGATTGATCTTGTCCAAATGACGTGTTGCCTCATTGAAGAGGACACCGAAGCGGGATCTCGGGAAAGAGCGGATGGGTTCCATTGCCTCATAATAGCGGACACCGTGGCGAATGCCCGCCACGATGAGCAAAGAAACCCTGGACGAA
>Ga0209491_10005430_pt1 | contig 18635 bp, 22 predicted proteins | sample BON02_FD_187213 | JGI IMG/M metagenome (GOLD analysis project Ga0209491, IMG submission 187213) | Freshwater microbial communities from Lake Bonney liftoff mats and glacier meltwater in Antarctica - BON-02 (SPAdes) (version 2) | ecosystem: Environmental > Aquatic > Freshwater > Ice > Glacier...
CGCGGGCGTCTTCAGCGAGGCCCAAGGCACCCTCACGATCAGGCTCGCCGTGCCGCCCCGAGAACGCGACTGGTGGCGAAAGCTCTGGGCCAAGCTGACATCTCCCTTTCCCAACTGCGATGCAGTCCGAAACCGCCCCTGCTTCTCATCCTGATTTCCCTTCGCATTTACCCTTAATACACCACAATATCAGTTTCCTTCTGCATCGTTACGGCTTAGTGTAGTCCGAAGAAGGGTAAACTGCGTAGTCTTCGAAGCGGCCGGTTGGCCAGTTGGGATTGCGAATATCCAGAATGTAAGGCACGGGACTGGCCGCGGACCGTGAGCTATCGGCATCGTAAAGGCTCCAACTTTGGGTCTCGTAGTCACGCCACTCGCCGTAAGCGGTCAGCAACAGATCATGATTGGTCTGGCCGATGACGAAGCGACGTTTGGCTTCGGCGAAGTATTGCACGGAATCCTCGTGGAAATCGAATTTGCGATACTCGTGCCGACGAGCCGCAAACGGATAGAGCACGCCGTCAACGACGAGGGGGGCGCGGGGCACGGCGTTGATGCTGCCGCCGCGATTCCAATACACGTAGTTAAAGCCGCCCGTGGACCGCACGTAGTCCGAGCCGTAGGAGCGGACCTGAGCGTAGTGGGCAAACGCACTATCGTCGGAGATCGCCCAGTCGTGGCGCACTTTGATCCGGAATTCGTTTCCGTCGGTCGGACGCGCGAGTGGCGAGATCGTGCTCGAGTTGCCGAGGTCATAGGGTTGTCCGCCATCGCCGGGAGCTAGACTGGCGAGGAGCTGTTGGCGTTGCGCGTCGGTGAGTTGCAAGCGTCCGCCGCCGTCGGGACCGTTAGGAATATTCGTGAGGGTAGCATCGCCGGCGGAGACGCCGTCCGGAGTGGTGCTGCGGATATCGTAGATCCGCACGGGGTGCCCGAACGAGTCCACCTGCACCTCGTCAGCAATGCTGGCAGCGGTGAGCAACAAGGAGTGCTCGGCGTTAGGTTTGAATTGGAGCGATCCGTAGAACTCGGTGCGATCCTCCTCGAAGTTGCGGAACCCACCGCTCTCCCGCGTGGCTGCGGTAAAACGGTAGGCCAGCTGGTCGCTTAACGGACCAGTAACATCAAGTTCCCCTCCGAAGGTGGCCCAACGGCCGGCGTAGGCTTCGACGCGGGTTTGCTGGGTGGATTGGGGGCGTTTTTCGACGAGGTTCACGATGCCGCCGGCACCGCCAATACCGTAGAGCGTGCCGGCTGCGCCTTTAACAACTTCGATGCGCTCTACGTTGGTGAGGGAGCGCACGGTGGCTCCCGAGCCCCCGCCGCTACCGCCGGACCCGGCGTCGAGACCATCGTAGGTGTAGGAGACCGCTTGGCCCCGGATTGAAAGCTGATCGCCGATCCCGTAGTTGTTTCCTTGGTGCATCAAACCGCTGATGTTCCGGATCGAGTCCTGGAGGGAGACCGCGCCTTGCGCACTGAGGAGTGCTTCGGTCGCGATACTCACGGAGCTCGGTGTATCGATCAGTTTGGTGCCGGATTTCATCGGGGTGTAGGCCTGCGATACTTGTGCAGCCTCCCCCTCGACGATAAGTTCGTCCAAGGTATAGACCTTGGACTCGGAAGATTCGGTCGTTTGACCGAATCCGGTGATAGCCAGTCCGCCGCAAAGGGAGAGTAGGCTGATGCTTTTGTAAGTGAGGTTCATAGGGAATTGGATTGGGTTCAGGTTGATGAATGACGACGGACTTGCGGGCGGAGTGCCTCGACCGTCGTCCTGCACTCCGGGTTGGCTCCCAACCTTCCCGCAGGCTTCACCGGGGATTTGCGGATCAGGGTGGAATTCGCGTAGGCCGCGTTTTTAAATTCCTAGCTTCAACCGAGATGGATCAGGTAGAGTAGGCCGCCTAACGCCCCTAACGCTACGAGCACCGCGAGGTAGAAACGCAGGTCGTCGAAATTTGAAGCATGCTTCGGCAGTGGTGTTTTAGTCATCAGCTGGCGGTCGCGGCTACTTGCCTAGTGGCGAGGACCGTCAACACGCGTTCGGACCATTCCACAAACGTGTCCTCAAAATCTAAATCGGCATCGGCGCGGATAGTCAGCTGGGTAGCGCCGAGTTTAGTGAGACGCTCATCCAATTGACGGGCGAACCCATTAAAGTCGGCGTAGTCCTTGTCGCCCAGTCCCAGTACGGCGTAGTTCAATCCGGTGAGGTCGAGTTCAGCCGATTCCAATTTATACCAAAATTCGGCGGCATCGTCGGGTGGTTCACCGTCGCCCCAGGTGGAAACGATAAACAGAGCCGTTTTCATTGCGGTGAGTTGGGCGGGCTTTACGTCGGCGAGATTAAGTAGACTGGCGGTATGCCCTGCTGACTCGGCGCGTTTGTGAGCTTCATTGGCCAGCGTCTCCGCATTGCCGGTCATGGTTCCGAAACAGATTTGAAGTGATTGAGACATAGTAAATTTGGATTGGGTAAATAATGGCGAAGTCAGGCGCGCCGGCGGTAGTTTTGGCGGCCGCCGGGTGACAAAACCCGGTGGCGGTTCGGACCGTTTTTCGATTCCCGTAAGCCCGGAATCGAAAGCCGGAAAGGAGCTAAAAATTAAAGATGATTTTAACGTGACGGGCGGGAGGATTTCATGAATCCAACGTTTCGATCGCTGCTTCCCAAGCGTGGTGGTTAGGCCCATCCGACGTGGCGGGACCGAAGCTGAAGAGCAGGGTCTTTTGACGGTCGGCGAGGTGGACCCAGCGACCTTGAGTGGTCTCTTCCACGTGGAGCTGACTATCGGGAGGGTGGATCAATTGGATCGTGGTGATGCCATCTCGAACCACGAGGCACGTCCCGTCGTAGTTGATCCCGGTGGGCACGAGATTGCGAAAGTGCGAGGCTTCGGCGGTGCGAAGATTGACCGCGATGGCATGCCCTTCATCCGCAAGGGCGTGGATCATCGAACAGATAGCGCTGGGTCTCCGCGGTAGCGGACGAGCGCGGAGACTCAGCATCGGCATGGTGTGCTGCGCGTTGGTGAGCGGTGGCGCGATCGGAAAGTCCTCGGTGGGATGGTTTGCGAAGGATACGATTTCGTTGGCCCACGCGGTTGGTTCCGTTTCCGGTGCCGCGCAAATCTGCATGAACTCAGTGCCGTGTTGATTTACGATCTCGAACCGTCCGGGTGACTGACAGCAGTCACAGACACTCAGTCGGGCCCAGGCATCCCGCCAAAGGTCATAGTTTAGAGTCAATCTAGAAACGGAATCTACCAGTTGCCCGTTGGAGAAGTCGCCGCGGGGAAGCGGTCCCAGTCCGATTAGACGGGCGTAAGCGTGCCGGGTTTGCAGCGCGACTTGGGGGAGCCGGGCCAATTGTTCGATGAGTCGTGACCAATGGCGCTCAATCGTGATCCGGCCATCTGCGGTCGTGGCGAAGCAGCGGTGTAACCGACTGACGGGGGCGGCTGGGGGAAAAGGTAAACTTGGACTAAAGCGGGAGAGCATGAAGATGATTGTAGTTGATAGTAGGATACCTATGATTAAGCAGACTGGAGGAGTTCGTTTTCCCCCGCGGGACCGAATGCCGCGGCGGCCAAAATGAGCACACTGACGCGGGCCGACGGGCAAAAGCAGGCGAGACGGCACGCGAGGCACCAGACTTGGTCCTGCGTGACCGCAAGTTCGGCCGGTAATTGTAGCGTGATCGTAGCTTCGCTGGGGGGGGGGTAATATGAGTTTCGACGGGGATTATTTTAATCGTGATAGGTTGCCCCATGTCCGCGGCACAAGCCTTGGTCACCTCGGCTAATATGTCGCCAAGGGCGGTTGCCGGAGCCAAGATTTCGCAGGAGATTAAGGTAAGACGGTTCATGGATTGGACGTCCTCAACTCTATAGGCTATCGCCGTTCAATTCGCCCCGCTGACGGATAATACCCGCTCCCGGACGGATTCCCTGAAAGTAATTTTGAATGGTTTTGGCTCAGGGGTGAGCAGCGCACATTACGGGCGTCGCGAGACCTCGCGTGGGTTGAGACCAAATGCGTCGCGAAATGCGCGGGCGAAGTGGCTGGGGTTGCTATAGCCGACCTGGTTGGCGATAGCCAAAACGGTGGCGTCTCCTCTGATCAAAAGGTGCCGAGCGTGCTCCATGCGTTTTTGCCGAAGATAGCCAAACACCGTCTTGCCGAAGCGTTGGCGGAAACCCTTTTTGAGCTTAAATTCGTTGAGATGCACCGTGCGGCTGATGGCGCGCAGGGAGTGGTCATCGCCCAGGTTGTCCTCCAAGAATCGGGCGGCTTCGATCAAGGCATCTTTGTCGGCATGTTGATCACAAGGCGGGGGGGGCGGGGTCGCCGGGAGGAGGGGTTGCTCGAGGAGTAGGGCGAGCAACTCCAAGCTCCGGGCTTCCATTCGGAGACGGTCGCCGATGGTGGCACCCTGATTTTGAGAGAGCACGGTCGCGAGTTCGGTGACGAGGGGATAAGGCCCTCCCGCGACGACCAAGTGTTCGGGGCGATATTGGCAGGCGAAGCAGTTTTTTACCGCGCTACAATCGGGCTCCGAGCAGGCCGAGAACTCGCGCCAAATCTCTTCGCTGCACTCGAACCACAGGAGCTCCACATCTCCGGCGATACGGCAATCGATCTTCGCGTGACCGGGTGAAGCGATAAACCACTGTCCCGCCTGCACGATCACGCTGGCCCGGTCGGGAATTTGAAAATCAATGCGCCCGCGTATGAGCACGGCGGCCTGGGCATACGATTCAATCGGCCACCTCACGGGCGGAGTGTTTTTCGCGGGCGCAGGAGTTCGAAAAGCCGCGAAGGCGAGCGTCAAGCCGAGGCGTTGCCGTTGCCGCTGGATTTTTACGGTTTCGGCCCCGAAAGCGAGATGCTCCTGCGCCAAAGGGCGGAAAACGCAGGAGAAGTCCGCTGCCTTCGCGACCCTAAAGGCGGGCACTGCTAAGATCGGAGGTGAGGCGATCGGGAGCCGGTTTTTTTCCTGATTCAATGCGGAGGGAGAAGAGATTGTGGATCGGGGAATCGAAGCCCCATGGGGCTTATTGAGCACCGCGGGGAACGCATTTTGCGGCGATGCTTCGATCACATTTATGCGCCTCAAAACCTGCTGGAGAAAGACGGTCGGTAGTGATTAAAAAACGATCAGCAGGCAGGTAGTGCCGGCGGCCACATGGGCCATCCACCACCATGGTCGATTTGATCGTCTTACCAATCTCGTTTTGATTCACGACGGGGTAGCACTGTTCGCCGGGAAGTCCGATTGCTAAACGGATGAAGCCGAATAGCTCCAACTCTGCCAGCGTGTGGTAAAGGGGGGGGGAGGATTTACCCTTTTCGGCCTGAAGGAGAGGCAGGATACGATCGAAGGTGAACGGTTGAGTCTGCGTCGCGACGACTCGCACAATCACGCGGCGGGTGAGGGTCGATTTCCCCCCGTTTTCGCGCCAAAGATGCGGGGCTACAGTCTGAAATGGATTAATACACGGGGGCTCGGATACGGTGACAACGGATGCCATGGGCGAAGAATTCTAAGCGGTTGAACCGGTGGGGGGGGGGGAGGAAGATGCCAATCTTACCTCGTCGGAGGACTAGGTAAGGCTTTCTCCGAGTTGGCGGCGAAAATTGGCAGCGAGATTTCAGTAGTCGCTGGCGGTATCGTTAGCATTGGGATCGAGGAACAGGTGCACGGTTTCGTGGGCGTGGAGGACTTCGTCTTCCTCCATCAGGCTTTCTTCGCTCCCGAGTTTCCCAGCGTAGGCGAAGTGCACTTCGTAGCGACGTTGGCCATTGACCTTGGATCGCAGGGAGAAGTGGTCGTGCTCGGCGTAGACATCCTGCCACGCTTCGCGCACGCCCGCCCAGTAGCGGGAAGTCTTGGCCCAATATTCGTCGGCCGCCGTCAGCGCTGGGGAGGTGATGCGCTCGTAACGATTGAGCCCAATCTCTTCGGCGAGGTAGGTCGGTGGATTGGCATCAGCTTCAGTCTCTACTTGCTTGAGACTGCGTTGTTCGTGGAACCAGCCGGTAGGCGTGATACGGATACGGTGAGTTCCGGCCATGATTTTGTAGTCGGCTCGCACGCTGTATTCGCGGCGGGGGAGGGGGCGCCAGAAGTCAGCGCTCGACCAGACCGATTGATTACCGGAGTGGTCCCATTTACCGTAGGTTGCGTAGCGAGGGGAATCATCGACTTGCCACACGGACTGGGTCCAAGCGCCTTGAACCGCCGCGGGTTCAAGGGTCTGGCGGGCCCAGGTATTATCACCCCGGTAGGTGTGCAAATCGGTGTCTTCATAGGCCCAATCTTGTCGCCAGTGTTTCATCAAAATCGGTTCAGACATGGAACCGTCGTCTTGAAGAAGGAACATGACGAGGGTGTGTTGCAGACTGATGGAGTCGCCGTGGTCCACGAGCACATGGACCCTTTCGGTGGCCCAAGAGTGGTAGGGAGGTCCGACTTTAAAATCGGGCGTGAGTCCGACACTTTCCATGAAATGAAAGCTGACTTTATAGTCGCCCGCCATCGCGAGGATCGCGGCCCGGTCTTGGTCAAATTTGTTGGCCGCAGCACTGACGCCGGGGAGGGGAAGTGCCCGGGCGGGAGCGAGGGTTGCCGGGGCACCGCGCGAGGTGCCACCGCGCGGACCAGCAAGGTCGGAGGGTTGATTGCCCCAACCGAATACGTAGGACGTGCTGACGTCCGCTCCCATGGCGGGAGCGGAGGACGCGGCGGCAGGCGCCGTGGTTTCGCAGCCGGCGAGGAGTAGGCCGGCGGCGAGGATAGCGAGACAGTGAAGTTTTATGGTCATTTTGGTTGAGTAGAGGATTCGGGATGGGCCCAGGTCAGGGCGATATTGGAGCTGATGAATTCGTCGGGCTGGCCGCGGGTGAAGTCGGAGAACGGCTCTTGGTGGTTGGCGATCATGATCACGAGTCCGGGGTGATCGGTAGTGCAGGTGAGGGTGCCGTTTTCGTCGGAAACGAGATGGGCTCCGATGCCTGCGCCCCGGTGGGCTACGTCGACTTCGACTCCGGCGAGAGGTTGGCCGCGGAAGTAGATGCGAAACGTTCCGGCTTCGTCGGTCGGCACGATGTCGAAGGTGAGTCCGGGCTGAGCTGTTATGGCGGAAATGAGTGCGAATTTGAGCAGGACATAGAATTGCGTCGGAGCGGAAGGACGGGAGTCGCCGAGTGACCAAACTCGGCGACCGATTGACCGTGAAACCCACTCGTGAGCCGAGTGGGCTCGTTTACGGACTAGATCTAATTCGCTTTAATGCGGATGAGACCGAATCGCAAAAGAACGTGATGAGATACGTTCTCGTTTAAGAAATTCGTCAAACATAAATTGCGAATTAATCTCAGTCGCAATAATAAATATTGTTGATAATTTCTTAACACATGACCAAGTGCTATTTAAGAATACTATTCTTAAATCCGGTCAGAACTAATCTGATGATCGAGTCCATCAAGACCTCTTTGGTCTATGCCCCGAAACGGTGCATTATTGGCTACCCGAAACGTTTGAGGCTGTCGTAAGGGAAGTATTTACCGGGACAGACGGTGTGGTTCTTATCGACCCACTTGTGGACAGTGACTTGGGAGCCAGTGCGGGTGTGGCCGTCTTTGAGAAAATCGAGAAGCTGGCTAAGGGCTTGGGCTCATACTTTCGATCTGCAGAAGAATTGATTGTTAGCGGGTCATCGCAGAAAGAGTTTTTGGCTTTCAAATCCAGGGACCTGCAGTTTCTGTGAATAAGATTTTGTTGATTTATTAACTTATAGGTTAAGTCTATGTTGATCCTGTCCGAAGTAGTCCGTGGAAGCTCCTGCAGCATTTATGCCCTGAGCTCGGAAAACGCAGAACCTTGCCATGAATTCCTCGAATCAACTTTGCTCCAGCATCGCAATGAACACGCCAAGCTTTTGGCACGCCTACAACGGACGGCGGACCACGGTCCGCCGCGAAACCAAGAACAGTGTCGCCAGTTAAACGGCGATCGACCGGAAGAAACCGTATACGAATTCAAGACTAAGAAGCTGCGCCTCTTTTGGTTTTATGACGAAAACCGCCTGATCCTGTGCGCTAACGGAATCGTGAAGGGCACCGCAAAAGAGCAAAAGCAAGCGATCGCCACAGCGCGTAATTGGAAGGCCCAATATCAGGTGGCGAAGCTGGAGCAGCAGATAAAAATCAACCCCTAATATAATGAAAAATCAGACCAAAAAGAAACTGGATTTACGGACGATGATGACCGTCGCGCGTGATGACCAAGCGTTCAAAGTGGAGACTGCCATCATGGAATTCACCGAAGAGCTGGTGGAGTTGATGGAAGAGAAAGGTATCAGTAAGACTGATCTGGCACGTCGAATCGGAGTAAAACCGCCTTACATCACCAAGATACTACAGGGCACCTCCAACTTCACTTTAGATAGTTTAGTCAAGATCGCGACCGCAATGGATTGCGAATTCCGCTGCCATTTACAGCGCAAGGGGCTAGATACGCAGTGGTTCGAGTTTCTTGATGCGAAACCCGAAGGTGAGTCCCCCCGCTACGACCCTTCTGATTACCAGGTGATATCGATGCTGAAGGTGAGTGGTGCTCGGTTCGAAACGAATCCCTGTGCGTCATGATCCAGGCTCCTATCAATCTTGATCTAAGCTTCCCGCGTAAGATCGAAATCGAAGCTCATCTCGAAGGCGGAGAGCTCGCGAAAAAACTAACGACCAGATGTGATTTGGAATTTAGCCAAAATAAACAGAACGAGCGACAATGGCAGACGGTGCTGGCGGTGTTTTTCGAAGGCGAGGGTGCACCGGGACCCTACAAGGGTTGCGTTGAATTCGTGGGACTGTTCACGGTCGCAGGTGATTATCCAGTAGAGAAGATGAGCAAGCTGGTCGCAGTGACTTGTCCGACGATGTTGTATTCGGCGGTAAGGGAGATGGTTGCTTTGATTACCGGCAGAGGTCCCCACCGACCTGTCACGCTTCCATCGGTCTCGTTTCAAGATCAGGATCTGGAAGTGAAGTGACTTCTTAGCCTCAGAAAATAAAACCGGTTACGCGAAGCGTTTTAGACTGTCGTAGGGGAAGTATTTGCCGGGGCAAACGGTGTGGTTTTTGTCCACCCATTTGTGAACGGTGACTTGGGAGCCGGCGCGGGTGTGGCCTTCTTTGAGAAAATCGAGGAGCTGGTTGAGGGCATGAGCTTGGCGGTTCGTGGGGCGGTGGTTTTCCATGTTGCCCACGAGGCAGATGCCGATGCCGGAGTCGTTGACCCGGGTGCTACGCACGTGGCCACCACGGAGTTGTTTTTGCCAGCGGGGGCCCATTTCGATTTCGCCGTCGCCGGAATCTTGGCCGTTGCCAATGACAAAGTGGTAAGCGAGGCCGTTTTCCATACCGCGACGTTCATGGGCCGAGCCGTAGACCTTGGCGTTGCCGGCCTCGATGGCACTGTGGTGGCACACGATGTAGCGCCAGCGGGTGGAATCGACGCGGATCTTATTGGTCGCCGCGATCACGGGGGCGAGCAGAGAGGCCCCGCTGGACAGGGCCGGGCCATCACCGGCGGGCACGTTCAGCTTTTGGCCAACTTTGATGAGGTCGGAGCGGAGATTGTTGGCCTTTTTGATCGTGCTCACACGGGTGCCGTAGGTGTGAGCGATGATTCCGAGGGTTTCGCCGTTGCGGACAATGTGGATGGAGGCCGCGCTGGCATCGAGGGGAATTTTCAGTTTCTGCCCAAGTTTGATGACATCCGATCGCAGGTTGTTGGCGCTCTGGATCGCCTTGGTGGTGGTGCCGTAATTACGACTGAGGGCGGCGAGGGTGTCGCCTTTTTCAACGACGTGTGTCTTGGTAGTCGCCGCCCACAAATTGATGGGCGTGGCCCATACTGCGAGGGCTGACCACATCGACTTTTTTAGAAACACTCGCCGGTTCTCCACGATTAGAAAAAAAGTAGTAGGGTCAGTGAGGTGATTGTGCAAGCGCCTGCTCGAGGATGAATCGGGCGATAGCGTAGCGCTGGCGGGTGAGTTTCCAGCGGCGAGTGGTGCCGTCGGCAGAGAAGACGATGAGCTGAGTTTCGACGAGCGGGCAGCCGGGATCGATGCAGCTGGATTCATTAACGGTGACGACATCGTCTGCGGTGAGAGCGAGGATTTCGGTGGTCCACTGCTTGATCGCTTTGGTGTGGGAGGGATCGATTCCACTGCGCGAATCTAAGGAAGGAATCAGGTTGTGCATAGCCGGATGAACGGACGGTTCTCGCTAGGGAAGGGGAAGAGGAAGGGCTTCGGCGGAGGCGGCTTCGGTTGCGGGGAGCAGGAAAACCTTCTGGAATATAACTGACCGAACATCGTCGGCGATGGCCGTCGGATCAGAATCAGTGAGGGAGTAGCGGCCCGTCCATGCCGCGACCGGGTCACCGGCAAGTTGGAGCACGATCTGGAGGTGAGCGGGGGCGTCGGTCTCCAATTGCTCGGTCCAGCCCGTGAGGAGGAAACGCGATTCGATCCGCGCGAGCCGAGAGCCGAGTTGCGCCGCCGAAGGATCGGCGCCGAGGGACAAGGGGCTCAGAGCAATTTCGTCTTCGCGAAAGGCACGGAGACTCGACATGAGCTGGTTGAAAACGGTTTTTGCCCGTTTATTATCGGCTTCGTCTGCCGCGGTGGTCGTGAAAGGAACGAGCGCGAGGGTCCGGCCGGTCTGGGCGGCGTCAGCCACGGCACCGATAATGCGTCCGAAGCCACCTAATCCTTCGAGGCCACCAAATTCTTTGTCCACCGCTTCCCGGATCTCGGGAGAGAAGCCGGAGGCGGGCGTGGATTCGGCGGAAGGGTTCTGAGGCGACAAATTGGAGGAATTATCGTCAATGTTATCATCGGAATTGCAGCGTGAAACGAGCATGCTGATGAACCAGATGATGACGATCCAGCGGAGGAAACGGGGGAAGCCGCGGTAGGCGCGATACGCACAGCGCACGATCCACACGACGAGATTGAAGGTATGGAGCCAAGCTGCCTCGTCGGTTGTGCGTTGGGGTTGCGGTGGATAAGGCGGGAGCGAATGGTCGGACTTGGCTTTCGCGGACTTGGCGGACGGGGGAGACGGGGGCGTGGACACGATGGGAGCCGCGTCTTCCCCGCGGAGCATGCGACCACAGAGGGACTCGAGGTCGGGGTTGGACTCACCGGCCGGACACAGGGTCCACTGCACTTGGGTAAATCGTTCGGGCACGCGGGCAAGGTGCGCGGAAATGTCGTCGATGTTTATGGGCAACAAGAACATAACGTCGTCCGACATATCGAGGGTGCGCGCGGCGGCTTGGCGCCATTCGCGACGGAAGTAGCCTTCGCGTCGGGCCTCGGTCGCTTTCGAAACGAGCGGCATGAAATAATCACATGCGCGAATGCGGTCGCGGATCTTCTTATCCCAAGCATCGCCGCCGATTAGTTCGTCTTCATCATACCAGACGTTGATCCCGAGCGCACTGATCGCATCACGGAGTCGGCGAGCGACTTCGCGGTCTTCAGAGGCGTAGCTGATAAACAGCGAAGGCGCGGGATTTTCGTTGGCGGCGGGAGCCATGGTTAGCGGGGAGCCTCACACAATTGGGTCGGGTGAATCAAGGGGGGACTGGGCGAAGGGAATGTTCGCCGGAGGCCGAAGATGAGCAAGAGCAGCCTCGGGGGTGGACTAGGAAGTGACGTTGAGCACGTAGACCACGCCTTGCCCGGTGCCGATCGCGAGGTGAGAGTCGGTGGGGTGCCAGGCAAATTTGGTGGCGGCACTCGGTAGCTTAATCGTGGCGCGAAGCGGGCTCGCGCGCTCGGGGCTCCAGAGTTTCACGCTGCCATCCTCGGCAGCGGTGGCGAGGAGGCCTTGTTGGTTTTGGAACGCGACGGCGCAGATGCGGGCGTCGTGTGGCAGCATGGCGGGTTCACGGCCTTCGGGGCCGGCGCCTTGGCAATCCCAGACGCAGCACTCTTTACTGCCACTGGTCGCGAGCCAGCGGCTGGTGCGATCGAAGTCGAGGTGTTTGACCTTCGTTTCGTAGCCACTCATGTGGAACTCCTCGTTGTTTTCGGGGCGCCAGAGGTGCACGCTCGGGTCTTGATTGCCGGAGACGAGCCAGCGGTTGTCGGGTGACCAAACGAGGGAGTGGATGCCGTTGCCGTAGGGGAATTCGGTTTGGGCGACGTGGTCATCGGCGTCCCAGAGCACGACGCCGCCGAAGTAGGCGGAGGCGAGGCAGCCGCCGGCGGGTTGCCAAGCGAGGGCGCAGATCGTTTTCGGGGCGGACGAAAAACGGTGTCCGATGGATGCGTCGGGATTGAGCAGCGTGAGGGATCGGCCGGCTGCGGCGGCGAGGGTCGAGCCGTTGGGGGACCACGCCAAGTGTTCGACCCAAGATGCTCCGAGGGTGGTGCTGGCGGTTTGTTGTCCGGTGCTCGTATCCCAGAATTTGGCGGTGTCGTCTTGTCCGCCGCTGGCGAGAAGCGGTTGCGAGGGATGCCAAGCGAGCACATTGGTGCCGTCATCATGACCGGGGAGTTGGTGCTGAATCGCGCCGTTTTTGAGGGCGAAAAGGGTGATGGGACCGTCAGCGGATGCGGCCGCGAGTTGGGTGCCATCGGCCGACCACGAAAGATCGATCGCGTAGTCCTCAAGTTCGGTGGCCCAGTGTTTGGTCAACTGCATACCAACGAAACAGTCGCGAGTTGGGCGGCGGGGCAAGAACTGAGGTGAGGGCGAGATGGAGAACGCCGGCTGAAGCCCGGCGAAACGCTGCTAGCAGCGGCAGATTTTGCGCTTGAGGGCGAACGGGGTCCCACGGCGGCACTTGATGATGTCGGGTTCGGTGGCGGGGACTTTACAGGCGGTTTGGCTCCGATCGATTTCGACTTTTCCGAGAGTGGGGGCGGCTTTGATCGCAGGGTCACCGGGGGAGGCGACGAAGGTGCCGACGCAGATCACGAAATTGTTCATGCGGTCGCGCCCGTCATCGGTGGCGGTGGGCATGTCGCAAACGACGCGATCGAGAAGGTCCGCGGCGGTGTCGAAGGGTCATTCATCATCAAGGTTGATGCTGACGATTGCGCAAAAAATCGTCGGGTTGGAGCGGACGACGGATTCCCGGGACGCGTCGATCCGTTTCAGCGCGAAGGGGAGCGCGGCTTTGTTTTCCGAGGCGACTCACGGGACGGTGTGGCCGCTGATCAATCTGCCGGCAGGGGTTTTGGTCCAACGGTTGAGCTGGGGCTTGGTCATGGTGATCCCATCGGCGATCATGCCGGCAAGGTATGGGGCGTCACGGTGGCCCGTTTCGGAGGGGTCGAGGGCCGAATCCCGGCGCCCTTTGAGTTTCCGGGCGACGGGTTTGAGGTTACCGACTTTAATGCCGAAGAAGGGATTGATGGTGCCGTGGAGGCGGAGATTTTTTTGAGTTTACTCCGAGCCGAGGGCTTCGAGCTAAGACATGACATCGGCGAGTTTCACGGCAGATGAGATTTAGAGGGTGCCGCCCCATTGGACCGGCACTTGGCGGGCGGTGAAGGGATGCCAGGAGAATTTCCATTGGGAAATGGCGGTGCAACGGCCGCACTCGAATTGGGCCCCACGGGGGCTTGCGGCGAGCGCGAGGGAGTTGCCGTCGTGCGCCATTTCGTGACCGCACTTCGCGCAGTGGACAAACGCGTTGAAACGGGAAATATCGAACTCTTCCTCGTCGGTAGACGGATCGGGAGAGTCGAGAAAGTCAGCGGAAGCAGGTGTCATGGGAAAATGGTTATGCGAGATCCACGTGGCGGTAGGCTTGGATGACGGCGCGCTCGCCGTCGGCCCCCGGCAGGGAGTTGCCGTGTTCCATGCCCACGACGCCCTTGAAGTTCTTGGCTTTCAGGTGCTGGAAGACTTTGCGGTAGTTGATCTCGCCGGTGCCGGGTTCTTTGCGGCCGGGATTGTCTCCACATTGGAAATACGCGATTTCATCCCAGCAGTGATCAATGTTGGGGATGAGATTTCCCTCGGTGATCTGTTGATGGTAAATGTCGAAGAGGATCTTGCACGACGGGCTGTTGACCGCGCGGCAGACGGCGTAGGCTTGGTCGGAACGTTGGAGCCAAGTGCCGCCGTGGTTGGTGTGTTCGTTGAGCGGTTCGAGCACCATGACGAGGTCGTGCGGTTCGAGGATTTCGGAACAGCGCCGCAGCATGTCGACAACATTGGCGAACTGGTAGCCGGAGGCGAGGCGAGGGCCGCCGTAGCGATTCCAATTTTCGGCTTGGTTGGTTTGTTGATCGATGGAACCGGGAACGACGGTCATCCACTTGGCGTTGCAACGACGCGCGATGGCGACGGACTCGCGGATTTGGTTGAGAATCTCTTGATGGGTGGCGTCGTCGCCGTTGGCGAAGGTGGGAGTGTCGAAACTGCCGTAGGCCACGAAGACACCCATTTGCATGTTGCGATCGGCAAGCGTTTGGCCGATCGCCGCTTGTTCCTTGGCGGAACGTTTGGGCATGCCGTTGTCTTCCCACGCGGTGAACCCCTGGTCGGCGGCAAACTTGATCTGATCGATCACACTTTCTCCCGCGAGGGCTTTAAACATGCCGGGGTGGGGGGCGTAACCGAGATTAAATTGAGGTAACGCGGCTGGGGAGTTTTGGCCGAAGAGGCGAGACTGGCTGGCGAGCAACGCGGTGCCGGCGACGAGGGAGGAATTAAGGAAAGCGCGACGATTCATGAGGCTGAATGGGTTGGGGTGAACTGAGAGGTTTAGCTCAATAGATTAGAGGCTCCTTCGCCAAGCGTTCTTTGCGCGCTGAGCCGGTTTGGAACCATTGTGGTTGCAAACTCAGTTGGGACTTTGATGAGGGGGGATCGAACTCTCGGAGGATAAAGATAACGATAACGATAACGAAGAAAGAACCGCCTTCGCGGAGGCCGCCTCGATGTCCGCTTTTTCTGACTGGCGGCGGTGGGTGGCGGCGAAGATTGCCGGCGGGGCGGTAGCCGGAATCTTTTCCAACCGCGGTCCCGCAAAGCGCGCCGAGTGAGAGTCGGGTTTTTGGGGGGGGGCGGGCATGACATCCGAAAAAATTCCGGGGCTCGTCGCATCCGGCGAGAGCGTGGATTTTATTGATCGCTAGATCGATCGGATGGAGCACTCACCCGGCTGCGGAATCCGGGATTGGTGGCATGAATCGGAAGGCCGATTAGGTCAGCCCATTCGAGCTTGGTTTGCTCGTCTCCTTTGGTCGCGATCACCAGGATATAACCCGGGTGGTTAAGTTCCGTTTGGATGTCGAAACCCGCAGTCAACAACTGGGCTCGATCGGTCGCAAAGGCCGGGGCGACTTAAGCTGCACTCTCATCAAAATAAGCGAGACCGGGGGAGAACCGAATCGAATTTTTGGACCGATGAATTCCGGCACCGCCAGTGAGGTGACCCTCGGCAACCGTGGGAGCAGAGGAAGTGGTCGCGGATGGAGGCATGAAGTTAAGCGGAAGGTTTTGACCGTGATCGCCACTCCCGCATCGGTTGATTGAAGCCTAGGCCAGGCAGGCTTTAAAGCCGGCGATGAGGGCGGTGCGGTCGAGGTCTTTGCCGATGAAGACGAGGGTATTGGATCGAGGGGTGTCGCCCCATTCGGTATCGAATTTGGCATCGAAGAGCATGTGTACGCATTGGAGTACGAGTCGCTTGGGGCTACCTTTGACTGTGAGGACTCCCTTGCTGCGGTAGATGTCGTTGCCTTTAGTTTTGAGGAGGTTGCCGATCCAGTCGTTGAGCTTTTGGGGATCGAGGTCGCCGGGAGTGGTGATACCGACGGAAGACACTTCTTCGTCGTGGGAATGGGTGTGTTCGTAGTCTTGTTGCCAGACAGGTTTCACGTTCTCGCCATCGACGGGGATATGGAGCGGATGATCGCCGCAGCCTTCGAAGACGAGGTAGGTGCCGGGGGTGGTGATCTCGAGTTTGAAGCGGCCATTGCCGTCGTCGAGAACGAGGCGTTGCAGCGTGGGACTCGGGTTGATGGTTTCGCCTTCGGCCACCCGGTTTTCCCAATCGGAAAACGAGACCACGGCCAGGTCGCGGGCGGCTTCGACCACGTCTTGATCGGTCGAAATGATGGGCATGACCACGACGTCGAGTTCGTTCTCGGTGTGATGGTGGTGGTGATGTTCGTGGTCGCAGTCGGCGTGGTCGTGACCATGGTCTGCGTCCACGTGGCCGATGACGAGTTCGTGGATGCCGGCGGGGAGGGGGTAGGCGCCGGCCCACTCGAAGGGGTAGGAAGGTTCGAGAAATTTGGGGTCGAGGTCGGTGACGCGAGAGAGGGTGAAGCCCCCGACGTTGAGCACGCGGTCGAGAGGGATGTCGCAGTTGATGGTGCGCTCGATGCGGGCGGCGGCGTTCATGGCGCGGATGCGGTCCTCGAGCGCGGCGAGCTCGGCGGGGGTGACGAGGTCGGTTTTGTTGAGAATGATGACGTCGGCGAATGCGATTTGCTTTTTGACCTCAGGGGCGTCGTCGAAGTGCTGGACGACGTGTTTGGCGTCGACGACGGTGATAATGCTATCGATGCGGTAGGCGGCTTTGATTTCGTCGTCGGTGAAGAAAGTTTGGGCGACGGGGCCGGGGTCGGCGAGGCCGGTGGTTTCGATGAGAATGCCATCGAGCCGGTTCTTCCGTTTCATGAGGCGGCCGAGCACGCGAATGAGATCGCCCCGCACGCTGCAGCAGATGCAACCGTTGTTCATCTCGAAGAGTTCTTCGTCGCTTTGGATGACGAGTTGATTGTCGACGCTGACTTCGCCGAATTCGTTTTCGATGACGGCGAGTTTTTGTCCGTGTTGCTCTGATAGGATGCGATTGAGCAAGGTGGTTTTACCGGCGCCTAAAAAGCCGGTGAGAACGGTAACGGGAATGGGATCGACAGCGGACATATCGAAACACAGTTGTGATCGAGATCGAAGCGGTCAAGGGGGCCTGCGTAATGGGTTTTACGCAATCACGTCCAAAGTTGCGCGTTTGACCGGGAGGAAAGAGAGCGGAGAGGTTCGTCTAGTGTTCCTCAGGGAGGGACAAGGAGGGCCATTGCCCTAGCCCGGAAAGGAGATTGATCAGCCAATTGCGATTCCCCCTCTTATGCCAAGTCATCAAGGTTTATTTTCGCCGGCAGTGCCCCACCGGGGGGCAGGTGGGTGATGCGGGCGATGACCTGAACGAAACCGTGATGGCGACGGAGCGTTTGCAGCTGAGGTCACGCGCACGGGAGGTGAGGCAAAAAACGGAGGATAGTTCGAAATTGGAGGTTACGCGGATTCCACTCCCTCAATTTTGCGTGAACGTGCTGCGGTTGAGGCGGTCAAACGCCCCGCGCAGGGTGGTCGGCTACTGGTGGTCGACGATGATCGAATCAAGCGGGAGATGATTGGCCGGAGAGCACGGCGAATGGGGTTTGGTATCGTCGTCGCGGAGGACGGGATGGGGGTGTTGGAGGAAAATCAGGGGAGCAGGATTTCGACTTGGTTCCCCGGGATGTGATGATGCCAAAGCTGGGTGGGTTTGCGACGGTGGATCGGATCAAGTCGAACCCGTAATCGTGCGACCTTTCGGTGATTATGCTCCCGGTGTTGGACGATCCTGATACCACGACATGATGCATTTCGGCGGGGGCGGCGGATTCCGGGCCCGGATTGAGTCCGCATCACTCAAAAAGAAACTCATTGAGCAGGCGCGACGGTCCCCGGGCCCAGATTCAGCAGGAACAGGCGAAATTAGAGGCTTTGTTACGGGGTATCCCGCCCGCGGCGGTGGCCGCTCGACTGAAAGCAGGCGAACGAGATATCGTCGATGAAGTGCCGACTGCGACAGGGGTATTTGCCGAGATTGAGGGATTTGAAAAGATAGCGACCATTTTATCGCCGGATGAGACGGTGATGCTGCTGAACGAAATCTTTAGCACGTTTGATGATTTGGTGGAAGAGCCGGGGATGGAGAAAATCAAAACGATTGGTGATGCGTATCCGGCGGTGGCGAGAGGCCGGAGCCCGGGGCGGATCACGCGCGTCGAAGGGCTCGAATGGCCATGGCGACGCAAGAGGCCGTGCAGAGTTTTACGGCGCTAAACCAATGGGATTGATCGATTCGGATCGGGATGCATTGTCATTCGGTGATGGCTGGAATCATGGCATCGCGAAAGTTCGCCGACGATTTTTTTTGGGGGCGACACCGTTACCTTAGCCGTAACGATGCAGAAGGAAACTGATATTGTGGTGTATTAAGGGTAAATGCGAAGGGAAATCAGGATGAGAAGCAGGGGCGGTTTCCGACTGCATCGCAGTTGGGAAAGGGAGATGTCAGCTTGGCCCAGAGCTTTCGCCACCAGTCGCGTTCTCGGGGCGGCACGGCGAGCCTGATGGTGAGGGTGCCTTGAGCCTCGCTGATGACCCCGGCGGTGACAAACAGCCAGTAGCGCAGACTCCCCAAGGTGACCGCTTCGAGCCACCCGAGCTTGCGTTCGAACAAAACGATCAGGTTGTGCGTGAGCACGGCCAAGCTGAGTGCCGCCTCAGTGGCCCAAAATTCAGTGCAG
>Ga0209491_10005432_pt1 | contig 18631 bp, 8 predicted proteins | sample BON02_FD_187213 | JGI IMG/M metagenome (GOLD analysis project Ga0209491, IMG submission 187213) | Freshwater microbial communities from Lake Bonney liftoff mats and glacier meltwater in Antarctica - BON-02 (SPAdes) (version 2) | ecosystem: Environmental > Aquatic > Freshwater > Ice > Glacier...
CTAGCCCCCGCGGCCCTGTGGATGTAGTCGCTGCGCTTGAGGCGCGCGCCCGTCGACGGGGACACGGGCAGGGCCGCCTGTGCCGCCTCGAACTGCTGCCGGCGCTCCCAGTCGCGCCGCTCGCGCTTGGCGATGCGCCGGAGCTCGCGCTGGTGGCGGGCGTAGGCGGCGGCGTCGCGCTCAAGCCTCGCGCGGCGGCGGGCGGCGCGCGCCTGGCGCGGCAGGTCGGCCTCGCACGCGGCGACGACGGCCGCGAGGCGCGCGCGGTTGAGGGCGGCCTGGTGGAGGAGCTCGCCCTGGAGGCAGAGGAGCTCGGCGAGGACCTCGTCGTCCGGCACGCAGCCGAGCAGCGCGGGGGCCGTCGGGAGGGCGGCGGGCGGGGGGGCGGCGGCGGAGAGGGCGGCCGGGGCGAGAGCGGCTGCCGTCGTCGTCGCCGCGGCCGCAGACCCCCCCTGGGCGGCCGCGTCGAGGACGGGCCACTGTGCGCGCATGGCCTCGATAGCGGCCGCGTGCGCCGCGTCGAGACCCGCGGTCATGGCGGCGTCGGCAGCGGCCTCGGCCGCATGGCCGGAAGAGGGGCCGACGGTGACGGCGCCGCCGCTGCCGCCGCCGTCGTCGGCGCCCGCGGTCGCCGCTGCCGCCGCCGCTGCCGCCGCCGTCACCGGCCGCGGGACGGCCGGGGGCGGGAGGGGGTCCGGCAGCCCGGCCTCGATGGTCGCGCGCACGGCGCGCGCGACGGGGTGGTTGCAAGCCTCCTCGAGCAGGCGCGCGGCGAGCTTGGAAGCGGCGGCGTCGTCGGCGAGGACGAGGCCGGCCGCGGCCGCTGCCGACGCCGCCGCCATGGCGGCGGCCGTCCCGTCGCCCGCGCCCGCGCCCTCGCCCACGCCGCCGCCGCCGTCGCCGCCGCCGCCCCCGGCCTTGCCGCCGCCCGCCGCCTTGCTGCCTCCGCGCCCGCCCCTGCCGCGCCCGCTCCACCCGCCCCCGCGGCCGCCCCTCTTGCCGCCCCCGCGTCCCCCCCTCTTGCCGGCCAAAGCCGCAATCGCCCCGCCAAAGCGGCCGCCCTTGCCGCGGCGGCTGTGCTTGCCGCCAATCGACAGCGGGCCGTCCTCGTCGCCCATGTCCTCGCCGCCGGCGGTGGCGTTGCCGCCGTCCTCGGTGGCCGTGTTGAGGTTGGGGTCGGCGGCGGCGGCGGCGGCAGCTGAGGGCGCGTCCTCGGCCGCTATTTTTGCGGCGCCGTCGCCTGGTGCTCCTGCCGTCGCTGCTCCTGCTCCTGCTCCTGCCGCTGCTGCTGCTGCGTCCGCCATTTCCACGTCAGCGCTCCCGCCCCCGTCTGCGCTAGCAGCAGCAGCGGCGCCGCCCTCCACCTTGGCGCGCTTGGCGGCGGGGGCGTCCTGCGACTCGGGAAGGAGGGGCTTGCCGCCCGCCCCCGCCCCCGCTCCCGCTCCTGCTGTTCCTGCTCCCGCTCCCGCTGCGGCCGCCCCCGCTCCCGCTCCCGCTCCTGCCGTTCCCGCTCCCGCCCCCGCCGCCGCCGCCGCGGCACCGGGCGCCCCGCCGTCGGCCGTCACCTCCTCGGCCGCGTTCACCGCCGCCACCAGCGCCAGCTCGTGCGCGTACTCGCTGTACGGGTCGGCCACGTGCGCGGGCAGCGGGCACTGCAGCAGCATCCGGACGTACGGGTGCACTGTCCCCGCGTACTCGCCCTGGCGGCGGGCGAGCGTCTCGAGGCGCTCGCGCCGCTCGGCGCGCTGGGCGGCGTCGCGCGCGGCGATGGCCGGGTGGGGCTTGGGGGGCGGCGGCGGCGGCGGCGGCGGCGGGGGGGCGGCGGGGGTTGGGGCGGGCGGCGGCTGGGGAGACTTGCCGGCGGCCGGGCGCTTGGGCTGCGCCGCGGGCTTCTTCTTTCCCGTGGCGGCGGTGGTTGCGGCGGCTGCCGGAGGGAGCTCGGCCTTGGGCGCGTCGGCAGCGGCGCCGTCGGCGGCGCCGTCCGCAGCTGCAGCGGCGGCGGCGCCGGCGGCGGCGGCGGGCGCGGCGGTCGCCTCCTCTTGCTGCTGCTGCTGCTGCTGCTGCTGCTGCTGCTGCTGCTGCTGCTGCTGCTGCTGCTTCTTGCCCTTTGCGCCGCCAGTCTGCTTGGCCGGGGCCGCAGAGCCCGCGCCTGACGCCTTGCCGGCCGACGGCCCCGTCGCCGAGGGCGGCGCGGGCGTGGCCGCCGCCCCGGCCCGGTCGGCCGCGCTGCCGGCGGCCGCCGCCGCCGCCGCGTCCTTGCCGCCGTCAGCCGCAGCTGCCGGCGCCGCTCCCTCCACAGCCGCCGCCCCCGCGCCCGCCGCCTTGGCCTCGTCAGCCTGCTGCTGCTCCCCGGCGCCGGCGGGAGGGGCGGGCGTCGCGGCGGCAGCGGCGGCGGCGGCGGCGGCCGCTGACGCGGCAGCAAGAGCAGAAGCGGAAGCAGCAGCAGACGCCTGTGCAGCCGCCGCCGCATCCGCGGCCGCCGCCGCCGCCGCCGCCGCGACCGCCGCCGCCGCCGCCGCCGCCTCGGCCTCCTCCTCCTCGTCCTCGCGGGCCTCCTCCGCGCGGATGGCCTCTGCCGCGGCCCCTGGCGCCCCGAGGCTCGAGTTGGGCGCCAAGCCCACGCCCTCGGACCACCGCTTGAGCCACGCCTCGAGGGCGGCGCGCTGCGCGGACGTCGGGTGGGGCTGCTGCTGCTGCTGCTGCTGCTGCTGCTGCCGCGGGGGCGGCGGCGGCGGGGGGCTGCCGCCAGCAGCGTCGGCCGCCGCCGCCGGCGCGGACGGCGGCGCGCCGCCGCTCGCGCCCGCCCCTCCTCCTCCTCCTCCTCCGCCACCCCCAAACAGCAGCGTCGACACGTCGGCCGCCGAGAGGGCCGGGCTGCCGGCCGCCGCGGCGATGGCGGCGGCGTCCATGCCGCTGACGGCCGCGGCAAACTGCGCCAGGCGCACGACGTCCGCGGGCAGGCAGAGGCTCATGAGGGTGCTGCCCTCGCCGTCGGCGCCGGCGGCCGTCGGCACGGGCGGCGGCGCGGCGGCGATGGCGCCCGCGCTCAGGCGGCCGCCGCCGCCGCCGCCGCCGCCGCCGCCGCCGCCGCCGCCTCCGCCCCCGCCAGCCTGCCGCAGCAAGAGGCCCGCGGACGGCGCGGGCGGCAGGACAGACCCGCGCGGCAGCAGCGACGCGGCGAGGCTGCGCTGCCGGGCGATGTCGGGCCGCGCGAGGAAGGCGCGCCCGGCAGCCGTCGCGGCGACGGCGGCGGCGCCGAGGAGGGGGACGGGCGTGCCGGCGGCGGCGGCGGCGGCGGCGGCGGCTGCTGCGGCTGCTGCGGCGGCGCCGCCGCCGCGCAGCGACGTGCGCTTACGCGCGGTCACGGCCGAGGGCGGTGCAATCGGCGCGGCCGCTGCTCCTGCGGCTGCCCCGTCCTCTTCGAGCTTGGGCGCTGCTCCTGCTTCCGACCCCTCTGGTGCCTCCGCCGCCGCTGCCCCCGCCGCCGGCGCCGGCGCCGACGCCGGCGCCGGCGCCGCCGCCGCTTCTCGCTCGCCGCCGCCAGCGGCAGCAGTAGCAGCTGCTGCGCCGCCGTTGCCGGAGGGAAGGAACGAAGGCGCCGCGTCCAGGTCCATCGACTGCCCGACCCCCTGTGGCGCCGCGCCGGCCGCGGCCTGCTGCTGCTGTTGCTCCAGCGCGAGCGCCGCCGCCGCCGCCGCCGCCGCCGCCGCCGCCTTTTTCTGCTTGGCCGCCGCCTTTTCGGCGTGGCCGCCGCCGCCGTCCCATCGCAAGGCCGCGGCCGCGGCCGCCACCCCGGCGCGCGCCGCGGGACGCCCGCCTCCGCCGCTGCCGGCCACGGGCGTCGACAGAGCGGCCGCGTCCGCCGCATCGGCGCCGGCGCCGCCGCCGCCCAAGACTCCGCCGCCGCCCAAAGCGCCGCCGCCGCCCAAAGCGCCGCCGCCGCCGCCGCCGCCCGCCCCCTCGCTGCCGCCGGCAAAGGGCGCGTCGGGCAGAGGCGCGGGCGGCGCGAGCCAGCTCCGCCCGAGCGGCGGCACCAGCAGCGCCCCGTCCTCGCCCGAGAGCGGGTCGGGCGACAGCAGCGCGGCAAGGGCCGCCAGGTCCTCGCGCGTGACCTCGCGGAAAAAGTCCTCCACGAGCGTCCAGTAGGGCGAGAGCTCGCGGCCCGCGCCGACGCGCACGCCGGGCAGCTGCAGCGCCGCGCCGTCGTCGGCGGCGGCGGCGGCCGCGGACGACGGCGGCGGCGCGCCTGCGCCGCCGGCGGCCTTGCCGGTGTCGCGGTGCCGCTGCCGCAGCTCGGCCACCCGCTGCCGCCGCTCGAGCGCCGCCTGCGCCTGCGCCTGCGCCTCGGCGAGGGACGCGGGCCCGCGCCAGAAGCCGCCGACGGCGCCGGGGGGTTCCGCGGAGGCGGCCGCGGCCAGGAGCCCCGCGGCGCCGCGGGCCGGGGGGTCGGGCGCGGGCGGCGGCGGCGGCGGCCGCGGGAGCGTGGCCTGGGCGGCGGCCACGCGGGCGCGCAGCGACGGAGAGCCGGCGAGCGCCTCGGCCAGCGTTTTTGGTGGTGCGGGTGGGGGTGGAAGAGCTGCGATGGCGGCGGCCGTCCTCTTCGCCTCACCCTTGACGACCCCCGCTGCCGCCGCCTGTTTGTGGTCGGCGGGTGGAAGAGGAGGAGGAGGAGGAGGGGGGGCCATCGCGATCAACGGGTTCAAAGTCCGAACAAACGCGAGGGGAACCAGTCATGCGCGGCCCGCCGTCAATTGCTCGGGTCCGAGTCAGGGTCAGGGGCTCCGGTGATGGGTCAGGGGAGGGGGCGCGGGGGAAGGGGGGGGCGGGGGGACGAAAGTTGGTGTTTCGAGTTGTACTCCGCGCGTTAAATGGTCGCAAGAGAGGGCGCGCGCCCCCCTAACACTAAAGGGTCAGAGGGAGAGATAGCGAGCTAGGCGGCCGACACGCAGCTTGGAACGAATTGGTGAGCGGAGCCCTCCCCGGAGCGACTTGCTGAGCTCGTCGTCGATGAGCTCGTCGTCGACGTCAGGGGTTGAAAAATCCACTCCTGGGGGCTGACGCCCCCGCCCCTGACGCCCGGGGCTCCGCCGCCGACGCCCGGACGCCCCTCTGCCGCCCCAAAATGCCGCCCGGGACACCCCAACCAAAAAGTGCGGATGTCCTCCACCAATACATATGGCCCTCTCGGCCGAAGGCGTGTCCCACATACCAAAACAACCGACGCACATCGCCCGCGTTCCCAGTCTCTAGTTCCGACACTCATTACCTCTGCGCCCCTCTTTCCTCTCTTTCCCTGTCGCTCGAGACCTCAACAAACACCATAGCGCACTCAAAGACAAAGGGGCGGCCCTTCAGTGATTCAGCAGCAGCCGCACTACCCCCTCACAGCAACGGCGGGCGGGATGATTCATTTGTGTTTCCCTTCTCTTGAGTAAGAACTATTTGCGCTCGCGCCACAATGCTGGGGGGCCGGTAGAAATGACGGCTGAATGAGGGGCAGGCTACATGCAGCACGTCCGAGTCGGCCGTGAGCTCGACGACGCCCTCGTGCTGCCACCGTGGCAGTGCCACGCCCCCTTGACGCCCCGACGACGCCCCCTGACGCCCCCTGACGCCCCAAACGCCCCCGGCGCCCCCGACGCCGCCCTTTACACCCCAAACCCCCGTAGTGACACTCCTGAGGCCCCGCCCGGTTGCCCACGCCACGCTCCTTCTCAACCGTCGCCGCTGTATCTATGGCGCCTCAACCGGCCCTTGTATACGGACCCTGACGGCGAGCCGTTCGCCGTGCGCACGCCGCTGCAATATCGCGAGCCGAGCAACACGGCCGGGCTCACGCGCCCCGAGCCGTCCGACCTGCAGATGTTCATCGAGCTGCTACGTACAAATAGATCCGCGGATATTCCTGCCGCGACTAGGCATGGGCTGTGGCAGCGGATCCGTGGCGCCGATCCAGCGTATCGAGCGCGCTTTGCACGACACGAGCAAACGACCGGCGCCGCCGTCTCGATTTTACCTAGTGGAAACGCGGAAATGTTCAAGAAAAGAAAAACCTGTACAAAACATGTACAACCAGCCATGTAACTTTGCTTTGCCATCTGTTTGCGAACACCCAACACGCGGGCGTGTCCCCGCGCCTCCTGCGGCGTGTATAGGTCAAGAAAAACACACGATGCCGCCGATCGGGGCAAAAACGCCGGAAAAAGACTGCAATAACCTTGCTTATTCTCTGTGGTTCGCGTGCGGGGCTGTCTGACACAATTCCGAGCTTTGCGGCCTTGGTTCATCGCAAATGACGGCGTCAGAGGGGTTTTTGTTGAAAACATGAAACGTCTTGCCAAAACATGTCTCCCAGGTTATTTCCACCTTCACAACGTGATTGCAACAAGCGCAAAAGCATCAACAAAAACTCGAAAAATCACAACTAGCGTTTGATGCGCCTGAACGTTGGGTGTTGATGCTTTTTTCTGCCAACATGGCTGTCCGGACATGCACGAGATCGTACGTACTCGCGGGCGTGTGGGCGGGCCATGGCACGGGTGGGGGCAAGGGGTTACCGGCCGCAGGCGGCAGGCGGCACGAGGGGCCGCGCCCCCCGCGGGGCCGCCCCGCGGGGGGCGTGGTCGCTGTAGGGCCGCGAAAGGAGCTGCAGGACCGCGTGCTGGACCGTCGCGGACGTGTCGAGCGGGCTGGAGAGGCGAGGTGGCTCGGTTCCAGGAGGGGGGGGGGGGGGGGGGGGGGGGGGGGGGGGGGGGGGGGTGCGGGGGGGGGGGGGGGGGGGCTGGCGAGCGAGCGCGAGCAGCCGTCCCTAAAACGGCCGCGCATCTACAAAAAGACTATGAAACGCGGAGCAGAGACCCCCCAAAGCGCCCGAGTAGTCTGAAAGTGACGGAGAGGCCCGTCGCGCTCTGCTGCCATGTTGGCGGCCGAAGACGGCGCTCGGAAAGGCGGAATTACTGCTTCAAGCCCGAGGACAAGCAGGGCGCCGCCGATGATGGGGGGGTGGGGGGGGGGCGAGCTCTCGCAAAGAATGAACAAAAGTTTGCGAGAGACCCTCCTCGGAGAAGAAATCGCGGGCTACAAACCCCCACGCACGCGGCCCGGGGGCGACGGGCCGATGCGAATGCCGGCCGATACGGCCCGACGGCGCTCCGCGCGAAAAACAGACATCAAGCCAGGGGGCCGCGGGTCGATTCTCGCAAAGAATTTGGCAAAGCGTGTTTAAACACCCCTCTCCCTGCAGCCGCAGCAGCAGCAGCTGCCGCCGCCGCAGCCATGGCAGCAGCAGCAGCAGGCGCCGCCGTCGTTCGGCCAGCAGCAGCAGCAGCAGCACGCGCAGCAGCAGCCGTTTATTGACGGCGGTCTTGGCGGCGGTGGTGCGGGCGGCAGCAGCGGCGCGATGGCGACGCCCGGCGGCGGCCGCGGCACGATGGCGACGCCCGGCGGCGGCCGCGGCACAATGACGACGCCCGGCGACGGCGGCAGCGGCGGCCTGGCCGAGGCGCCCGGCGCCTCGGCGGGTGCGTCTGGCTCCCTGCAGCCGCAGCAGCAGCAGCTGCCGCCGCCGCAGCCGTGGCAGCAGCAGGCGCCGCCGTCGTTTGGCCAGCAGCAGCAGCACGCGCAGCAGCAGCCGCTTATTGACGGCGGTCTTGGCGGTCTTGGCGGTCTTGGCGCGGGCAGCAGCTTCCTTCTGCCCTATTTTTACATGCCGGCGCCTGCTGCCCCTGTTGGCGGCGGCCGGGGCGGCGGCGCCTCGGCGGGCGCGTCTGGCGCCCTGCCGCAGCAGCAGGAGCCGCAGCACCCGCAGCACCCGCCCCAGCAGCAGGGCTTTGCCGCGGATGGCGGCGGCGCCCTACCGGCGCCCGGCAGCGGCAGCGCGATGGCGGCGCCCGGCGGCGGCGGCGGCGGCCTGGCCGAGGCGCCCGGCGCCTCGCCGGACGCGTCTGGCGCCCTGCCGCCGCCGCAGCAGCAGGAGCCGCAGCTGTCGCCACAGCAGCAGGGCGTGGCGCCTGCCGCCCCAGTCGGCGGCGGCGGCGGCGCGTCGACCGCGCCCGAGCAGCTGCCAACGACCGCAGCTGCCGCCGCGGCCGCTCTTCGCCAAGTTGAGTTCAGTGCTGCGGCGGTTCAGGACGCCTTGGCTGCGATGCCGCCCGACGGCTCCTTCGTGGCCATGCTAAACAACCCGACTCCTGCGCGTAAACGGGGCCCCCCTTCTTCTCCGGCGGGTGGTGGTGGTGGCAAGCGCTTTGTAGCGCCTTCTCTGATCGACGACACTTCGCGGGACTGACGATTTCACTGATTAAGCATTTTTATCTTGCCGCCGTCAAGTTAGACGAATGAACACAACATGCCCAACCGCATCCTCTCCCTGTCGCCCGATCGACCCGCCGCCGTTCAGCTCGGCCCTTGCCGCCCCTGACGCCCCTGCCGCCCCAGACGCCCCCTGACGCCCGCGACGCCCGGAGAAAAAACCGTAGGCCGCCCCCGCCGCGCCCCGCCGCGCCTCGTCCCAGGCCATCAATCCCGCCGGCCAGGCCACCCGCGCCCTGCCCGTCGCGCCCTGCCCTTGCCGTCCCAGCCGCCCGTGCCACCCCAGCTGCCCCTGCCGCCCCTGACGCCCCTGCCGCCGCGCTGCACCCGACACAACCCCGGCTGGCCCCGTCGCACGCCCCGCCCCGCCCCGCCCAGGCCCACCCGACGATACCGGCCGCGCTCACCTGCACGCGCCTGTTCGCAAAAGCAGGTGAGCGACGCCTGAGAGAGAACATAAAAGAGAGAGAGATAAAGGAGCAAGAGTCGTTTACAAACGTGCACGCGAGAGAATATGAAGACTAATGAATGCGCGAGGTTGTGAGGGGGGGTACTATATGGGCTGGAGCCTCCTTGGGGGGCCGCCCTATGTGCCGCCCCAGTGCCGCCCGAGCGACGCCCCGACGCCCGGAACGCCGACGCCCCCGCCCCGGACGCCCGGGGCTGACGCCCGGCTTCCAACCCCTGGTCGACGTCGGGCGAGAGAGGGACGGAGAGCGGCGACGGGACGGCGATCGATCGCGCCGGGAGCGAGAGCCAAAACGGCGCCGCTCCGCCCTCATGCCCCCCCGCCGCTCCACAACTTTTTCGGCGCGCGCACCCGCACGAGCGTTAGTGTCGTTCTTTCTTAGCCAGCAAGCAGCCCGCTACCCCGAAACCGTGGTCGCACGAACCAAAAACCTGCCATCTCGACGAGAGGTGTTCAAAAAACCGAACCTTCCCGCAAAACGTGTCGTGATCCGCGCAGCACGGCGACGATCGGGCGGCGCACGCGCCCGCGATCCAGGCGGCGGCGGCTCCGCAGCAGCGGCGGCGACAGCGGCGGCGGACGGGCGGCTCCCCCCCCTTCCCTGTCAAGCACAAACAAAAAACACCACACGACGATGGCGCGGCGGCCCCTCGTCGGCGGCGTCGGCGCCGGCCGGCGGCGGCCCCTCGCGCCGGCGGCAACAGCAGCAGCCGCCCTCCTCGTCCTGCTGCTCTGCGCCACCCCCCCGCCCGCCCTCGCCCAGCACCGCGGCCCCCGCGTCCTCGTGCTCTTCGACGACGCCGCCGCCGGCCGCGAGACCCACGCCCGGTTCCTCGGCGCCCTGGCGGCCAGCGGCTACCAAGCCGACGTCCGCTCGGCCGACGACCCGGCGCTCGCGCTGCGCGACGGCCTCTTCGGCTGGCGCTACGACCACGTGGCGCTGCTGGCCCCGCGGGCCGCGGCCCTGGGGGGTGACGGCGTCGCGCGCCGCGCCGCCGCCGCCTCGGCGCGCAAGGACAAGGCGCACGAGGCCGAGCCGCCCGCGCCGTCGCTGGACGACCTGGCGGCGATGGTAGAGGAGGGCGCGGGAAACGTGCTCCTGGCGCTGTCGCCCGACTCGCCCGACGCGCTGCGCGCTTTAGCGCTCGAGCTTGGGGTGGAGATGGACGCGCGCGGGGCGCGCGTGCACGACCACTTCTCGCGGCCCGAGGGCCTTGGCGACGGCAAGGGCGAGGAGGAGGAGGAGGGGCCCGCGGTGCTCGCGCGGGACGCCGTCGCCTCGGCGGCCATCCTCGGCGCGGTGGGGCTGGGCGGCGCGCCCGTCATCTACCGCGGGGGCGCGGCGGTGGTCCCGGCCTCGAGCTCGGGGACGGCCACCGTGGTCCTGTCCGCCTCGCCGACCGCCTACACGCACGTGGCCGGCGCGGGGCCGCCGGGCGCCTCGTCGTCCGCCGCCTCGCTGCCCGACCCCGCCGCCTGCCCCAACGGCGGCGCGGCGGCCCTGGCCGTCGCCGTGCGCGCGCGCAACAACGCGCGCGTCGCCGTGGTCGGCTCCCTGTACGCCCTGAGCGACGCCGCTATCTCCGCGAAGGGCTTCGTGGACGCGTCCACGGGCGAGGCCGTCGGACGCACGGCCAACGCAGAGTTTGCGGCAGGGCTCGCGCGCTGGGCGTTTGCCGACCGTGGCGTGCTCTTGCTCGAGCGCGCGCGCCACCGGATCCTGCCCGGCGGCAGCACGGGCAGCGAGGACGAGGGCGCCGACCTTCGCAACGCGCCCGAGCTCCTGCGCATCAACGACGAGGTCGAGTTCTCGGTCGACGTGTGGGAGCTCGAGGGCGGCGGCAGCGGCGGAAGGGGCAAGGCCGCCGGCACGCGCTCGCCGTACGTCCCTCCGCCCGCCGCCGCCAGCAGGGACGCCAGCGCCGCCCCCGTCCAGCTCTCCTTCACGATGCTCGACCCCCACGTGCGCCTCGCCTTGGCTCCCGCGGACCCCTCCGCGCCCAACGGCACCCTCTCCCTGCGCTTCCGCGCGCCCGACGTCTACGGCGTGTTCAAATTCACCTTGGACCACGCCCGCGCGGGCTACTCTCGCCTGGAGCTCTCTGCCGAGGCCCCCGTCCGCCCCTACCGGCACGACGAGTACGAGCGCTTCCTCGCGCCCGCCTATCCCTACTACGCGTCGGCGCTGTCGGCGACGGCGGCGGTCTTCATGGTGGTGGTCGTGGTGCTGTACTCGAAGGAGTAGTTGGGACGTTTGCGGGATCTGTGTCGCTCTCTTTTGATTATTGAGATGGCGTCGTCTTTCGTTTTCGTCGTCGGGTTTTGAAACAACTAGGCGCCGTGACTTTTGTTTCCTTCGAATCAGAAACAGCTTTTTCCCCTTTAACGAATCAAATCTGGCTGGTCTTACACATCGGGGGCAGCGGCAACAACGGGAGGGTTGCAACGAAGCGCGGAGGGGGGAGGAGCGGGGGGGAGGGGAGGGAAGGCGGGCGCGAGAGAGAAAAGAAGAAAAAAGACGCCCGCCTTTTGGTCGCCGGTGGCGAAACAACCGTCCTCCGCTTCGGTTTCCTCACAGGTCCATGTCCGGCCGGAACGGCACGAACCGGTCGACCGTGGGCGCCGCCAGCAGCTCCCCCGGGTCCACGTACCGCGGCAAGGCGTCCGTCCGCCCGCCGTGCAAGAAGTTCTCGCCAAAAACCGAGAAAATTCCGGTAAACACGAGCGAAAAAACGAGCATGGCGGGCAAAAAGCCGAGGAACACGCTCCCGCCCAGGAGGAGCAGCTGCTTGGCGCGCCCGGGCAGGCCGTCCAGCCCCTCGGAGACGAGGCGCAGGGAGCGCTCGCGCTGGCCGCCGAGCTCGGCGCCGCCCGCCGCCGGCGCGCCCGGGCCCGCGGACGGGCGCGTCGCGTCGCGGGGGCCGCCCGCGGCCGACGACGAAAAAGGGTTGGACGCCGGCGCGCGCGGCCCTTGGTTGGAGGAGCGCGGCGAGGGGGACGAGGCGGACTTGCCGGCCGCCGCCGCCGCCTCGTCGATGCCGCGCCGCTTTAGCTCCTGCTGGAACAGGTCCTCGAACGACTTGCCCGCCTCGCCCTTGCCGCCGACGCCCTTCTCGCCGTCGCCGCCGCCGCCGCCGTCGTCGATGACGGCGCGCGCGACGACCATGGTCGGCGTCGGCGCCGGTGTCGGCCTGCTCGTGCCGCTCCTGCCGCGCCCGGGCCGCCTCAGCAGCGGCGCGGGGCTGGCGCGCGCGAGGGCCGCGCCCCGCCTGCTTGCGAGCTGCATGGCGGGCGTGCGTCGGCGCTTGAAAGGGGGCGGGCGCGTGCGTGCGTGTGTGTGGATGGTGCTTGGTGCCTCTGCTCCTCTGGCTGTCTGTGGCGCACGAGAAGCAACGCCGGGGACGGTTTGCGTCGATTGCAAGACGAAGGATGGAGAGGCCAATCCTCGTGGACGGGTCGGTCTATTCGTTGTCGATGTGGTGTGTGTGACACACACTGTGTGTCGATGTGGTGTGCGTTTGCGAAACCTTGAGGAGGGATGGCGTCAAATGTGTTCTTTTTCAAGAGCGTGAAAACGACTTCCATCTCGATCGACGCGCGCACGCCCACACTTGCACGCATACAAAATACGGTACCGATCGCACCCATCACAACAAAATCCAACTTCTCCACGAAACGATCACGACGACGCTCTTGGTCCCTCTCGCCTCTCCAAAACTTGGGAGGACCAAACGCCAAAAGCAAGCAGCAGCAGCAGCAGCAGCAGCCATGGTCCGCTGCGACCTAGACGGCTTCCTCAGCCAGCTGCACAAGCTGTACGAGCGCAACAAGGCCAACGGCACCGTGTGGGTCACCATGAAGCGCAGCGCCCTGCGCCGCGGCCCGCGCGCCGCGCCCGCCAGCGCGGCGCCGCCCGCGCCCGGCGACGCCGGCGGCGTGCGCAAGCCCGCGCCCAAGGCCCAGGCCCCCATCCGCGACGACGAGTGCGTGTGCCTCGTGCGCGCCACCGACGGCAAGCGCAAGATCAGCGCCGAGGTCGCGCCGGCGCAGCTCGCCAAGTTCAAGGCGAGCTACCAGCTGCTGCTGCGCGCGCACGCGGGAGAGGGCCTGCGCAAGCGGGACAGGACGGGCGGGGCCGGCGGCGGCGGCGGCAAGGAGAAGGCGGCGGCGGCGGCAGCGGCGGGCAAGTCGGGGCCGCCGGCGGCGGGAGGAGCAGGAGGGGCGGGAGGGGCGGCCGCAGCAAAAAAGAAAGGGGCAGCAGGGGGGAAGAAGTGAGGGCGGCGCCTTGTCGGCCGCAGAGAGATAGGGGCGGCGGCGCCACGCATTTGCTGTCGTCGCCGCCCCCGCTCGAACGAATGAATGTGTCGCGAGCTCCGGTGGTGTTGTTCTTCATGGTACTTCTCACCGGCCGCCACATTTGTAAGAGAATCGTTGTTCCCCCCCCCTTTTAGCTGACCTGAAGCCCCCGCCCCCGCCAACACCGTCGCCGCCCGAGCGCGCGCGCCGCCGCCCGCCCGCCCGAATTGGTTCGTCGGCGCCGCCGCGCACCCCTGAAGAGTCGTCGTCGCGCCCTCTTGTTTCATCCTTCTCAATCTCACGCCCGGTTCCCTTTCACACCTAGACAGTCGCCCGTCCAACACAAACGAAGCACCACGTCAAGATGCTGATGCAGAGGACCAAAACCGCCGCGCGCGCGGCCGGCGCCATGCAGGTGCGTTTCCCCGTCCCCTCGTCCCCCACTCCCAAAATCGCGATGGGGACTCTGCGCGCGCGCCCTGTCGATCGCGCCTGGGTGTTCACTGGCCCCGCCCAGTCGCCTGGGGGTGACACACGCCCTCCATCCGCCTAGTTGACATCGCGTCGCGCGCTGACTCGCGAATTGCCCGGCGCATAAAGGGGGCGATGAGTGGCCCTCGAACCACAAACTCGCTTCTGATTCCGCGCCCCCCCTTCCCCCAAACCAACGACGACCAATACCACCACAGGCCCCCCGCCGCGCGCCCCTCGTCGCGCGCCGCGCCGCCCAGACCGACGTCGGCGCCACGCAGGCCGAGTACATCGAGGTGCGTCTCTTTTGTTTTCGCGCGCGCTCGAGCGCCCGCTCGCCGCCCGCTCGCGCTTGCGGCCAGCAGCTGCGCACGGCCGCCGCCCGCGCCCCACTTCCCCTTTGTCCAACGCCTCCCCACCGCCCCTCCCCCTCCGCGCCCTCGCCTCCCACCCGCAACACGACACGGTCTCCAACCTTCACTGATTTAAAAAAAAAAACGAAAAAAAAAAAACGCAGGTGGATCTCCAAAAGCCGCTCGGCCTCAAGTTTGCGCGCGGCGCCGACGGCGGCGCCTACGTCGTCGCCAACGACCCGCGCGCGGGCAACACCGACGACCGCGTGCAGCCGGGCGACAAGGTGGTCGAGATCAGCGCGTCGTTCGGCACCGACGTGTGGAAGGCCGAGAACTACGGGCAGATCATGTACGCCATCCGCACGCGCAACGGATCGGTCTACTTGAAGCTGAAGAAGAACTACGGCGATCTGTCGTCTCTGGACGAGGACGGCCTGACCCCCGCGGAGAAGGCGTGGAAGACGGAGCGCCGCGGCGGCAACTACGGGGCGGGGACGAAGGAGGTGCAGGCGCGCAACTACGTGGCACGCAAGGAGGCCGAGCGCAAGCGCCGGGAGCTGTTTGACGACGCGCTTGTGCGCTTCAAGCAGGGCGACGTGGAGGGCGCTCTGGTGGACTTCGAGAACGTGGTGGCCATGGAGCCGCGCAACTTCGTGGGCGACAACCTGGCGCGCGTGACGGCCGTGCTCCCCGTCGCGCTGTACAACGTGGCGTGCTGCTACAGCATGGTCGACAACGCGGACGAGGGCGCAAAGTCGCTCCGCGGCGCCTTTGAGGCGGGATTCGAGGACTTTAAGAAGGCGAGGGCCGACCCAAACCTGGCCAAGCTGCGCGCGTCGCCCAAGTTCCGCGCGGTGATCGACCAGTACGACGAGCCCGTGTTCGACATGTCGGCGATCGAGGGCATGAAGAACGCGCTCGGCGGCCTGTTCAAGCGCGGGTGAGGGGCTCGCTCTTTTGAGCGCGATTCTTTGGCCTTGTGTCTCTGTGGCAACGGCGGCGAGGGCGCGCGCGGTCGGTCGGCGCGGCGCCTTTCTCTCTCTATATACGACTGTGTCTTGGTTTCGATTTTGTTATCCCCTTTTGTGTTCCTTGTGCTGCCTCGACGATGATGTCGCATTGTGTGCCGTGTGAGAAGGACTGTTCGGTGAAGAGAGTGCGTCGTTGCGAAAAGGGACGGCGACGCGACAGGGGGGGCGGGGCGGCAAGTCGCAAGGACGGTCGCGCGCACGAGTCGTTCCGTTGGCATTGTTGCGCCGCCACCACGCTTTCTCTGTTCTCAGTCTTCATCGCGCGCCTTCTTTCACAAGAACTTGAACAACCGCCCACGATCTGCCGGTCGTCTCCTTGGACAGAGTCACTTGCTCGACTTGTCTCGCGCGCGCACCAGACCAGAGAGACAAAACCAAATTCAAAAATCGACCTCCTCCTCCTTCAAGCGCCCCCTCCAAACACCAAGCCCTCTACCCGCAGTACTTTTGCGGCACTAATCGCGACCGTTTTCCCCTCGCCCTTGCTGCAACATCGAACCGATGGAGGTCGACGCCGCGATCGCCCGGCCGCTCGAGGTCGCCGCGAGGGTGTTTGCCCTCTCCTCCGCCCCTGCTCCTGGAGGTGCCGCTGCTGGTCCCGCGCCCGCCTTTGAGCAGACGCACGCGGCCGTGGCGCAGCACTTTGCGTCGCTGTTCAGCACGCCCGCAGCCGTGCAGCGCGTGAGTCGTCGACTGCGTTGCGCCCTTTGAGCAGCAGGATCAGGCGGACCGACAAGCACCGCGCAGCGCAGCGCGCGCCTCTGTCTCGGTTTTCCTCCTCACCGCCGCCGCCCCTCCCCTCGGCCGCCCCCCCTTTTTTCAAACATCGCTCAAAACAGATCCCCTGCCTCACGCCGGAGAACGCCGAGCGCATCCCCAACGGCAGCCTCGTGCGCGTGCGCGGCATGGTCCAGGACATGCTCAACCCCGAGTTCTTCGTCTCGTGCTTCCGCCAGGCCGCGCCCACGCCCGAGGCCGTCGCCGCCGCCGCGCGCCACGGCGGCGCCGCCGCCGCCGCCGCCGCCGCGCGCGGCGCCTGGCAGGCCGTGCAGTACTGCGACGCGGCGCCGCCCGGCCTGGAGGCCGCCTCCGAGACCAAGATCGCCGAGCGGCGCCCGTTCGTGATCGCGGCGGTCCCGGGCGAGTCGGCGTGGGCTGCCGCGCGGTGGCGCGGGCAGCCGGCCGAGCCGCGGACGCCGGCCGCGACGGCGGCGGCGGGCGTGGCGGCCGGCGGGGCCGGCGCCGCCGCGGCCCGCGACAAGCGCGCACGCGAGCCGTCCCTGGCGCTGTCGCACGACCTTTCTGGTGATCCTACCGGCGTCGAGGCGGCCGTCGACGCCGCCTTTACGCGCCAGCAGCAACCGGCGCCCGACGCCGACGCCGCGACCAGCGGCGGGGGCGGCCCCGCCGAGGTGCCAAAGCGCGGTCGGCCGGCGAGCGGCGGCGGCGGCGGCGGCGGCGGCGGCGGCGGCGGCGGCTTTGCTGGCGGCGTCCTCGGCGGCGGCGGCGGCGGCGGCGGGGACGCGCCGCTCGCGCCCGCCGCCCGCGACCAGGCGGCGGCCCACGCGCGCGGCGAGCAGCCGGGCGACGCGCTCATGCGCGGCATGTTTGGCCAGGAGGAGGGACGAGGGGGCGGGGGCGGCGGGGGCGGCGGCGGCGGCGGGCCCAGCGGCCTGTTGGTCTTGCCCCCGCCGTCGCGCGCGCCGACGCCCGACGACCCGTCCGGCGCGGGCGGCAACACGGGCGACGTCGTCGGCGCCGCCCGCCGCGCCGCCGCCACGCAGGGCGGAGACCAGGCCCCGCTGTGGCACCGCGGCGACGTGCTCGTCTACGTGTACGAACCCGAGGGCGGCGGCGGCGGCGACGGCGACCGGAACGGCGGTCGCCAGCCAACGGCGGCGGCGGCCGCCGCTGCCGCCCCGCCCAAGGCGGCGCCCATGCGCCTGCACGACGTGGTCGACGTCATCGGCGTCCTGAGCATCGCGCCTGGCCTTGCGGCCGCCCACTTTCAGCCGCCCGCCGCCGACCAGCGGCAGCAGCAGCAAAACCAGCGGCAGCAGCAGCAGCAGCAGGAGCAGGGCGGTGGGAACGGCGGCGGGAATGGCGGCGGCGCCGACGGCGACGCGACAATGATGATGGTGGTCGACGGGGCGGACGACGACGAGCTCGCGGCGCTGGAGGCCCTCGCCGCGCGCCCGCCCACCAGTGCCGTGCCCCGCGTCCACGCCCTGCTCGTGGCTCCGGCCTGCCCGCGAATGACGACCCTGCCCGTGCACCCGGCCCTGCGCGCCGCGCCGTGCGAGGGCGCCGCCGGCCGCGCGGCGCTGCCGCTGCTGCGCCAGCGCGCGCTCGACCTGCTCCGCTTTGCGCTCGGGGGCGACGCGCTGGCGGCCGAGTACGCGCTGATGGCCGCCCTCAGCCGCGTGTTCACGCGCTCCGAGGGGCAGCCGCACGGCATGCTGTCGCTCAACCTGACGGGCTGCCCGCCCGTCCCTGGGGTGGCGGCGGCGGCGGCGTCTCCGTCCGCGCCCGCCGCCGCGTCTTCCGCGCCGCCGCCGCCGGCCAGCCCCGCCGCCGCCGCCCTCCACACCGCCCTCGCCGCCCTGCTTCCCCACGCCGCCTTGCTGCCCGTCTGCCTCCCCGAGCTCAACGCGGGCCACTGGGCCCCGCGCAAGGACCACGCGTCGGGCCGCCTCGCGCGCGGCAGGCTGCAGCTGGCCGCAGGGACCGTCGCCGTGCTCGACGAGGGCGGGCTGGCGGCCGGGCGGCTGGACGACGCCGGCGTGGCCGCGCTGCGCGCTTTAGAGTCGGTGCTGCGCGAGCAGCAGCTGCCGTGCGACTTTGAGTTCTACACGGGCAGCTTCGCGGTCGACCTGCCGCTCGTGGTGGTCGGGGAGGGGCGTTCCCTGCTGCGCCACGCGCTCGACGTCGAGCTGCCGCTCGTGCCCGACGCCGGCGCCGTCGCCGCCGCCATGGCGGTGCTCGGCCTCTGCCCGTCGTCCCACTGCGTTGGCGGCGGCGGCAGTCTCGGCGGCGTCCTTGGCGGCGGCGGCACCCCCGCGTCCCTGGCAGCCAGCCGCGCCGCCACGCCGGCCGCCTCGTCGCAGCCAGGCGGCGGCGGCGGCGGCGCGAGCCCCAACGGCGCCGGCGGCTCTCCTGCCGCGGCGGCGGCGGCGGCGGCGGCGGCGGCGGCGGCGGCGGCGGCGGCGGCGGCGGCCTCGCCGCCGGCGTCAGTCGGCGGCGGCGCCCACACAGCAGCCCCCGCCGCCCCTCTTGCGCTCTTCCCGTCGCGCGACGCCGTCCGCCTGGCCGCCGCCGCCACGCCCGGCCTCGACGCCGTGCGCGACCACCTCGCCGTCGCGCGCTCCGCCGACTGCGTGCTTCCCGCCGACCTCGCGGACGACCTCGCCGGCCGCTTCGTCGAGCTGCACCGCGCCGACCCCAAGAACTTTGGCCCGAAAGAATTCTCGCGCCGCGTGACGCTGGCAAAGCTGCTGGCGCTCAGCGGCGGGCAAGCCGCGCTCTGCTTTGAGGCGTGGGAGCGCGCGGGCGCGATGGAGGCCGAGCGCGCGGCGCGCGTGCGGGCGGCGGCGCCGCCGACGGCCGCGCCTGCTGCGGCTGCTGCGGCTGCGGCTGCTGCGGCTGCTGCGGGCAAGCCGCCCGCGGGGCCGTCGGACAAGGCCTGATTTTTTGGGGGGGGG
>Ga0209491_10005433_pt1 | contig 18630 bp, 16 predicted proteins | sample BON02_FD_187213 | JGI IMG/M metagenome (GOLD analysis project Ga0209491, IMG submission 187213) | Freshwater microbial communities from Lake Bonney liftoff mats and glacier meltwater in Antarctica - BON-02 (SPAdes) (version 2) | ecosystem: Environmental > Aquatic > Freshwater > Ice > Glacier...
CGCAATCGACCGCTTCATCGAACTGCACAACGAAGCAGATGCCAAGCCCTTCAAATGGCGCGCAAACCCGGACGAAATTATTGCTGCCAGAAATCGGGGGTTCCAATTGTTGGAATCAATCCACTAGCCAATCGACGCGACCATTTTGTGACGGGCGTGAGGCGAGTTTCCACACAGTCTGGGTCGTTTGTGGGAACGGATGATCTAAGATTTGGTTAGCGTGCTCTTTGCGCAACCTAACGTCGTTTGAACTTGCGAAACTCAAGAAATCCACAACTGATGAATGCGCCCAATGTCCAAACGGCAAGGGGGGTAACAAGGAGCAATGCAGAAAGGAACCGATTTGCCATGCGCGTAGAGATGATGTGGCAGTTACCATAACCGTTTAACTGGTTTCCGTCACAAAGTGCGCCCACTGACGCGCCGACTGTAAACAAAATTGAAACTCCGACGAAGATTATCGCTACGGTCAGCGTCAGGATTTTCCTCACTGTCAGTATATCCGTCCGCTTCGACCAAACAAATGCGATACCCGCAGGTGACAGGCAGACAGCATATGCAATCAGCCCGACAAGACGATCATCCATTTATCGATCCCATTTGATCCGCAGCAGGATTGTTCCAATGCCGAGAAATGCACATTGAGATGCCGGTGTCAAAGTTAGCATAGCCTGCCTTTGGGTATATCCACCCTCACTTGACACATGCCCACCCGGTCCTGTTTTCCCCGGCCAAAAAACCCGTTCAAAACCCATCTGGTTGTTGAACGCTATTGGCCATTCAGCACCGCCAGCCTTGCAGCGTTGCGCAGAATGACTGACAGACAGCCCCCCAAACGCAAAAGGCCCCCGGTTTCCCGAGGGCCTTTTGTTTGTCTCAAACGCCTTAGTGGGCGTGGCCCTTGTCCCAATCGGACCGCTTTGGCAGCTGCTCGAACGTATGCTCGGGCGGCGGGCAGGGCAGGGTCCATTCCAGCGTATCGGCGTATTCGTTCCAATAGTTGTTCTCGGTGATCTTTTTGCCGAAGAACAAGGTGTAGAACACGATGCCGATAAAGAACACGAATGACCCGAAGGAGATGAACGCCCCAATCGACGACCACCAGTTCCAATAGGCGAAATACTCGCCATATTCGATATAGCGGCGCGGCATGCCCTGACGGCCCAGGAAGTGCTGGGGGAAGAACGTCAGGTTAGAGCCAAGGAACATCGCCCAGAAGTGCAGCTTGCCTGCCCATTCCGGATACTGACGGCCTGACATCTTGCCGATCCAGAAATAAACCCCGGCAAAGATACCGAACACTGCGCCCAAACTCATCACATAGTGGAAGTGGGCCACGACATAATAGCCATCGTGATAGACGCGGTCCAACGGGGCCTGCGCCAGAACGATGCCGGTCACGCCGCCAACGGTGAACAGGAACAAGAAGCCAAAGGCCCAAAGCATTGGCGTCTTGAACTCGATCGAGCCGCCCCACATTGTGGCGATCCATGAGAACACCTTGATGCCGGTGGGCACCGCGATGACCATGGTGGCCAGCATGAAATAGCTTTGCTGGGTCAGTGACATACCGACGGTATACATGTGGTGCGCCCAGACGACAAAGCCCAGAACGCCGATACCCACCATCGCATAGACCATTGGCAGATAGCCAAAGATCGGCTTTTTCGAGAAGGTCGCAATCACCTGGCTGATGATGCCAAAGGCCGGCAACACGATGATATACACCTCTGGGTGGCCAAAGAACCACAAGATATGCTGATAGAGGATCGGGTCGCCGCCGCCCTGCGGATCAAAGAAAGTGGTGCCAAAGTTGCGGTCGGTGATCAGCATGGTGATGGCACCAGCCAGCACCGGCAGTGCCAGCAAGACCAGCCAAGCGGTCACAAAGATCGACCAGGCAAACAACGGCACCTTGTGCATGGTCATGCCCGGCGCGCGCATGTTGAGGAAGGTTGTGATCATGTTGATCGCGCCCAAGATCGACGAGGCACCTGACAGGTGAATAGCAAACAGCGCAAGGTCCATCGAGAACCCGCCCTCTTTGATCGACAATGGTGGATACATAACCCAACCCACACCAGAGCCGCCTGCAACCGAGCCATCGGCCCAAGTGCCGCCGCCGGGGGCGAACAAGGATGCAACCGCCAGCGCCGTGCCCGACACGAACAGCCAATAAGACAGGTTGTTCAGCCGCGGGAACGCCATATCCGGCGCGCCGATCTGCAAGGGCATGAAATAGTTACCGAAACCGCCGAACAGCGCGGGGATAACCACAAAGAACATCATCAGGATGCCGTGGGCCGTGATCGTCACGTTCCACAAATGGCCGTTGGGCGTGCACAGCTCTCCGGCAGTGGCTGCGGTGAACCGCATGCCCTCTTCGCACATGTATTGCACCCCGGGGTGCATCAACTCCATCCGCATATAAACGGTGAAGATGACCGAGATCAGGCCAACAAGCCCGCCGGTAAAGAGATACAGGATCCCGATGTCTTTATGGTTCGTGGACATGAACCACCGGGTAAAGAACCCCGGCTTTGGATGGTCATGGCCATGAATGGCTGCGTCTGCCATTGGCTTCTCCCGCTTGGATTTCAGCTTGCTGCCACGACAGATCAGCCATCGGACAGCGCTTGTTCTGCGGCAAGGTTTAGCGGCGGGGGCGCGGCGCTGCAATGTCAGACTTTGATTTGGATCAAGAATTCATGCGCAAAGTGACGCAGTTGGCTTATAAATGATAAAAGGCGCCAGCAGGGCTGACGCCTTTCGTCCGTTCCGCCAGCGTCGCTTATTGCGATGCCGAGGCCAGATAGGCGGCGATATCTTCGCCCCCCGAGGCAAGCTTATAGCTCATCTTCGACTTGGCGCCGTCATCGCCCAGCGTCGATTTCAGCCAAGCGGCGGGGTCAGCCACGTAGGCCGCCACCATGGCCTCGTCCCAGACAGCGCCTGTCGCGCCAACTGCAAGCAACGAATCGCCGTATTTGAAATCGGGGTCAGAGCCGACAGCGCGGCCAATCACGCCATACAGGTTCGGGCCAGTCTTGCCGCCCTTTTGAATCGCGGTCCCGTCCGGGGCAACGATCGAATGGCAAGCCTTGCACTTCTTGTAATCCGCCTCGCCCGCTGCCGCCTCGCCGGCAAAGGCCGGAGCTGCCAGCGCAAAGGCCGAGATGGTCGCCAGGATAAGAGTCTTGCTCATGTCTTCCTCTTCCGTTTTCGACACGCGAGTCGCGCCTTGCCTGAAACATGTGTCGCAAGTGCATTGATATGCAATAGCAAGCGGTGCCGCAGGCCTGCGCAGCCTTGCTGCAAAGGGATTTCCACGTATCGCGCCGATCCTCGAAAGAGGGGGCTAAAGCGCGCAAGTGCTGCCCGCAAAGGCAAAGGCCCCGTCAAATGTGCGCATCAAAGCCGCGTCCAGATCGCCCATCGCAACCGGCAAGCCCAGATCGACAAGACTGGTCACCCCATGCTCCTTGATCCCGCAGGGCACGATGCCGCCAAAATGGCTCAGGTCCGGATCCACATTGATCGCGATGCCGTGAAAGCTGACCCAGCGCCTGATTTTGATGCCGATGGCGGCAATCTTGGCCTCTGCCACGCTGCCGTCGGAGTTGGCGGGGCGGTCGGGGCGTTCGACCCAGACGCCTACCCGGCCCGGGCGGATCACGCCGGTCACGTTGAACTCTGCCAGGGCGGCAATCACCCAATCCTCCAAGCCCCGCACGAAACAGCGCACGTCGCCGCCCTTTGGTCCGCCGCGCGCTTTCACATCCAGCATGCAATAGACCACCCGCTGCCCGGGCCCGTGATAGGTGTATTGCCCACCGCGCCTTGTCTCATGCACCTCAAATCGGTGCGGGTCGGTCAGATCCTCGGCCCGCGCTGAGGTGCCCGAGGTATATAAGGGCGGATGCTCCAACAGCCAGATCGCCTCTTCGGCGTGACCTGCAGCAATCGCTTCGGCCCGGGCTTCCATGGCGGCCAATGTCTCGACATAGGGGGCAAAGCCCGGAATATGCACCCATTCCACCATAATGCGCCTCCTTTTGGCGGAAAATCGATGCGATAGGGAATACCCGCCTTTCCCTTTCTCGCAATTGTGCTAGGCCTGATCCATCACGAGCCGCCGCAACCTGTGGCTTTCCCAATTGGTCTGGAGTGGTCCCACGAAACTCAATACCTTTGCAAGCACAGCCCTCATTGCCTCTTTGTCCCTCGCGCCCTTGCCCTACATGACAGCCCCGGCAAAGGCCGATGGCAGGGATGTGGTGGCCGGGTTGATCATCGGCGGCATTATTGGCAGCGCCGTGACCAACGAGAACAACAAGAAAAAGAAAAAGGTCTATTCGACCGGCAAGAAGAAGACCAAATCGACCAAGGCCAAGGCGCCGTCGATGTCGTCCGAACAGCGCGCCGCCAATATCGAAGTGCAAAATGCCCTGAACCATTTTGGCTGGACCGTGGGGGGGGCGGATGGATCGCTGGGCCCGAAAAGCCGGTCGGCCATCACCGAATATCAGGCCTGCATGGGTTACCCCGCCACGGGAGAGCTGGCCGATCATCAGCGCAGCGTTCTTGTCACCGCCCTGCACCGCTCCGAGGCGGGCGGCTCTGCGATTGCTGAAATCGTTTCGGGATCGGTTCATGGGATGCGCGGCGTCCTGATTGCACAAGAGGCCGAGATGACCGCAGGCACCAGCATGGCGGCCGGGGCAATCACTCCTGATGCCCTGCCACAACCCGGCAGCGTCGCCGCCGCCGCCGCCGCCGCAATTCCGGTTTTGCTGCCCCAGCCCGAAGCCGCACCCGCCGCCGTCATCGCCCCCACTCCGGTGATCGAAGTTGCTGTCGAAGCCACCCCCGAACCGGCGGCAGAGCCGGGCCTGCCCAGCTTTATGGGAGCCAATGGCGCGAAAGGGTCATTGATTCAAGAATGCAACGCGGTGGCCATGATGACGGCGACCAATGGCGGCTATACCACCATTGACACCCTGAAGGACGCCGGCTTTGCACTGTCAGAACAGTTCTGTCTGGTGCGCGGCGATGCGGTGGCGCAGGGCCAGGCCCTTGCGGCCAAGATCGCGGGTTTTACGTCCGAACAGATCTCTGCCCAATGCGCCGCTCTGGCGCTGGCCTTGGCCGAACATGTCGCCGCCCTGTCGCTGAAACCGCAAGATCAGGTTCTGGCCGGGGTAGAAAGCTTTGTGCTGACCTCTGGCATGTCGCCTGCGCAGCTGTCGGGCACGGCCAAGGTTTGCCTTGGTGTCGGCTATGCCGAAGACCAGATGGATGTGGCGATCGGATCGGCGCTTTTGCTGACTGCGCTGGGCGAAAAGGGCTATGCCGAATTGCTGGGCCACCACCTGAGCCAGGGTTTTGGCGCCACCCAGCGGCCAGACCTGGCTGAGGCGTGGTATGAGACGGGGGCCAGTGCCATGGGCGCGGGCGGCGCGGTCTTCATCAAGGGCCTACAAGGCCGTGACACGCTCATTTTGAAAGCGGCCTATGCGCTGAACGGGCGCGCCAGCCTTGACGCCCCAGAGGCCGTGATTCAAGAAGCGGCCCTGCCCAGCTTTGTGGTTGAGCCCACGCCGGAAGAGGTCGCCGTGGTAGCCGCCGCCGCCGCCGCCGCCGCCGCCGCCGCCTCAGCCTCAGCCGCAACCGTGGTCGTTACCGAACCCATGGTCATCACCGATCCCGTTGTCATCCAGCCCGCCGTGACCGATCCGGTTGTGCCGGAAACCAATTTGACGGATGCAGGCACAGTTGGCTCAGGCGCAACAAATACGGCCCCCGCCGATACCGATGCTCAGACGATCCGGATCGGGACCTCGATTGTGGGGACGGCTCTTGGGCTGCCCTTTCTGTCGCTGATTTCGAACTGATCCGCGCGGATTGGAAGGGGGCGAAAAATCCCCTTCCAATCTGTCGCGACTGTCGCTAGACAGCGGCCATCCTGGTGCCGGTCGTTGCGGATGTGGCGGAATTGGTAGACGCGCAGCGTTGAGGTCGCTGTTCTTTAATCGGAGTGAAAGTTCGAGTCTTTTCATCCGCACCACCGGCCCGGGCCTTCAAAGGCGCCGGGCCTTTCTTTTGTTTAGCCTCCGCAGGCGACCTTCCCGCCAACCCCCCTGAAACTGCCCTGATTTCCTGCAAATGTTCTGATTGCGACATTGGCGTCGATTGGCCGTTGCAATCACTACCTGTATTTGTTTACTTCAATGAAAGAACAGGCAGAACACTGCCTATCATCAGGGAGAGACCGGGTTTGGCTGAAGACCCCCGCAACGACACTTTTGTCGTTTTTGACCATGTGCAAAAAAGCTATGATGGCGTGTCCTTGGTCGTCAAAGACCTGAATTTGACCATTGCCAAGGGCGAATTCGTCACCATGCTTGGGCCCTCAGGTAGTGGCAAGACCACCTGCCTGATGATGCTGGCAGGGTTTGAAACCGCCACTCATGGCGAGATCCGGCTGGATGGCCAGAACATCAACATGGTGCCCCCGCACAAGCGCGGCATCGGCATGGTGTTCCAGAATTACGCGCTTTTCCCGCATATGACGGTGGGCGAAAACCTGTCCTTCCCGCTGGAAGTGCGGGGCATGTCCAAATCTGACCGCGAGGCAAAGGTCAAACGCGCGCTGGAAATGGTGCAGATGGGCGATTTCATCGCCCGCCGCCCGGCGCAGTTGTCGGGTGGACAGCAGCAGCGCATCGCGCTGGCGCGGGCTTTGGTGTTCGACCCCAAGCTGGTCTTGATGGACGAGCCCTTGGGCGCGTTGGACAAGCAGCTGCGCGAACACATGCAGTTTGAAATCAAGCACCTGCACGAATCGCTGGGCATCACCGTGGTCTATGTGACCCATGATCAGGGTGAGGCGCTGACGATGTCGGACCGTGTCGCCGTTTTCAACGATGGCCGCATCCAGCAGCTTGCGCCCCCCGCCGACCTATATGAACGCCCCGACAACAGCTTTGTCGCCCAGTTCATCGGCGAGAACAACAAGCTGCCCGGCATTATCAAAGAACTTTCCGGTGACAAGGCTTTGGTGCAGCTGGCCACCGGCGAATTGATTGATGCGACGCCTGTGAACGTGCGCGAGGTCGGCCAGCAGACGCTGGTGTCGATCCGCCCCGAACGGGTTGAATTCAAGCCAGAGATGATGCCTGCGGGCGCCCATACCATCAGCGCCGATGTGCTTGAGGTGATCTATATGGGCGATATCCTCCGGGCACGCCTGCGCGTTGCGGGGTCGGATGGCTTCGTGATGAAGATGCGCAACACGCTGGGGCAGACCAAACTGACGCCCGGCGAAACGATCAAGGTGGGCTGGCATCCGCAAGATGCCCGCGCGCTGGATCCTTGATGCTATTGCCCGCGCGCGTTGCGGGCATCCAAGACCACGACCAATCAAACAAGAGACCAATATGGGAGTCTGCCAATGAAGAAGATCCTTATCCTGTCGACCGCTCTGTCGGGTTTTGCCTTTGCGGCCAATGCTGACATCACGGTGATGTCCTGGGGCGGCGCTTACGGCTCGGCACAGAACGAAGCGCATCTGAAGCCTTTCACCACCGCGACCGGCATCGGCACGACGATGCTTGACAGCGACAACCCCGCCACGCCGATCAAGGCGATGGTAGAGGCCAACAACGTCACCGTCGACGTCATCTCGATCGAATATGCCGACTCGATCCGCCTGTGCGACGAGGGCTTGTTGGAAGTGCTGGATCCGGCCATGCTGCCAGCCGGTGCTGACGGCACCCCTGCAATGGACGATTTCCTGCCCGGCGCCATCACCGAATGCGCCGTGTCGACCGATATCTGGGCCACTGTCTGGGCCTATGACACCACGAAGTTCGCCGAAGGCGCAGCCCCAACCATGGCTGCCGACTTCTTTGACCTTGAGAAATTCCCCGGCAAGCGCGGCATCCGCAAGGGTGCCAAGGCCGTTCTGGAATTCGCTCTGATGGCCGATGGCGTCGCCCCGGCTGACGTCTATGCAACGCTCTCGACCCCCGAAGGTCTGGACCGCGCATTCGCCAAGCTGGACACCATCAAGTCCGAAGTCGTCTGGTGGGAAGCTGGCGCTCAGGCACCGCAGTTGCTGGCAGATGGCGAGGTCGTGATGACCACCGCCTATAACGGCCGGATCTTCAACGCGGCGATCTCCGAAGGCAAACCCTTCAAGATCGTCTGGGATGCGCAAAGCTACGAGAACGAGATGTATGCCATTCCAAAGGGCGCGCCAAACATGGAAGAGGCCAAGCAGTTCATCGCTTTCGCCACCTCCACCGAAGGTCAGCGCGCGCAGGCTCAGTTCATCTCTTATGGCCCGGCCCGCAAATCCTCGCTGATCGAGCCGCTGATCTTCAGCGACGGCAAGACCGAGATGGCAGAGCACCTGCCGACCGCACCTGCGAACCTGACCAACTCGCTGGAAGCGAACGCCGAGTTCTGGGTCGACAAGGACGTTGAACTGAACGAGCGTTTCAACGCTTGGCTCGCGTCCAACTGATGACAAAGGGCGCGGGTGGGGATCACCCGCCCGCGCCATTCCCTCCTGACGGAGATTTTACCCGAATGCGCTTTCTCTCCTTGATCCTCGCGGCCGCCTTGGGCTTTCTTGCCCCGGTGTCGATGACGCTTGCCGAAGGTGAAGTGCAGTTTTTCGGATCCGACGATCCGGCCATGTCCACTGCGATGGTCGAAGCCCGCGCCACCTTGCCGCAGTTTTATGAGGCCGCAGCCGCGGCGGATCTGTCGCAAGGCGAATTCCTTGTCAAATGGGCTCATCCCGTTGAAGACAATACCAGTTTTGAACATATCTGGGTCATTTCCGCGACCGTTGAGAGCAGCTCTCTGACCGGTTTTCTGGCCAATCAACCCATCGGCTTTGCCGGCGTTTCGGGCGATCCGGTCACCGTGCCGCGCGATCAGATCTCTGACTGGTCCTATTGGGACCAAGCCGGAAAGCTGCACGGCTCTTACACCACCCGCGTGATGCTGCCGCAGCTGTCGCAAGCTGATCAGGACTACTTCGCCACCATCCTTGCCCCTTTGCCAAAGTGATCCCAGCATGACTGACGCCACAGCCAACGCACCCCTTCTGACCACAGCCGACGGTCGCCCGCTGAAAGCGGCGCTGATCTCTGCGCAGGCCCGCGCCAAGCGCAAAGCCTTCTTTCTGGTGCTGCCGCTGTTGGCCTTTATCATCATCACCTTCGTGCTGCCGATCTTCCAGATGCTGTATCGCTCGATTCACCATGACGGGTTTTATGTGAATGCGCCGATGGTCTCGGCCTGGTTTGCCGAAAATCCCGCCGGAACCGAACCGGATGAGGCGGCCTATGCCGCCCTTGCCGAAGATTTCCGCACCATGCAGGCCAACCGCACAGCGGGCGAGGCGGGAACCCGCGTGAACTATTCGCTGCCGGAATCCCGCTCTCTCTTCAGCAAGATGGCGCGTGAGGCTGACAAGCTGACCCCGCCCTATAAAGAGTCGTTTCTGGCCGTGGATCCGAAATGGGCTGATCCTGCTCTCTGGGTCGCCATGCGCTCGTCGTCCACTGCGATCACAGCCGATTTTTATATTGACGCGCTGGATATGGAACGCGCACCCGATGGCACCATCCAGTCAAAGCCGGAAAACCGGCAGATCTATATCTGGATGTTTGTGAAAACCATCCTGCTGTCAGGCCTGATCACAGTAATCTGCCTGTTCATCGCCTTTCCTGTGGCGCATCTTCTGGCCGTCTTGCCGATGGCCAAGGCCAACCTGTTGATGATCCTTGTGCTTTTGCCGTTCTGGACCTCACTTTTGGTGCGAACAACCAGTTGGATCGTGCTGTTGCAGGGGCAGGGCGTGGTGAATGGCGCCTTGGTCGGCACAGGTATCTTGGATGACGGCAACCGGCTGGACATGATGTATAACATGACCGGCACGATCATCGTCATGGTCCACATCCTGCTGCCTTTCATGATCTTGCCATTGTATTCGGTGATGCGGGTGATCCCGCCCAGCTATGCCCGCGCCGCGCGCAGCCTTGGCGCCACCTCATGGACAACCTTCCGCCGGATCTATCTGCCGCAAACGCTGCCCGGCATCGGGGCAGGGTCGTTGTTGGTGTTCATTCTGGGCGTTGGCTATTACATCACGCCCGCCCTTGTTGGCGGCGCTGATGGGCAGATGTTCTCGAACTTCATTCAATTCCACATGTCGAAATCGAACTGGTCGATGGCGGCGGCTCTGTCGGCCATGCTCTTGGCCGGCGTCCTGATCCTGTATTGGCTTTACGACCGGCTGATCGGCATCGACAACCTCAAGCTCGGGTGATCTGACATGGTAACGCTTCCTCCCTATGCCAGCACGGCAGAGCGCATCTGGCACTATACCTTCATAGCGATCTGCGTGGCGGTGTTCATCTTTCTGATCGCGCCAATCCTGATCGTGATCCCGCTGTCCTTTAACGCCGAGGCGTATTTCACCTTCTCGCCCGAGATGTTGCGTCTGGATCCGGCTGGCTATTCGCTGCGCTGGTATGATGAATTGCTGGTGTATGGGATGCAGGCCCCCGAAGCGCTGCGCGATGGCGCGTGGTGGGATGATGTCTTTGCCAATTCGGCTTGGGTCAGAGCCGCCAAGAATTCGGTTATTATCGGCTTTTGGGCCACCATCTTTGCAACCTGCCTTGGCACGCTGGCTGCTTTGGGTCTGTCGCGCCCTGAAATGCCCTATCGCCGCAGCATCATGGCCATTCTGATCAGCCCGATGATCGTGCCGATCATCATCATCGCCACCGGCATGTTCTTTTTCTATTCCGCGCCTTGCGGGTTGATCGGGCTGGAATGTGGCCGTCTGACCAGCACCTATATGGGCGTCATTCTGGCCCACACCACGCTGGGCATTCCCTTCGTGATCATCACCGTTACCGCCACGCTGTCGGGCTTTGACCAATCCTTGATCCGCGCTTCGGCCAGCCTTGGCGCCAACCCGCGCACCACGTTTTTCAAGGTGATCATGCCCCTGATCCTGCCGGGTGTGATTTCGGGGGCGTTGTTCGCCTTTGTCACCTCGTTTGACGAAGTCGTCGCCGTCCTCTTCATCGCCGGGCCTGAGCAGCAAACCATTCCCCGCCAGATGTGGAATGGCATCCGTGAGGCGATCAGCCCCGCCATCCTCGCCGTGGCGACCCTGCTGGTCATCATCTCGATCGGATTGTTGGCCACGGTTGAGTTGCTGCGGAGGCGCTCAGACCGCCTGCGCGGCGTGACGGGGCGTTAAAGGGCTATGGTTTCCTGAAACGGAATCGTAGCGCCTTGAAATCCTTTGCGTGAATTAGGCGTCCCTCCTCGGGGCGCCTTTCATTTTACTGTCAGGGCAAAAGGTGCAGCCAGCCCCAGACGGTCAGGATCGACCCCACCGTCGCCAATAGCACCCCCGAGGCCGCAACCCGCTTGCCTACCCCATAGATATTTGCAAACAAATAAGCATTGACCCCCGGTGCCATCGCAGCCGTCACCACAGCCGACCGCAGCGCCGCATCGCCCAAGCCAAAGGCATAGCGCCCCAAGCCATAGGTCACCGCCGGATGCACCACCAAGGCCGCAACCGTCACCATGACCACCGGCCCCAGATCTCCTTCGATCCTATACCGCGCCAAAACGCCGCCCAGCCCGAACAGTGCCAAGGGAATGGCCGTGCCCGCAATCATATCCACCGCCGCCCAAGCCACCTGCGGCAAGGGATTGCCGGTCAGGTTCACCACAAACCCCGCCAGAATGCCGATCACCAAGGGTTGGGTAAAGATCGCCCGCAGAGTCTGCCGCGCCAACCGCGTGGCGAATAATCCCTCGCCGCGCGTCCGCACCCATTCCATCAGCGTGATGCCAAAGGCATACAAAAGCGGCGCATGGATCGAAATAATCGCATAGTTCCCGGTCAGTGCCGCCGCGCCATAGGCCCGCTCGGTGATCGGCAAGCCCAACAGCAAGGTGTTTGAGAACAGCCCCACAAAGCCAATCGCCACGGCGTCCTTCAACGGCCGCCTAAACACCAATCGCGCGCCCTCAAAGCACAGGCCAAAGCTCACAAAGGCCCCGATATAGAAACTCAGCATCAGCCCAGCCTCATAGGCCGCCCCCAGATCCATCCGCGCGATAGACCGAAACAATAGCAAAGGCGCCGCGATGTTCTGGGCAAAGCGCATCAGCGCATCAATCGCAGGCTCTGCCATCAGCCTTGTGCGCGCGGCCAGATAGCCAAAGCCCAACACGACAAAGACCGGCAGGATAACGTCAATCAGCGCTGACATGCGGACACAGGCTCAGGGTTGGTTTTCAAAGGAAATGACCATGCCATCGTAGGCGGGCCGGATATGCGGCGGCAGCTCTGCAAGCAGGGTCGCATAATCCAGATCAACATGCATATTGGTGATTACGCCGTGCGCAGGATTGGCCCGTGCAAGCCATTCCAAGGTCAGGGCCAGATGGGCATGCGTCGGATGCGGCTTGCGGCGCAGCGCGTCCACCACCCAGTATTGCAGCCCCATCAAATGCGGCCAGCTGTCTTCAGGGATCTCGACCGCGTCGGGCAGATAGGCCAGGGGGCCAATGCGAAACCCCAAGGCCTCGGTCGATCCATGATCGGCACGAAACGGGGTCAGGCTGATCGGCCCGCCAGCGCCTGTGATCTCAAACGGGCCATCAATGGTATGCAGATCCAGAATCGGTGGATAGGGGCTGCCCGCTGGCTGCACAAAGGCATAGCCAAAGCGTGACAGCAGCGCCTCTTGGGTCTGGCCATCGGCCCAGACCGGGATCCGTCGGCGCACCCGGTAAGTAAGCTGGCGCAAATCGTCAATGCCGTTCATGTGATCAGCGTGCGAATGGGTATAAACCACCGCATCCAACGCGCCTACGCCCGCATCCAACAACTGCTCGCGCATGTCGGGCGAGGTGTCGATCAAGACCGCCGTCACGCCCTCTGCCGTTTCGCGTTCGACCAGCATAGAACAACGGCGGCGGCGGTTTTTTGGGTTTGCAGGGTCACAATCGCCCCATTCGCCGCCAATCCGCGGCACCCCGCCTGACGATCCGCAGCCCATAATGGTATAGCGCAGGCTGGCCATCAGGTCGCCCCCCCGCCAGCGGCTTTCGCGAACAGACGGTCGAAATTGGCAGTGGTCGCAGTTGCAAATTCCGCCTCGGTTACACCGTAAACCGCAGCGCCCGCTTTGGCGGTAAAGGCGGTATAGGCAGGCTCGTTCCTGCGGCCCCGATAGGGCGGGGGGGCCAGATAGGGGCTGTCGGTTTCCACCAAAATCCGGTCCAACGGAGCGGCGGCAAAAATATCGCGCAGCGCCTGACTTTTGGGGAATGCGGCAATGCCCGACATCGACAGATAAAACCCCATCTCCAGCGCCGCCTCGGCCAGCCGCGCGCTGGAAGAAAAACAATGCATCACGCAAGAATAGGGGCCGCGCGCCATGCCTTCGGCAAGGATCGTCTCCATATCGTCATCCGCCGCCCGTGCGTGGATGATCAAGGGCAGCCCGGTTGCCTGCGCGGCCTCAATATGCACCCGTAATGAAGTTTGCTGAATGGCCGCCGTATCGGCGGTATAGTGGTAATCCAGCCCCGTCTCGCCAATGCCAACCATCTTTGGGTGTGCTGCCTCTTCAATCAGCCGCGCAGCGGTGATCAAGGGTTCATCCGCAGCAGACATCGGGTGGATGCCAAAGGCGTAAAACACGCCCGCATTGGCGTCGGCAATGCCGCGCACCCGGTCCAGATTGGCCGATTTGGTGCAGATTGTGACCATGCGGCCCACACCTGCGGCCCGCGCGCGGGCCAGAATATCGGGCAATTCGCCGTAGAAATCCGGGAAATCCAGATGACAGTGGCTATCTACCAGCGCCGGGGGGCTGTGGGTCGCGGTCATGGTGGGGCTACCTCTGGGCGAGCTTTCCCGCCGTCGCATCAATCTTCAAAAGGATATCCATGAGAAGGGCGGCAGGGTCAAGGTTCACGGCCTTGCCCTTGCGGGCGCGTAAGGTCAGGGCTTGCGCCAGATCGGCCCAGTCCCGGGCCGCGTATGGGTCGGGGGCCAGCCGTGCGATCAACGCGGCCTCACCCGGGGCGGCCTCGGGCGGGCATTGGCCCAAGGATCCGGCCCGCGCCAGCCGCGACAGGAACAGATCCACCAAAGTGATGATCAGATCAAAGCGATCTGCCCCCGCCTTGCCCGCCGCACTGTCGGCCAAAGCCAAGGCAGCCGGGCGATCCAGCCGGGGCAGGCGGTCCAGCAGGCGGATCAGGCTGGCATAGGTTTGCAACCCATCGCTATTGGTCAGGCGAAACGCCTCGCCCACCGATCCACCCGCCAATTCCGCCAAAGGCCCGCTTTCGCCCGGCGCAATGTCCCCTCCGGCCTGGATCAGCGCCTGCGACAGATCCAGTGGGCCCAAGGGCGACAGCCGCAAAGTTCGGCAACGCGACCGGATGGTGGGCAACAAGCGGTTGGGTTGGTGCGCGATCAAAAGCAAAGTCGCCCCGGCAGGCGGCTCTTCCAACAGCTTCAAAAGCGCATTGGCGGCCGAGGTGTTCAACTCATCCGCCGCATCCACAATCGCCACCCGACGCCCGCCATCCGCCGCCGACAGGGTGAAGAACGACTTCACCTTGCGCACCTCATCGACAGATATCACCTGCGACAAGGCGGTGCCCTTGTCATTCGGGCCGCGCCGCAGCAGCACCAAACGCGGCTCGGCCAAAGCGCGCATCCGCCGCGCAACCGGGTGATCTTGGGCAATATCCAGCGTCTCGGGCGGGGCAGGGGCGAACATGCCGCCATCATCCTCGGGCGTGGCCAGCAAGAACCGCGCCATACGCCAGGCCAAAGTGGCCTTGCCCACCCCCTTAGGCCCAGAAATCAGCCAGCCATGATGCAACCGACCCTGGCGAAAGGCTGACAAAAACGCCGCCTCCGCCGCGCCATGCCCGATCAGCCGCGCGGTCTCACGCGGATGAGGCGCGCCATCAATACGGTCAGGTTCAGGAAGGGCATCAGACATGCCGCAGACCTTGCACGATGGGACAGCCTAGGAAAAGGCCCCCTGCACCAAAACCGCCCCAATCATTTGCCCTTTTCCAAATACTCCCGCCGGAGGCACCAACCCCAACCGCCACCCCAACGCCGGCAAGACCGCCCCGTGACAACGCCGCCAAGGGGCCCTCAATGGGGCCCGCGGCGGCTCCCCTTCTCAGGTCATCCGCGCCACAACGACCGCCAGAATATCGGCCGCAACCGCCTCTGCCGCCTGATCCCCGTCCACCACGGCAAACCGCGCTGACCCCGCCGCCAGCGCCAGAAACCCGTCCCGCGCCCGGGTTTGAAAGGCCAGCCCCATATCCTCAAACCGCATCTCACTGCCCTGACGCGCGGTGGCACGGGAAAGGCCCTTTGCGGGGTCCAGATCCACCAGCAGGGTCAGGTCCGGCTCCACCCCGATCATCAGATCATGCAGACGGTCCACCGTTTCCGTCAGTTCGCCCCGGGTGATGCCCTGAAAGATCCGGGTCGAATCCGCGAACCGATCGCAGATCACCACATCACCCCGCGCCAGCGCGGGCCGGATGGTCTTTTCCAGATGATCGCGCCGCGCTGCGGTAAACAGCAAAATCTCGGTCTCTGCGGACCAGCGATCCGTCGCGCCTTCCAACACCAGACGGCGAATTTCCTCGGCCCCGGCACTTCCCCCCGGCTCTCGGGTCAGGGTCACAGCATGGCCACGCGCCTGCAACGCCTCGGTCAGCATCCGCGCTTGGGTCGACTTGCCAGAGCCGTCGATCCCTTCAAAGGATAAAAACAGGCCCATCCTTCAGGTCGCAGGCGCCGCATCGCCAAGATAGCGGTTATAAAGCACACCCGCCGTCGTGGTCAGGCGGCGCAGGAACCCGGCCTTGGCCACGCTGCTTTCGGCCACCAATTGCACCCGGTGATCGGGCAGATCGGGGATGTGGATGATCATCTCGGCCACCGGGGTGCCCGCCTCGATTGGGGCGGTCAGCGGGCCCTTATAAATTACCTCGGCAGAGATCTTGTCTTGCACAAGGGCCGGCACCAGCAGGCGCAGATCCTCGGCCGGAACAAGGCCAACAGTGGTTGCATCGCCCATATAGACCTCTGCCTCGGCCACCCGCACACCCGATTTTGCCACGGTCTTTTCCGCAAACTGCCGGAATGCCCAGCCGACAATCCGTTCGGCCTCATTCGCCCGTGCAGCGTCTGACGGCAGCCCGGTGATCGCAAAGATCACCCGTCGGTTGCCTTGCTTTGCACTGCCAACCAGACCGTATCCGGCCTCTGTCGTATGGCCGGTTTTCAGGCCGTCAGCCCCAATTCCCTGCTTTAACAAGGGGTTGCGGTTGTGACGATTGTCTGGCGCGCGGTCTTTGTAGTTGAACTCGGTTTCGGCAAAGATCGGATAATACTCGGGGAATTCCTCGATCAACCGCTGCGCCAGAATGCCCAGATCGCGCATGGTCATGCGGTGATCGGGGTCAGGCCAGCCGCTGGAATTGGCAAAATTTGACCCCGTCATGCCAATCGCCTTGCCGCGTTCGGTCATCTGCTGTGCAAAGGCCTCTTCAGTGCCTGCCAACCCTTCGGCCACCACCACGCAGGCATCATTCCCCGAATTGATGATCATGCCATGCAGCAATTCCTGCACCGTGGGCCGGTCGGTCTCTTGCAAGAACATGGTCGAGCCACCCATCGCCTTGGCCCGGGCCGAGACCGCAAAGGTGGTGTCCATCGTCACCCGGCCATCGCGCAACGCCTCAAACAGCATGTCGATGGTCATCAGCTTTGACATCGAAGCGGGCGGCACCGATTTGTCGGCGTTCTTGTCCATCAAGACCGTATGGGTCGTGACATCATAGACCCAGGCCGCCGAAGCCTCGGTCTCGAAGGCGCGGGCGGGCAGGGCGGCCGAAACAATGGCCATGGAGAATAGCGCCAGCGCCAGATGAAACTGGAACCGCAAAGCCATGAACTGCAACGCCATGGGGCCCCCTTATTTCAGAATGTAGGCGTCGGCAAAGCCGGCCGCCTTGATCTTTTTCAACGTGCCCGCATCGCCGCGCGCCACAACCGACCAATAGGTCTTGCCCTTGGCCGAGTCCTTGCGGATCTCTGCCGAGACGCCCGCTTTGGACAGCGAGGCTGCCGCTCGTTTGGCATTGTCTTCGACCGAGAAAATCCCGATCTGGATCAGCTTGCCGCCCGTTGCCGCAGGGGCAGCCGGGGCCGCTGGCTTGACCGGTGCCGGATCTGCGGCCGCAATGGCCGCACCCGCAGCGGCGGCCGTGTCTTTCGCCGTGGCCTTGGGCTTCTTGCCGGTCGGCACAGTCGGTGCGTCCAGCGGCTTGGTCTCAACCCCGCCCCCATCGATGGCACCCGGCGTGGGCGCGCTGCCGACAGTTTCGGCCGTGTCAAGAATAGGGCTGGTGGGCGCCTCATCCGGGGCCTCTTCACGGCGCAGGGCTGTCACAGACAGCTTGCCCGGCGCGCCTGCCAGCAGGCCAAGGGCCGCAGCAGCATCTGATGAGATTTGCAAAGCCGGGCCCGGATTGTCACGCTCGCGCCGGAACAACGCGCCAATAACGAACTTGCCGTTGGCGGGGTTGCGCATGATCACCCGCTCGGGGTCTTTGGTGTCAGGAGAGGCGACCCAGACGCCGCCCAGACTGGGCCGACCATCCCAAAGCGCATCATCGGTCACCTGAAACACTTCGGGCGCTTCAACGTCACGATCGACAAGCCGGGTTGATTTTTGCGCCTTCGCCGGGGCGGCGGTTTCGCCCCCCACCGGCGTTGTTGCCAAACCACCGGTGCCCGGTTCACATCCCATCAGGGCCAAAGCCGCGACGGTCATAAGAAGAAATTGCTTGGTTGCTGCTGCCCGTGCCATAAGCGCCCTCATTGCCGCGTGGTCGTTTGTCGCCACGCTGTTCTTTGATATTCCACGATAAAACACTCGCGGATCTAGCTTTCGATGCGCCCCAACCCGAACGCCGGAAAGCAAACTTGACTCACCATATCGGCCCGCACCCCCGGTGGGAAGGGCAGAGCACGCCAAGCCCCATCACGATCAGCGGATTTCATAGCAACCGTGCTCTTTCAGAATCACTTTAGGGGTCGTATGGCAACGCTGTCGGAGGAGTGGCGGAGTGGTCTAACGCACCGGTCTTGAAAACCGACGTAGGTGGAAGCCTACCGTGGGTTCGAATCCCACCTCCTCCGCCACTTGCCCTCAAGGAACGTTTCTCTCAACCCGGCTGCGGCCAGAATTTCCCGTTGTTTTCGAGGGTTATGCGGGTTGGGCTGTTAACCGGCGTCGGTGCCGCAGTAGCCGGAAGTGTTCTCTCCAGGCTGATATTCTCCGGACCTGTTAACCGCACCCATTCCGGTTCAGAGTGGCTCTGTTACACAAATCCCATGAGGGATTCATCTCGTGAATCCAGCATGGTAGCTGTGTGGTATGAGTAAACCCACACCCCTCGCCTACAAGACCAGGAACTGGTCCGCCTATAACGAAGCGCTCAAGCGTCGTG
>Ga0209491_10005436_pt1 | contig 18627 bp, 17 predicted proteins | sample BON02_FD_187213 | JGI IMG/M metagenome (GOLD analysis project Ga0209491, IMG submission 187213) | Freshwater microbial communities from Lake Bonney liftoff mats and glacier meltwater in Antarctica - BON-02 (SPAdes) (version 2) | ecosystem: Environmental > Aquatic > Freshwater > Ice > Glacier...
ACGGAATTCACTGATGAGTCGCATTGGCCAGAATGGATCCGTGTCCTCTGTGTGATCAGTGGTTAAAAACTGCGATTTGACTTATGAACAGTGCAGTGATTTTGACCACGGATATCACGGAGTTCACGGATGAGTCGCATTGGCCAGAATGGATCCGTGTCCTCTGTGTGATCAGTGGTTAAGAATTGCGATTTGACTTATGAACAGTGCAGTGATTTGACCACGGATATCACTGAGTTCACGGATGAATCGCATTGGATAGAAGCGATCGATGTGCTTCGTGAAATCGGTGTTTACCTGCTTTTTCAGGAAAGCAAACAGACGATGAGCGGGGAGTTGCTACATAAGGAATTGAGCGAAGCGATTATTGGCGCTGCAATGAGAGTGCTGAATACGCTTCGCCCCGGGCTTGATGAAAAGTTGTATGAAAATGCATTGGTCATCGAGCTTCGAAAGATTGGCCATCGAATCGAAAAGCAACGAGAGTTCCCTGTGCATTATGACGGTGAGCTGATTGGGACGCTCATCCCCGATCTGATTGTTGATGATCTTGTCATTGTAGATCCTAAGGTCGTGACGGCCTTTTCTGATACGCACGTTGCTCAGATGCTTGGATATCTGAATATCACGAACTTGCGACTGGCGATCCTGATCAACTTTAAGAACAAGAACATGATGTGGAAACGCATTGTCCGGTGACGCGAACAAGACCTTATTTGACCACGGATATCACGGAATTCACTGATGAATCTCATTGGACAGAAGCGATCCGTGTCTTCTGTGTGATCAGTGGTTAAAAACTGCGATTTGACTTATGAGCAGTGCAGTGATTTTGACCACGGATACCACTGAGTTCACGGATGAATCGCATTGGATAGAAGCGATCCGTGTCCTCTGTGTGATCAGTGGTTAAGAATTGCGATTTGACTGATTTGTCTTTGGGTGATTTTGACCACGGATATCACTGAGTTCACGGATGAGTCGCATTGGACAGAAGCGATCCGTGTCCTCTGTGTGATCAGTGGTTAAGAATTGCGATTTGACTGATTTGTCTTTGGGTGATTTTGACCACGGATACCACTGAGTTCACGGATGAATCGCATTGGATAGAAAAGATCCGTGTCCTCTGTGTGATCAGTGGTTAAGAACTGCAATGGGACGGGTCCTGCCCAAGACCCACGCTGAAAGAATTATGTCAAGTGTTTCGTCACAATCAGCTTCATTGAGCACCCCGGAACAACTGGCTGCCGAACGACTGATGGGCATTGACGTGCTGCGTGGACTTGCTGTCCTTGCAGTTGTCCTGAATCATACGCCGCACTATGCCCATGGTGGCTTTCGCGAAAATCCATGGTTCTTTCCTGCGCTGGCCATGGACCTGGGCTATTTGGGAGTACCTCTTTTTGTGCTGATCTCGGGGTTCTGTATTCACCGGCGAGCGGCAATAAAGAAAGCCAAATCGGGAGCGGATCAGAGCACCCGGCTCAACTGGGTCGAATTCTGGAAGAAGCGTTTCTGGCGGCTTTATCCTCCGTACCTTGCGGCCATCGTGCTGAGTCTGAGCTGTGCGTTTTGGCTGCATGATCGAAGCAATGATCTGTTTCAGTCGCTTATCCCCGACCTGCTGACCCATCTTTTCCTTGTCCATAACCTGACCGCAAAGTATCCCGTGGGTCTTGGAAATGGTGCGTTCTGGTCATTGGGCATGGCGGAGCAGTTGTATCTGCTTTACTTCCCGTTGTTTTTTCTGATCCGAAAGCGAAACGCCATCTTTGCAGCCCTTGTTGCCGCGGTTACGACGATCAGCTGGCGGTTTTGGATCAGTTCGTCAGCCATGGCGTCGGTGGAATCCATTGGTGGTCTCGGTATGTGGGGCATGTGGCCTTTCAGCTACTGGATGCACTGGAGTCTGGGTGCCCTCGCCGTAGACGCTTATTTCGGAAACAGTCGGTTACCAGCCTGGTGCTCGTCCATTCGCGTTGCCCTTGGGACCATCATCGTGGGCTGCCTGGCGAATGGTATGGTCTTCAGTTTCCTGACAAAGACAGGTCTGGCGGTGCATCCCGTCATGCAGGTATGGTCGCGGCACCTGGTTCAGGTCGGCATTTCTGGTGAACTGATGACAGCTGTTGGCTTTTTCTGCCTGATGAACTGGTGTGTTCAGAATTCGCAGACCCTCATTCTGCAGAACCCTGTGAGCCGGGTATTTGCCTGGATGGGAAAGATCTCTTATTCCATCTACCTGACCCATGTGCCGCTGTTGTTTTTGCTCGAAGAGTATCTGCCATTGTCCCATTCCGTGACCGACTGGGCTCTGCGGATGCTGATCTATCCGACAGTCTGTCTCATGGTGGGATTTGGATTTTTTGTTGCTGTGGAACGTTGGTTCCTGGCCGGCCGCAATCCGTTGATCCGAGCACGTTCGTACGTGGCCGAATTAGCCAGTCCGAAGCAGTCATCTTTTTGAGGATGTCAGTGACCAATCGACGTCTTCTGTTCGTATGTCCCACGTGCAGTCCGATCGGCGGACTTCAGACATGGCTGGATCAGCTTTGTGACGGTCTACAAAGGCGTGGATGGGATCCGGTAGTAGCGCTGGTTCATGGTCCGTCAACCAATGACTCCGTGGGGTATCGGAAAGCGCATCCGGATCTGCAGACTGTCATCGTCGATGGTTCTGTGCTGACCATGGCAGCTCGTGTGCGGGAAGTGTCGCGGTTGATCAAGCGACTGCGTCCCGCTTTCTATGTGCCACTTACTGTGATTGATGCACATGACGCCATTTGTGAAATCAAGCGGGCAGGGGGGCTCAAAGTTCGGTACGTGCTGTCTGTTCATGGCAACCTGCCGCAGCAGATTGCCGATGCAAAGTTATTCCAGCCGTTTGCCGATCTTTCGATCAATCCTGGAGCGTTAACCTGTCGACTGCTGGAATGGGGCGGAATGCCGAAGGAACGCGTCTTTCATGCGCCGAATGGGATTGAGCGAGGGGCACTGCGAACGGCGTCGCCACCCGAGAGTCGCCTGCGGATCGCCTATGTGGGCCGACTGACAAACGAAGACAAGCGAGTTCTCGATCTTGTCGGCCTGGTTCGTGCTCTTGAGTTGTCCGGGCTTCCTTTTCATCTGGACATTGTGGGCAGTGGGCCTTGCGAGATGTCCCTGAAGCAGGCCATCACATCAGAGTCGGTAACTTTTCATGGGTTCATTGAATCAGAACGCCTGCATCGCGACTACTATCCGACCTGGGACGTTCTGGTGATGTTCTCCCAGTCTGAAGCTTTCGGGCTGTCGCTGATTGAAGCGATGGCTCATGGAATTGTTCCCGTTTCATCGCGGTTCATTGGTTCGGGGGCAGAGGGTTTTTTGCTCCATGACCAGACGGCCTGCCTGTTCAATATCGGCGACGTGACAGAGTGTGCCGGTCAGATCGTAAAGCTCGCGAAGAACCGGTCTCTTTTGCACAGGATTTCCCGACAGGCTCATGAATTTGTCACGCGGAATTTTTCCTGGGACCGATGTGTTGACGAATGGGAATCGGCACTGCAGAAGTCACTGACATTTCCGGACCGGCCCGTTCCCGTGGAACCTGTGCGACGGCTGGATGAGGGCAACAGTCTGGCCACACGGTTTTCGTGGCTGCCAGCGACCTGTTCGGACAATTTTTATAAGGCCAAACGTCGTCTGTTCGGTATTCCGGAGATTATGAAACACGGGGAAGAGTGGCCATTGCATACAGGCTTGGCCAGTCAGGAAGAGCTTTCTCGCATCCACGCACTTTCTGGAGAAATGGATCAGCAATGTGCGGGATAGCGGGAATATGGAATCGGGAACGCAGGCCCGTCGACTCCGGGCAATTGCGAGCCTTGACCGATCAAATGATCCATCGGGGTCCCGACGCCTCGGGATATTTTGAAGATGGCGACCTGGGACTTGGCCATCGAAGGCTGTCCATTATCGATGTCGCCCACAGCCATCAGCCAATGCACAATGAGGCTGGTTATTCGATCGTATACAACGGCGAGCTGTATAACTTCCGAGAGCTGCGGGGTCAGCTGGAAGACAAGGGATTTCGGTTTCAGACATCGGGTGATACCGAAGTGATTCTGGCGGCCTATGCCGCCTGGGGGACCGAGTGTCTGCTGCAACTTCGGGGAATGTTTGCGTTTGCGATCTGGGATCGAAACAGGAGAGAACTGTTTCTGGCCCGCGACCGCTTTGGGATTAAGCCGCTCTGTTTGTGCCGGTATGACCAGGGACTTGCCTTTGCCTCTGAGATTGAAGCCTTTTCTGGCCTGGGTGCCGGGTATCGTCGAGAGGTGTTGCCGGAATCGCTCGACCTGTATCTGTACTATGGCTACATCCCGGCTCCCGCGTCGATCTTTCGCAATGTGTTCAAGCTGCCCCCGGGTCACTATTGTCTGCTAAAAAGTCCGGACGATCCGCTTCGCTTTGTGCGTTACTGGGAATGCCGTTTTCAGGCAGATCCGGCACTGGACCAGGAACAATGGAAAGAAGGACTTGCGGAAAAGCTGTCGGATGCTGTTCGCTGTCATCTGATTGCCGATGTGCCGGTCGGCGCATTTTTGTCGGGCGGGATCGACTCCAGTGTGGTGGTCGCCTCCATGTCTCGCCAATCCTCCAGCACCGTGAATGCCTACACCATTGGTTTTGGCGATGCGGCCTATGACGAACGAGCCATCACGCGGCAGTCATCATCCATGTTGCCGATTCAGTACCACGAACAGCAACTGGATCTGGATGTCCTGGGGACTCTGGATTTGCTTGTGCAACGCTACGGGGAGCCCTTTGCCGACAGCTCTGCTGTTTGTACGTATCGCGTTGCAGAAACGGCAGCCCGCGATGTGAAAGTGATGCTGTCCGGGGACGGCGGTGATGAAATCTTCGGTGGCTATTCTCATTACGGTTGGATGCTGGCCGAATTTCAGCGCACGTTTCAGCCTGCGATGAGGCTGCGGCTGGCTGCCACCGACGTGCTGCGTGGGCTGGGAATGCTGGGGCCAAGAATGACCCCTATGGATGCGTGGACAGGACGCAACGCCATTTTCACTGCCGACGCTCGAAAGAAAATGTGGCTGTCCGACCATCAGTCCGTGGTCACCGCAACGCACGAGTATCTGAGCAAGCGATTTCAAAGCCTTAGTCGAACCACGGAGACGTCGCTGCTGGATACGGTTCAGACACTCGATGTTACCGACTATCTGCCGTACAACAATCTGAACAAGGTCGACATCGCCAGTATGTGCCACGGGCTGGAGGTTCGGGTGCCGTTGCTGGATCATGAGCTGGCTGAGTTTGCCTTCAGGATTCCTGCGAAGCAGCGGGTGAGGCCTTGGGAATCGGGACGATCGCCTGAAGCGGCAATGCATGGTTATGTCAATAAGGTTCCCTTGCGGTGGGCGGCCGAGCAGACTTTTGGGCGGGGATTTTTTGATCGTAAAAAAATGGGTTTTGCGATGCCTATTGGCAGTTGGCTGGCCAGCGATCAGTTCTTTCCTGAGCTGCGAGACAACCTCGCAGGGACGGACAGTCGGCTGTTGAAGTATTTTGATCGCGGTTCCCTGGAGCTGATCCTGCTTTCTCACAAGCATCAGAAAAATCAAGGGCAGCAGCTATGGTCGCTGTTGTTCCTCAATAAATGGTTGAAACACGTAAATCTGTGATCACTTTGTTTCCGACGGTCTGTCGAACACTCGACCGACAAAGAACTGTTCTGATCCGTAAACTCCGGGTGATCCGTGGTCAAAAACCAAGAGCATTTCAAACCACGGATTTCACGGATATCTCGGATGAATCGCGAGCCTCAGGTGCAGTGGCTCCGACGGACATAAATAGACATCAACATTTTCTTTCGCGTTGTTTTCAGCAAACCGTGGCATCGAATATGTCATTGGCCAGCGAAGTGTGGCTTTTTTAATGATGGACTCAATCAAACAATTTGTCCGTTCGCTCGCCTGCCTTCGACATCGAGAATGTCTGGAAGGACTGCAGGAACTGGTTGCCGAAATTCGCCTGCGGCAGCAGGTGATGGAGAATCATCCTGGCGTTGTGATCGAAAGGGAGACCATTATCCTGGGATACGATCGAGTTCGGTTCTCGGCAACGAAAGTGCGAATCTCACGAGGGACCGTCCTGAGTTTCGGAGATTCAGTGACAGGGTATGGCGACATCGCCGTAGGAGAGAACACCTGGATCGGTCAGTTTAATAATCTGCGAGCCTCCGGGGAGGCTCCCATCAGGATCGGTCGGGATTGTTTGATTGCCCAGTATTGCACTCTTGTGGCCGCCAATCATCAGATGCGTGCCGGGCAGACAATTCGGACGCAGCCGCAGGCGACCGACCGGCGAGGAGTGACTCTGGGCGACGACGTTTGGCTGGGGGCGGGTGTCACAATTCTGCCTGGGGTATCGATTGGAAATGGAGCTGTGATCGGAGCAGGAAGCGTTGTGACCAAAAATGTACCCGCCAATGAAATCTGGTGCGGCGTGCCAGCCCGCACACAGGGAGAGAGAACCGGTTGAATCAGTTTCTGAAGACAGCTGAAAGAGTTTGGCAGCATCCGGCCAATGCGAACGGTCGCGTTGCAGGATTGCTGCGATTCGCTCGGTGGCAGATTTATAAGCATCTGCTCCGTCGGGATTTGCCGTTTCGATATCACGGAATGAGTCTTCCAGGCTATCGCGACAGTCATTCGATGAGTGCCGCGTATTACTTCAATGGCCTCTCCGATTGGTGGGAGATGTGCTTTTTGTATGACTATCTTCGGCCCGGTGATCGATTCCTTGACATCGGTGCCAATGTCGGAATCTATTCCATTCTGGCCGCAGATCTTGTTGGGGCCGAAGGTCATGTAGACGCGTTTGAGCCGGCTCTTATTCCTTCCAGGCGATTACAGGAAGCAATTCAGCTTAATGGCCTGACGGGCAGAGTCACAATTCATCGACTTGCCGTAACCGACAAGACAGGCCATGTGGAATTTGGATTCTCGGCAGATGATTGTCAGTCCCATGTACGCCGTATTGGCGAAGAGACGGGCACCTCGCAGAGCGTGCCCGCTGTTCGGCTCGATGAATACTGTGGTGAAAATCACTACGCGATGGCAAAGCTGGACATTGAGGGTCACGAGCCTTTGGCATTGTTAGGTGCCACAGAGATGCTCCGGCAGGGAAACCCGCCAGTCATGCAAATAGAGATGGCCGGATATTCGAAGCTGTTCGGTGTTTCGACAGCCGAGTTTGTGCAGCGCCTGAGCGACACCGGATATGACTGCACCTGTTACGACCCAGTCAAACGAGAGTTAACGAACGCCGCCAAGCCCTGGGAAATGGGACTGGACAATGTGCTTGCTGTTCATCGCACGGCTCGATCGATGGTTGAGGATCGTCTGAAATTAAAGCGGGATAAATTGGGCTGACGCGGGTTCTCAGAGTCGAATTTCGCTGAGATGCTGCAATTCTTAAAGTAGCCGCCACTCTCTGAGTGACGAGAGCCTTGTTCCCGACGTGATGTTTTTTTGACGTCTGGATTTCGCTTCTCAGGTGCGATGCCAACGAGCTTTCATCACTCAGAGAGTGATGTCTACTTTGGTGCCGTCAAAAATCTCAGCCGCTGCACGAACAACCACTGTCTTCGGAATATTGCCTGCCTCTCCTGCTGAAGCAGAAATTTTTAGACCTTCATGAATAAGAAGACTTTGGCTTTATCATCGCTCAAAGAAAAGCTGGGCTGCTGGCTGCATGAGCGATGGAGGACTGAGCTGGCAATATGGCCAATCAGGTCGTTTGACTGGCTGGACCTTTGCAATCGCGGCGAAGCGATTTCACGTGACAGGATCTCAGGAGGACGCATTTGCGAGTGGCGCGATTCGTCTCAACTGACAGTGTCCCGAGTTTTTCCAGACATTGGTCATCGGTTACTAATGCGATGTCTTCGTCGCTGGCCACTAGCTCTCAACTTTGACCAGCCTGTGTCCCGTTCGAATTCTCCGGAAGCGTCCGTGCTGGTGGCTGTGGGTGGGACAGATCGCCTGCGGCAGTTTCAGACAGTGCTCGCTTCGTTAAGGGGGCAGTCTCATCAGGCCATGGAGATCATTGTCGTCGAACAAAGCATGACCCCGGAATTGAATTCACAATTGCCGAGTGATGTTCGGTACCTGCACGACCGGCAGGAAGTTGGAGTTGAGTTCAATAAAAGCAAAGCCCTGAATGTTGCGGCACGGGCAGCTCGGGGCCAGTTCCTGATGATCCATGATGCGGACTATGTCGTTCCGAAGGACTATGTGGCGGAGTGTTGTCGTGTCCTGCAGCAGGTCGAGGGCGTGCGGCCATCACGTTTCAATTTTCATCTGGACCAAACATCAACCGAGGCGTTCATGAGAGATCTGAAGTGGCCGACGGCATGTTATCCGGAATTCATTGTTCAGAATAATCCCACCCCGATGGCGTTGCGAGCCAGCAGTTACTGGGAGATCGGCGGTCATGACGAATCGTTTGTTGGCTGGGGCGGTGAAGATGTCGAATTTCTGTCTCGCCTGCGGACGTTGTCAGTTGCTGAAGGTGGATGGCTGCCAGCGATTCACTTGTGGCATCCTGCAGCGCCCCGCAAGGCCAGTGGACATCGAAATCAGCAGCAGCAGGATGACAAGTTGGCAAAAGATCCACAGGAACGAATCGCTCGATTGCGTTCTGCTCAACTGCATTTGTGAAGTCTAACCACGGATAGCACAGAGAGCACGGATAAGTGCTTTGTCCCGATCAGTGCATTCTGTGAAATCAGTGGTTGGCATGCGGCGTTTTTATTCGCCAGCAGAAAGCTCAGTTAAGGCCGGTCTCTGTTCTGGCCGGTCTCCCGACCGAGCCAGCAGGCTATTGATTTAATCAGCCGGAATGCGCTAGCGTCCGGTTTTCGTCGCAAAATCACTGCAGAATTAACCGGGGCTAGCGGGCTGTTGATTTAATGGGTTTTCACAACCCGACAGGTCAGTGAGGGATAAAAAATGCCCGCGTTTTTCTCCAACATCCCTCGCTGACGCAGCGGGTTACGATTAAATCAACAGCCCGCTAGCGCCCAGCGGCTGATGAAAAGACTAAATCAACAGCCCGCCAGCCCACCAGCCCACCAGCCCACCAGCATTTTAAATCCCATCGTGAATTCTACCCCAATCATCGTCGATTGCTACGGCCATTCAAGCTCAACATCGCTGGATGTTGTCTGTGGCGGTGTGCCAGTCCAATTTAGGTTTCCCGATAATAAGTCCTTCGACATTCGGGCTCATGTGGGGCTCTACGTTGATTATATGGCGACGATCGGCCGTGATTACCTGCGCTACCCGAAGTCGCGGCGAGTGGCATTGCTGTGTGAGCCAAACTCCAGCATTCCCTTTGTTGATCGTCACGACCTTGCCGCCAAGTTTGTACTGATCCTCACACACGACGCTCGACTGCTGGAACGGGGGAAGCCGTATGTCGAGATGCCCTTTGGAACGTCGTTCCTGGAGCACGCCCTGACAGAACAGGCGGGCTTCAACAAAACAAAACTGGTCTCCATGATCGGTTCGCCCCATGCGAACCCTAAAGCCGGTCATGTTTTGCGAAATGAAGTGATTGAGACGCTGGCCAGTCGCACCGATGTGGACCGCTTTGGCAAGGGCGTCCGATGGATCGACAGCAAGCTTGAAGGACTCGCCGAGTATGCATTTTCAATCGCGATGGAAAACTGCAGTCGTGACTTCTATTTCTCAGAGAAGATCATTGATTGCCTGTTGACTGACACAGTGCCGATCTACTGCGGCTGTGCCGGCATCGGGCGGTACTTTGATCTTCGGGGTCTGATTGTGTTTGAAACATTGCCGCAGTTGCTGGAAATCCTGGACGGATTGTCATGGGAGCAATACCGGAACATGTTGCCGTTTGTGCAGCAGAACCGGGCGCGAGCGATTTCGATGCGCTGGGCAACTCGACAGCAGTTGTTTGAACGAGTTGGTGACCAGCTGCTGGAGACTTTGGATGGCCGTCATCAAACTGCCAGAGTCCCCATTTTCAGGCTATTGCAGGATATGTGGCGAAAAATCACCATCAAAACTTCCTGACAGGCGGGGGCCATCGTGGCGGAAGGGCATTTGAGTCCGTAGTCTTGTGCAGATCGAAGAGAAGTGCCGTTGGAAAGTAGCAGGCACATTCCATGTGCCGTCCGCAATGGGGTCAGAAACAGTACTTCAGCGGTTGCCCCATGCTCCTCTGTAAATGCGTCCCGGAGTTTTTCATTCATGATACCGTTCAACAAACCATTCGTCGCGGGAAAAGAGCTGTACTACATCGCCCAAGCCGTGACGATGGGTAATCTCGGCGGTGACGGACACTTCACAAAGAAGTGTGCCGAGTTGATGCAGGAGCGGTTTGGGATCAAAAAGATCCTGATGACTCCGTCCTGTACAGCGTCTTTGGAAATGGCGGCTCAGTTGTGCGATGTTGGGCCGGGCGATGAAGTCATCATGCCGTCCTACACGTTCGTATCGACGGCGTCAGCCTTTGTGCGGATGGGAGCGAAGCCGGTCTTTGTCGACATCCGGCCGGATACACTGAACATCGATGAGACGCTGATTGAGGAAGCGATCACAGAGCGAACGAAAGCCATCTGTGTCGTGCATTATGCAGGCGTGTCCTGCGAGATGGACCGCATCATGGCGATTGCTCGCGGGCACAATCTGAAAGTGGTTGAAGATGCGGCTCAGGGTGTGAATTCGTGGTACAACGGTCGGGCATTGGGATCGATTGGTGACTTAGGCTGTTACAGTTTCCACGAGACGAAAAATTACATCTGCGGCGAGGGCGGAGCCCTCTGTATTAATGATCCCGAACTAATTGAGCGGGCCGAGATCATTCGCGACAAAGGCACCAATCGGCAGCGATTCTTCCGGGGTGAGGTCGACAAGTATACTTGGGTTGACGTGGGGTCGTCTTACGTTCTAAGTGAAATCTGCTCTGCTTTTCTGTACGCACAACTCGAAGAGATGGACCGCATTTCGGCTCGACGTCAGGAGATCTACAAAGCCTACCGGCGAGCGTTCAAGCCACTGGAAGCGGAGGGGCTGGTGCAGTTGCCTGTGATCCCGGAAGACTGCGAAAGTAACTACCATCTGTTCTACGTCATCCTGCCGACCGCTGAGCAACGTGATCAGGTTCTGGAGAAAATGCGGTTGGATGGCATCCGAGCGGTCTTTCATTATGTGCCTCTGCACAGTTCTCCGAAAGGTCGAGAACTGGTGGGAGATATGCGACTGCCGTTGACAGAGGATCTGAGCGAACGACTGATTCGTATGCCGCTGTACTTTGAGATAACGAATGATGAAATTAGGCAGTCCGTTGCTTCTCTTCTCGCAGCCATCGCTGTAACCGCTGCCAAAACCGGTGTTTGATTTGCTCCGCCTTCTTTTTCAACAGCGGGGTCAGGCTAATCAGCTATGAGAGTCTTGTTAACAGGGGCAACGGGTTTTGTTGGCCGAAGTGTGGCCGCAAGGTTGCTTGCGGAGGGATGCGACGTAGTCGCGATCGGCAGAAGACGCCCGGAGATTAATTCAGCTTCCTTGACGTACGTTGCAGCTGATCTTGGAATGCCCGGCATTCCTGACTTGGTGCGGTCGAATGGGCCTTTTGATGTGGTAGTTCACGCTGCCGCAATGATCAGTACTTCACCGGTGGATACGAATGTAACATTAGTTAATTGTTATGGAACACATCAGCTTGTGCAGGCGGCTGTTGAATGCGGAATTCCGCGATTCGTGTATATTTCGGGAATCACTGTTGTCGGTATCCTTGGAGAATCGATCATTGTAGAGTCTAATCCCATCCAGCCACGTACCGTCTACACGGCTTCTAAAGCGTATGGCGAACTCTTAGTTGAACAGTGCTTTGGTCAGCAGCGGGGGTTCATAACGCTGCGAGTCACGGCACCAATTGGGAGAGGAATGCCCGAGAACAGATTTCTATCAGTGCTGATCGCGAATGCCAAAGTCGGCCGACCACTTCAGATCTTTGGCAAGGGCTCGCGCAGGCAGAACTATGTGGATGTTCGAGATGTTGCTAACGCGGTGTGGCTGGGGCTTCAGTCGTCCCAGTCGGGATTATTCAACATTGCGGGAGGTAGTTCTGTCTCGAATCTCGATCTGGCTAGGATTTGCATTCGGACATTGGCATCAAAGTCAGAGGTCTGTTTTACGGGGACAGATGATCCCGAGGAATCGCACCATTGGGAGGTGTCGATTGATTCTGCTCGGCAGACACTTGGTTATGAACCGCACCATTCTCTTGAGTCTTCACTATTGAATATCGTTGCAGAAAATCCGCCAGAGCAAGGTTATTAGTACGCCGAGGGAGTCGCCGACGACGGTCTGATGCTTGAGAATAGCCGCGGCCGTTTGGCAAATATCCTGCCGTTTGGAACTCCAGGAGTTGTTCTTGAACCACTGGTGCGTACTTTGGCGGGCGGTGGTTTCCAGCCGAGTCTAGTCGCGTTGGGAAAAAGCGGCTTGTGAGTTTCCACGTTCCAGAAGTACATGTCATTTGATGTGGATCACCGATCAACAATGAACAGCATGATATCTGTTGCGGTCACAGGGCCGAGCGGCGACGTAGGCCATGGAGTCGTCCTTGCACTTCGCGAATCCATCATGCCGCTTCTTATTGTGGGGCTGGATTTTCGCAATCATTATGCCGGTCAGAGATACTGTGATTCGACCGAGCAAATGCCTCCCGTCGCTAGTGACGAATACTTCCCTTCGCTGATTACCGTTCTGCAAAGAAAGCGTGTTGATTTTCTCCTGTGTGGCATCGACTCAGAAGTTCGAATTCTTGCTGCAAATGCGTCAGAGATTTTTGAAAGTACCGGATGCCGAGTTCTCGTTCCAAATCTGGAGTTTGTGGAGACGTGCGCCGACAAATGTATGACCTCCGAGTGGCTCAGTTCACTGGGCATTCGAGTGCCGGGAACATGGAGCGGCGATCGCTTTCGATTGCTGTCTCAATCAGGAGGACTCAATACCTTTCCACTGATACTGAAGCCGCGTCGAGGCCACAGCTCGATAGGGGTCCTCAAGATTGCGGATCAGTCTGACCTGGATCAGAACTGGGGTTCCATTGATCAGCATATCTGTGTTCAGGAATATCTGCCTGGGCCTGAATATACCTGTGGCCTTTTGTACGATCGGGAAGGCCAGCTTCGAGACTGGATCGTGACACGCCGCGAGCTGTCAGGAGGTCGAACGGTTGTTGCAGAAGTATGTCAGGACTCTGTTCTGGATGAGTTTATTGCAGACTTTGGGCGAACGGTTCGGGCGACTGGCTCTATTAATCTACAGTTGCGACTGGATACTGATGGCCATCCTGCGATTTTTGAAATCAATCCGCGGTTCTCCGGTTCCACGATAATGCGACTCGCCGCTGGCTATAACGATGCGGCGCGCCTAATTGAAAATGTTTGCCTTGGGCACCCGATTCATCGACAGGTGGTGAGACCCGTTCGTATTCTGCGTGAGTGGAAATGTCAGACGTCCATAATTAGTGATTCTCGGTCTATCAAGCCAGGAACGATTAAGAGTCTGGTGTTGGACTGTGGAGGAACACTACTGCGGCAAAGTCCGTCGTCAGAAGCAATCTGCCAGAGAGTACTGAAAGATCTGGGAATATTTGTGCCGTTCAACACGGTAGAGGATGCGTATCGTTTAGCAGACACGGGGCTTAAGCGAAAATCCTCACAGGAAGACTCACCCCAAGATCGGATTGCCTTTTTTTCTCGCTTCAATCTGCGTCTGGCTGAGCTTCTGGGAATCGAGTCAATTGGAGCGGACTTCCATCATCGTTTGTACGAATCGTGTTCAATGACTGAGCGGCATTGGGAGCCAATGCCTGGGGTCGCGGAGGCTCTGCAAGCTTTGTCCGGCTCATTCGAGTTGTTTGTGCTGGCGAACTGGGACAGAGATCTCGCCCGTGTTCTGGCGCGGGCTCAGTTGGACCATTACTTCAAGGAGATCGTAGATTCCGCAACAGTAGGCGTGGAAAAACCTGATCCGAGAATTTTTGACTTCTTCATTCAAAAGTCAGGCGTTGACCCCGCTCGAACGGCTTACATAGGGAACGAATATGAAGCCGATGTAGTCGGTAGTCGGCAAGCTGGCTTTATACCGATACTGTTTGATTCTTCTCATCGATACTCACCAGGAGTCGATTGCCACTACGTAAATTCCTGGAAAGAGTTGCGTGCCTGTGTTGCTAAAAAGTTTCCTGAATCCAATGAGATATAGTACCGCCTGACTGAATGGATCATCGGTTTACGACATGCCAAAAATAAGTGTAATTATCCCTGTCTATCGCGGTGCGGGAACGCTGCCCTCGTTGTTGAGCAGTTTGAGTGAGGTTCTGAGTGCGGGTTTCGATTGGGAAGTTATCTGCGTGGATGACGCAAGTTTGGATCAAAGCTGGGAAGTTCTGCAGTCACTTTCACTGCTTTATCCTCAGTTAAAATGCATTCAGTTGATGAGAAATTTCGGTCAGCACAATGCCACTATGTGCGGATTTCGCCATGCGACGGGAGAACTGGTCGTCACTATCGATGAAGATCTGCAGCAGGATCCGAAAAGCATCCCCGCATTGATAGACTCCCTTAGACATTCAAATGCAGACCTTGTCTATGGTGTTTATGAGGCTAAGAAACATGATGGAGGTCGAAACGTGGGTTCGTGGCTGGTGAATCGGTTTTATAGAGTGGTGTTTCGGATGCCCGTTACTGTGACATCGTTTCGAGCCATTCGTCGGGAACTGGTTGATGCGATTCTGAGATACGACTTAAACTTTACCTACATCGATGGCCTGTTGGCTTGGAACACGCAGCGAATTGAAATGGTAACGGTTCCACACAACGCACGCGTTGATGGTCGGTCAGGGTACACGCTGTCGAAACTGCTCGCGTTGGCAATGAACGTTTTCACGAACTTCTCCCTGATACCTCTACAGTTGGTTTCGTTTATCGGCCTACTCTCGGCTGCTGGCGGACTGGGACTGGGATTCTATTACCTGCTGTTAGCCATGTTTGCTCAGATTCAAGTTCCTGGGTACGCTTCCATTATTACTGCGGTCCTTGTTCTCGGCGGTGTGCAATTACTCAGCTTGGGGATCATGGGTGAGTACCTGGGACGCCTGCATTTGAATGTCAATCGTAAGCCGCAGTACACCGTCCGTCAGATGCCGAAATGTTCGCCTGTCACAACAACGCCTCTTCCAGCCGATGACGCTAAGTTTCAGAAATGACAGCATTTAAAATGCAGCCCCGTTTAAGACTGACGGACTACTCTAATCACTGGCAACAGAGCGAAGACAGCGTCTGGCATAACACAGAGCTCGAAGTGATCTCATACCCGTCAGACGGGAATGACAGTTGCTTCCGGATCGAAGAGGATTCGTTCTGGTTTCGCCATCGCAATCAGGTCATCTGCAGCTTGGCCTCATCATTTCCTCCTGACGGTGTTTTCTTTGATGTCGGTGGGGGAAACGGATTCGTTGCCAAAGCGCTGCAGGATCAAGGACAAACGACTGTTCTCGTGGAACCCGGTGGGCAGGGCGTTGCCAATGCCATGAAACGAGGTGTGATCAATGTTGTTCAGAGCATGTGGTCGCCTCAAACGGTAAATGCCGGAGTCGCAGCTGCTGTTGGTTTGTTTGATGTTGTCGAACATATCGAAGACGACCTACAGTTCCTGCAGGGCGTTCATGAAACACTAACACCAGACGGACTCGTGTTTATTACCGTGCCTGCCTTCACTTTGTTATGGTCGAGCGAAGACGTTCACGCCGGACACTTTCGCAGGTATCGACTTAGTCAACTGCGAGCCCTGCTGCAGAAGGCAGGATTCCGCGTCGAGTTCAGTTCGTATTTCTTTTGTCCGTTGGCCTTGCCAATTTTTTTGCTGCGAAGCATTCCAAGTTTCATCGGTTTGCGGACAAAAGTAGATTCGGCAACAACAACCAAGGAACACGCTCAGAACTTAGGGCTGGTAGGCAGGATCATGGGAAGGATTCTAGCATGGGAAGCAAGCCGTATCGCTGCTGGGAAGTCAGTTCCCTTTGGCAGCAGTTGTCTCATCGTCGGGCGGAAAACTACCGGCGGCAAATAGTGCCGATGGTTGACCAGGAATGGACATGCCCCAGACAGAAGCCAGTTTGTTGTAACTGTTCGAAAATGTCGTCTGTCTCGCGGGTGACGTCAAGAACTGTATGAGCTCTTTTCATCACGCGTTTGAAAATCCAAAATAGCCGCCGTTAATGCTTCGTGACATTTGGGAACTTCGCAGATGGTTTGTTAACAGCAGCAGGCTGGATTTTGCTTGGGCGTCACCGTTCGTCAGTGGCGATGATTTTCGGAACGAATGTGATTTCGTTTTCGACGATCTTGGGCTGACGTTTCTGCCGTCCAGTGTTTTTGAGGGTGCTCTGATTTTTGTTAAAGCCTATCCGCCTTTGGTTGACTATTTTTTCCGTCAGATCCATCCCCGCATTCGAAAACCATATCGGCTGCTGACGCACAACGGCGACTATTCTCTTCCCAGTGAACACGCAGCGCGGCTGGATGATTCGAAGTTGCTCCGTTGGTACACCACAAATCTGACTTGTCAGGACCCCAAAGTCTCCGCGATTCCCATTGGGATTCTGAACCAGCGGGCCATGTCAAACAATCGCTTGGACCTGTTAGGGTTGATGAACAATTCCGTAGCCAAAAATCACCGGACGTATCTGAATTTTCATATTGGTGGTCCCACCGAGAAGGCCGAATACAAAAGTTATCGTCAGGCGATCCATGATCGCTTCTCAAACTGTCCGTGGGTCACAGTGGCAGACCGTGTTCCCCCACGCCAGTATCTGGAAGACATTGCCTCGCATCGATTCATCATTTCGCCGCCAGGACATGGGCCGGACTGCTATCGGCACTGGGAGGCCATGTATCTTGGTGCGATTCCTGTCGTTGAACGATCTGCAAGTATGCAGCCTTTTGAAAACTATCCGATGATTCAGGTGGATGACTGGGCTCAGGTGACGCCCGATTTTCTGCTCGAACAGGCCGACGAGATCAGCCGACGAGATTTCGACCGTTCCCGGCTTTTCTTTGATTTCTGGAAAGATCTGATCACGGCATGTTGATGCGTCGTATTCAGTCCGTCCGCGACAGGATGTTCGCGTACATGGTGCGGAATCGTCTGATTTCCGCCAGATCCTGTGGGTTTCGGAGTCTCCGAGAGCTGACATTGCAGGAATGCTGCGGAAGTCTCGGCAGTCGCCTGATCGAACATGAACGCCCCAGGATTGTGGCCTGCCCCCTGCCAGCCAACATTCCGCGCCGTGAGGATCTCAGTCGTCAGTGTGGCCGCTATGAACGGTCGTTCTTTGATGTGCCCGAGCTGCAATTGCAGGCACGTTACAGCACCCGCTTGGAGAATTGCCGGATTCTGCGACATCGTAATGAATGGGGCGACGACTTTTATGTCCTGGTGACCGAGGACGATCAGCAGATTCCCTACAGCGGCACAGGCTTTCAGCCGGGTCACCGGGAGTTGCTTCGACGCGATGTGGTAACACGTCGCCTTTCTGAGGCCACCTGGATCATCACACATTCGACGCGTAACCATTACATGTGGTTGTACAATCATTTGACTCGGCTCATGCTGGCGGAAGACCTGAGTCTTCAGCAGTCGGTGCTGTTTCCGGAAAAGTCATTGCTGTCGACCGTGAAGTTAGAAACACTTAACCGAATGGGTTATGACTCACCTCAGTTTATTCAGCCAGACGATCAGGTCATTGCAGTCGACCGTCTGAATCTGATGGAAGTGGACTGCTTTGATCCGTGGGCGCTGGAGAGACTTCGTAAGCGACTCGGTGGCCCGCCGCAGGCAGCACCCACTCGACGCATCTACATTTCGCGGCAGAAATGTCACTATCGAAAACTGAGCAACGAGTCCGAGCTTTTGCCATGGCTGACTGCGCACGGTTTTGAAACCGTCTTCCTGGAAGATCTATCGCTCGGTCAGCAGATCGCGACGATGCAGTCAGCGAAAGTCGTTCTGGGTGTCCACGGTGCAGGGTTTGCGAATCTGCTGTTCTGTCAGCCGGGCACAACAGTGATTGAGATCCAAGACCCAGAAGACCCAAACCCGCACTTCTATGCTCTGGCAGCACTGTTGGGGCTGAAATACAACCTGCTGGTGGGTGATGTTGACATAAAAGCAGAACCGCATTTTCGAGATCTGAAGATCGGCTGGGAAAACATTGACCGTGTCTTGTCCACAGCTGCCGCAGACGACGGGAGTTCCATACCGTGAAAGGTGGACTAAAGCAGCGGATTGAGTCCATACTCGGCGTAAAAATCTATCGAGGCTGGTTCCCTCGGGGTATGAACCTCAGTTTTGATCTTTTGCGTCTGTTGCCACAGAAGGAGATCGTGATTTGTGATGTGGGAGCCAACGTTGGACAAACAGCGTTGGAATTCAGTCGAAGTCATCCGGGGGCGATCATTCACGCCTTTGAACCTATCCCAGCCACGTATCATCTTTTGGCCCAAAACACCGAACG
>Ga0209491_10005441_pt1 | contig 18617 bp, 17 predicted proteins | sample BON02_FD_187213 | JGI IMG/M metagenome (GOLD analysis project Ga0209491, IMG submission 187213) | Freshwater microbial communities from Lake Bonney liftoff mats and glacier meltwater in Antarctica - BON-02 (SPAdes) (version 2) | ecosystem: Environmental > Aquatic > Freshwater > Ice > Glacier...
CGATGTCGTGCCTCTGCGCCATCTACACCTTGCGCCGGGCCATGGTGGTCGGGGGGTTCTAGACAGCGGCTGTTTGCAAAGCCTATGATGGGTTTGCAAAGCCGGAGGCGCGGGATGGCCACACAGAAACTCTATGCCGGGGTAAAGCTGCGCGACATCCGAACCCGGCTGGCCCTGACGCAAAAGGCGTTCGCGGCCAAGCTGGGCGTGTCGCTGCCCTATCTCAACCAGATGGAGAACAACCACCGCCCAGTCTCTGCCGGCGTGGTTCTGGCGCTGGCCAGCGAGTTCGGTTTTGACGTCACCGAACTGAGCATCGGCGAGGCCGGTCGCGTGGTCGCCGACATGCGCGAGGCGCTGGCCGATCCGGTGTTCGCCGACGACCCCCCGCCGCTGGCCGATCTGCGCCTGGCCGCCAGCAACGCGCCCGCGCTGGCCCGCGCCTTCCTGCACCTGCACCGCAGTTACCGCCAGACCCATGAGAGGCTGGCCTCGCTGGACGAGGCGCTGGGCCGCGATGGCGCCCGCGTGCAGCACAGCCCGTGGGAGGAGGTGCGCGATTTCTTTCACTATTGCGACAATTACATCGACGCGGTCGACCGTGCCGCCGAGCATTTCGCCGCGGGCGGCAATCCGGTGAACCGTGCGCTGGCGACGCTGAAGGCGCGGGGGATCGAGACCATCACGACCGACGATCCGCTGCTGCGCCATTACGATGCCGATGCCGCGCGGCTGACCCTTTCGGCCCGCGCCGCCCCCGCCACCCGCGCGTTCCAACTGCTGCACCAGTTGGCCCTGCTGACCCAGAACGATCTGATCGAGGCGACGCTCGATCTGGCCCGTTTCCAGACCGCCGAAGCGCGTGCGATCGCCAAGCTGGGGTTGGCCAACTATTTCGCCGGGGCCGCGCTGTTGCCCTATGGCGCGTTCCTGAAGGCCGCCAACGACACGCGCCACGATCTGGAGCGACTGTCCGACAGGTTCGGCGCCAGCATCGAACAGGTGGCCCATCGCCTGAGCACGCTGCAACGCCCCGGCGCCAAGGGCGTGCCGTTCTTCTTTGTGCGGGTCGACCAGGCGGGTACGATCACCAAGCGCCACTCGGCCACGCAACTGCAATTTGCCCGCTTCGGCGGCGCCTGCCCGCTGTGGAACGTGCATCGCGCCTTCGAGACCCCGGGCCGGTTCCTGCGGCAACTGGCCGAAACGCCCGACGGGCTGCGGTATCTGTGCCTGGCGCGGGACGTTTCCAAATCGGGCGGCAGCTTCAACGCCCCCACCCGCCGGTTTGCCATTGGCCTCGGGTGCGAGGTGAAACATGCAGCGGCACTTGTCTATGCCGATACGCTGGACCTGTCGGCCAATGCGGTGTTCGAGCCCATCGGAATTTCGTGCCGCATCTGCGAGCGGGTGGATTGCCACCAACGCTCGGTGCCGCCACTGGAACGGCGACTGGCCATCGACCCGGACCGCCGGGGCACATTGCCCTATCGGGTCGAGGGCTGACGCCGATGGTGCTTTACGGCCCCGGGTGCGGCTTGTAACCGTTGGGCGAAACAGGGAGCATTCCATGGAACTGACCGGCAGCCGCATCATCAATGCCGACCGCGCCACCGTCTGGTCGCATCTGAACGACCCCGAGACCCTGCGCGCCTGCATCCCCGGCTGTCAGGAATTGTCGGGCAATGCCGAGGACGGGTTCGAGGCCACGGTCAGGCAGAAGATCGGACCGGTCAGCGCGACATTCAAGGGTGTGGTGGCATTGTCGGACGTGAATGCGCCCGAGAGTTACCGGATCTCGGGCGAAGGCAAGGGCGGCGTGGCCGGGTTTGCCAAGGGCGGCGCCAATGTGGTGCTGGCCGAGGTCGAGGGCGGGACGGAACTGTCTTATGTGGCGGATGTGGCGATCGGCGGCAAGCTGGCGCAGTTGGGCAGCCGGTTGATCGACGGCGTGGCGCGCAAGCTGTCGGACGAGTTTTTCACCCGGTTCAAGGATCACGTCGAGGGTGGTTCTGCGGGGTGAGCGCCAGGGGGGCGTTCCGCCCCCCGCCCTGCGGGCCCCCCCGAGGATATTTTCGGCAAGAAAGAATCAGGGCGTCAGGATCGTCAGGTCTTTCGGGAAGGACGTGAGCGAGCGGTTGCCTGTTTCGGTGATCAGGATGTCGTCTTCGATGCGCACGCCGAAACTGTCGATGTCATAGAGGCCCGGTTCGTTGGTGAACACGGTGCCGACGGGCAGAGCGGCGTGGTTGCCGCGCATGATATAGGGCGCTTCATGCACCTCGCGCCCCAGTCCGTGGCCGGTCTTGTGGCGGATACGCGCGGCAAAAGGCGAGGCTTCGAGGAGCGACGTGACCGCATCGTCGATGCCGTGGGCGGTGACGCCCGGGGCGGCGATGGCGTGACCGGCGAGGTTGGCGCGCAGGACGGTGTCATAGACCTGTTGCTGGGTGTCGTCGGCATGGCCGATGAAGAAGGTGCGGGTGATGTCGGCGGCAAAACCTCCGACCCGGGCGCCGAAGTCGATCAGCAGCGCATCGCCCGGTTTGAGCGCGTAATCGTCGCGGGCGCTGGCGTGGGGGCGGGCGGAGTTGGTGGCGGCGGCAACGATGGGCGGGAAGGACAGCCCCTCGGCGCCCCGGGCAAACAGCGCCTGGATGAGGGCGGCCTCGACCTGCCGCTCGGTCTGGCCGGGGCGGATGGTGGCGAGGGTCTGGTCGAGGGCGGATTGCGAAATGGCGATGGCGCGTTCCAGGCGGGCGACGTCATCGGCCGTCTTGCGGATGCGCAAGGCCGAGATTTCGGTTTCGCCATCGAGAATGGCGAGACCGGGATAGGCGGCGCGCAGGGCGATGTCGACGAAGACGCGCATCACCTGCCCCTCGACGGCCACCGAGTTCAGCGGCAGGTGGTCGGCCAGGGCGGCGAAGGCGCCGGCATAGCCGGTCTGGTCGCGCCAGTAGAAGGTGGCGCCTGGAAAATCGACCAGCGCCCAGGATTGCAGCTCAAGGTTCGGGACGACGGCGGCGGCGGCGCCCCGCGCAGGAACCACGACGACGAGGGGCCGTTCGTTCGACCCGAACCCCTTGCCCAGCGCGCGCTTGAAGTTGGGGCCCGGCACGAGGGCGACGGCATCGACGCCCATGTCGCGCGCCACGGCGGCGTAGTCTTCCAGCATCGGGTCGGGCCTTTCGCAAGGGGGTTCGCCGCGATCCTTCCGGGGTGGCGTACCCGTGTCAAGGTCCGCCTATCTCTGACGGGTTTCCCAATGGGGGTTAACCCAGGGCTGCGCGTTGTCGGCGGCCAGAGGGGTGCGGCCCAGGATGTGGTCGGCGGCCTTTTCGCCCACCATGATCGAGGGGGCGTTGAGGTTGCCATTGGTGATCTGCGGAAAGATCGAGCTGTCGGCAAGGCGCAGGTTGTCGACTCCGATCACCCGGCATTCGGGGTCGACGACGGCGCGGGGGTCATCGACGCGGCCCATGCGGGCAGTGCCGCAGGGATGATAGGCGCTCTCGGCGTGGTCGCGGATGGCGGCGTCGAGGTCTTCGTCGGTCTGAACCCGCGTGCCGGGTTGGATTTCATCGCCCGCGAAGGGGGCGAAGGCCGCCTGGGCAAAGATTTCGCGGGTCAGGCGGATGGCGGTGCGAAACTCGCTCCAGTCGTCGGGGTGGGACATGTAGTTGAAGCGGATTACGGGGGTGGCGTGGGGGTCAGCGCTGCGCAGGGTCACGGTGCCGCGCGATTTGCTGCGCATCGGGCCGGTGTGGGCCTGAAACCCGTGGCCTTCCGCTGCCACCTTGCCGTCATACCGCACGGCGATGGGCAGGAAATGATACTGGATATCCGGGTATGGAATGCCTGCGCGGCTGCGGATGAAAGCCGCACTTTCAAACTGGTTGGACGCGCCGGGCCCGGTGCCGGTAAACAGCCAGCGGGCGCCGACCCAGGCCTTGCCCGGCAGGTTCCAGTATTTGAACAGGCTGACGGGTTGGGTCGCGGCCATCTGGACGTAAAGCTCAAGATGATCCTGGAGGTTGGCGCCGACGCCGGGGCGGTCGGCGATGACGTCGATGCCATGTTCGCGCAGGTGTGCCGAGGGGCCGATGCCAGACAGCATAAGCAGCTTGGGCGAGTTGATCGACGAGGCGGCAAGGATCACCTCGCGGTTGGCGCGGATGATCTGGCGTTTGCCACCCCTTTCCACCTCGACGCCGGTGGCGCGTCCGTCCTCGATGACGATGCGGCAGGCGAGCGCACGGATGAGGGTGCAGTTGGGGCGCTTGAGCGCCGGTTTGAGATAGGCACTGGCGGCGGACCAGCGGCGACCGTTGTAGATCGTCGCCTCCATCGCGCCAAAGCCTTCCTGCTGCTGGCCGTTGTAATCGTCGGTGGTCTGATAGCCGGCCTGCGCACCCGCCTGGACAAACGCCCGCACCAGAGGGTTGTCGCGCTTGCCTCGCGACACATGCAGCGGGCCGTCGGTGCCGCGCCACACCGGATCGCCGCCATGCCCGCCCTCGTGCCAGCACTCCATCCGCTTGAAATAGGGCAGCACGTCGGCAAAGCGCCAGCCGGTGGCGCCCATCTGCTCCCAGGTGTCGAAATCATGGGCATGACCGCGCACATAGACCATGCCGTTGATGCTGCTTGAGCCGCCGATCACCTTGCCGCGCGGGGTGGCAAGGCGGCGGTTGTTCAGGTGCGGTTCGGGTTCCGAGGCATAGCCCCAGTCATAGCGCGCCATGTTCATCGGAAACGACAACGCGCCGGGCATCTGGATGAACGGTCCGGCGTCAGAACCGCCATGTTCGATCACCAGAACAGAGGCGCCGGTTTCGGACAGCCGGTACGCCATGGCGCACCCGGCGCTGCCCGCGCCGATGATGACGAAATCGGCCTGCATCAGAAGGGTGCCGCAACATCGCCCATGGCGACATAGACCGATTTCATCTGGCTGTAGTGGTTGATCGCAAGCTTGGAATTCTCGCGCCCGACGCCCGACAGTTTCGAGCCGCCAAAGGGCGCCTCGACCGGGGCGAGGTTGTAGGTGTTGATGTAGCATGTGCCCGCCTCGAACGCTTTCGCCACGCGGTGGGCGCGCGTAAGGTCGCGGGTGAACACGCCGGCGGCCAGGCCATAGGGGGTGGCGTTGGCGCGAGCCAGGACTTCGGCCTCGGTGTCGAAATCGAGGATGGACAGGACCGGGCCGAAGATTTCCTCGCGCGCGATCGTCATGGCGTCGGTGACGTCGGTGAAGACGGTGGGCTCCAGGAAAAACCCGTCACGCGCGGCGCGCTTGCCGCCGTGGGCCAGGGTGGCGCCCTGTTCGATGCCTTTGGCGATGAAGCCCTGGACGATCTGCATCTGGCGTTCGCTGACCATGGGGCCGAAATTGGTGGCGGGGTCCAGTGGATTGCCCATGACGATGCCGTTCAGCCGTTCGCGCAGCCGGGCAACGAAGGCAGAGCGCAAGGGGCGCTGTACGAACACCCGGGTGCCGTTGGAGCAGACCTGACCCGTGGAATAGAAATTCGCCAGAATGGCGCCTGATACGGCATTTTCCAGATCGGCATCGTCGAAGATGACGAGGGGCGATTTACCGCCCAGTTCCATGGTGACGTGTTTCAGCCCCTCGGCGGCGGCGGCATAGACGCGCCTCCCGGTGGCCACCGACCCGGTCAGCGACACCTTGGCAACGCGCGGATCGCCCACCAGCGCGGCGCCCACCGCGCCCATGCCCTGCACCACGTTGAACACACCCGGGGGCAGCCCTGCCTCGTGCAGGATTTCGGCGATCTTGAGGGCACAGAGCGGCGTCGTTTCCGAGGGTTTGAACACCATCGTGTTGCCGCAGGCCAGCGCCGGGGCGGCCTTCCAGCAGGCGATCTGGGTGGGGTAATTCCACGCGCCTATGCCGACGCACAGGCCCAGGGGTTCGCGGACCGTATAGACCCAATCGGCGCCCAATTGGATGTGTTCGCCGGTCAGGCTGCCCGCCAACCCGCCAAAATATTCCAGAGCGTCGGCGCCCGAGGTGGCATCGGCGACGCTGGTTTCCGAAATTGGCTTGCCGGTGTCCAGCGTTTCAAGGACCGAAAGGTCGTGGTTGCGGGCGCGCAGGATGTCGGCGGCGCGGCGCAGGATGCGGCCCCGCTGGGTGCCGGTCATCGCCGCCCATTCGGCGCGCGCCCGGGTGGCGGCGGCCAGCGCTTGTTCGATTATCGCAGGTGTCGCGTCGTGAACACGGGCGATGACCTTGCCGGTTGCGGGATAAACGCAATCGATCGGGTCGCCTGCGGCGTCTTCGACATAGCGGCCATCGATGAAATGGCTGGCGGAGGGTTGTGGGTTTGATGTCATGTTATGGATATTTTCAGCAAGAAAGAAGGAGGGGTCATTCGCCACGCGGGAAGCGGGCGATCTCTTCGACGGTATTCAGGTCCATGTGGTTGCGCATGTAGCGGTCGGCGGCGTTCAGCGACGGCTGGTGATCCCACGGGGTGTAGCGGCCGGCGCGCAGGGCGTCGTTGACCACCCGGCGACGGGCCTGCGAGGCGCGCACCTCGGCATCGAAGCGTTCCAGATCCCACAGGGCAGCGGCGGTGCGACGGAATTGTTCCAGCGTTTCGGCATGGGCCGGGACGTCGAACAGGTCTCTCAACTCGTCCGGGTCGGTTGCGAGGTCGAACAGCTGTTCGGGGTCGATGGCGCAGTTGGTGTATTTGTAGCGCCCCGCGCGCAGGGCGATCAGCGGCGATTGCGAGGCTTCGGCGGCGTATTCCATCACCACGGGTTCGCTGCGCGGAATGCCACGGGTCAGGGGCAGCAGGGACTGGCCATCGGTGAAGGGGGCAATCGCGGCCATGTCGAGGCCAGCAAGGTCGCAGAGGGTGGGGCAGACGTCGAGCGCGCTCACCGGGGTGTCATGGCGGGCCGGAGACACAGCGGGCGCGGCAATCATCAGGGGGATGCGGGCGGACCCCTCAAGGAAGTTCATCTTGTACCACAGGCCGCGTTCGCCCAGCATGTCGCCGTGATCGGAGGTGAAGACGATCACCGCCTCCTGGCGCGTGCCCTCCAGCGCCGTCAGCACCTCGCCGATCTTGTCGTCGAGATAGGAGATGTTGGCGAAATAGGCGCGGCGGGCGCGTTTGATGTCATCGGCCGAGGCGGTGAAATCGCGCCCGTCGTTGGCAACGATGATGCGCTGCGCCTGGGGGTCGTGGTCGGCGTAAGCCATCGCCGGGACACGGGGCAGCAGGTGGTCGCAACTCTCGTACAGATCCCAGTATTTGCGCCGCGCGACATAGGGATCGTGGGGGTGGGTGAAGCTGACCGTCAGGCACCACGGGCGCGTGTCCTTGCCGCGCGCCAGATCGTAAACCTTGCGGGTGGCGTGACAGGCGACCTCGTCATCGAACTCCATCTGGTTTGTGATCTCGGCCACACCGGCGCCCGTCACCGAACCCATGTTGTGATACCACCAGTCGATCCGCTCGCCGGGTTTGCGATAATCGGGGGTCCAGCCGAAATCGGCGGGATAGATGTCGGTGGTCAGTCGCTCCTCGAAGCCGTGCAGCTGGTCGGGGCCGACGAAATGCATCTTGCCCGACAGGCAGGTCTGATAGCCGGCACGCCGCAAATGGTGCGCATAGGTGGGCACGTCCGAGCCGAACGCGGCGGCGTTGTCGTAGACGCCGGTGCGGGATGGCAGGAGGCCGGTCATGAAGCTGGCCCGGGCAGGGCCGCACAGGGGCGAGGCGCAATAGGCGTTGGCGAACCGGGCCGAGCGGGCGGCAAGCCGTTTGAGGTTGGGGGCGTGCAGCCAGTCGGCGGGGCCGTCGTCAAACAGTGTGCCGGTCAGTTGATCGACCATGAAGATCAGGATGTTGGGCTGGGTCATGCCCGACCTTCCAGAACGCGGTCGAGCACGTTCATCACATCGGCGGTCGCCGCGGCGCCGCTCATCCCGCCGCCCAGCGCCGCGCGCAGGTAAAGACCGTCGATCAGCGCCCCCAGAAGATCGGCCACTTCCCCGGCCCGCTTGCCGCACAAGGGCCGCAGCCCGTGCAGCAGGTTCGAGCGCAACCGCCGCTGATAGACGCGCAACAGCCGACCCGCCTCGGGCACCGTATGGGCCTGAACATAAAGGGTCAGCCAGGCGGCGATCACGTCGGGGCCGAAATTGTCCGGCCCGAAACTGGCGCGCACGATCCGCGCCAGCCGGTCGTGCGGGCTGTCGGCCCCGCGCAGGGCCGCCCGCACGGCCGCGCCGTAAATTGTCAGGATATGGCGCATGGCGGCGAGAAAAATCTGATCCTTGCCGCCGAAATAGTGATGCGCCAGCGCGCTGCTCATCCCCGCGCGGCGCGCGATCTGGCCCACGGTCACGTCCAGCGAAGCCGCCGCGCCGATCTCGAAGATCGTCGCTTGGACGAGGGCGTTCCGCCTGATAGGCTCCATCCCAAGCTTGGGCATCTGCATCTCCGTGGTTGCCTTGTCACGCTTGATGCGTTTTTATTGACGCGTCAATCAATAAACATGGGAGACGACCCGATGCTGAAAACCACCCTTTCCGCCCTGGCCCTGGGCGCCATGGCCACCACGGCACTGGCCGATTGCGAAACCATCACCTTTGCCGATGTCGGCTGGACCGACATCACCGCCACCACCGCCGCGACGACAGTGGTGCTGGACGCGCTGGGGTACGACACCGATATCAAGGTGCTGAGCGTGCCCGTCACCTATATCTCGCTGGCCAACGGCGACATCGACGTGTTCCTGGGCAACTGGATGCCGACGATGGAGGCCGACATCGCCCCCTACCGCGAGGCGGGCACCGTCGACACCGTGCGCGCCAACCTGACGGGCGCCAAGTACACGCTGGCGGTGAACCAAGCCGCCGCCGACCTCGGGATCGCCGATTTCACCGACATCGCCACCCACAAGGACGCGCTTGAGGGCAAGATTTACGGGATCGAGGCGGGCAATGACGGCAACCGCCTGATCATGGACATGATCGCCGGCGGCGCTTTCGGGCTGAACGGGTTCGAGGTGGTGGAATCCAGCGAACAGGGCATGTTGGCACAGGTGGCCCGCGCCAACCGCAGCGACGAACCCGTGGTGTTCCTGGGGTGGGAGCCGCACCCGATGAACGCCGCCTTCGATCTGACCTATCTGACGGGGGGCGACGATTTCTTTGGCCCCGATCTGGGTGGCGCGACGGTCTATACCAACGTCACCGCGGGGTTCACCCGGGAATGCACGAACGTCGGCACCCTGCTGAAAAACCTCGCCTTCTCTCTTGAGATGGAGAATGCGATCATGGGCGGCATCCTGAACGACGGCAAGGCGCCGCGCGTGGCGGCGATGGAATGGCTGAAGGCGCATCCCGGAGTGCTGAATGGCTGGCTGGAGGGCGTGACCACCAAGGACGGCGAAAATGGCGTGGCGGCCGTGCGGGCCGACCTTGGCCTATGATTCGGGCACGGGCGACTGGATCGCCGAACAGATGGCGGGGGCGGGGGCAATCCGTACCCGCCGGATGTTCGGACACTACGGGATCTATTGCGACGACAGGTTCGTGGGGGTGATCTGTGGCGATCGGTTGTTCCTGAAGGTCACGGCGGCGGGGCATGGGCTGGCGCCCGATCTGGCACTGGAGCCGGGCTATGACGGGGCGAAACCCGGTCCCGCCATTCCCGATCAGGGGGTCGAGGATGCTGATCGGCTGGCCGCCCTCGTGCGTGCCACCCGCGACGGGCTGGGCGCCCGGCGGTAACGGGCCATGCGATGTTTTCTGGCGCTGGATCTGCCCGAGGATGTGGCGGACGGGCTGGACAGGCTGGCGGCCAGGCTGACGGTCGGGCGGCATGTTCTGCCCGAAGCCATGCATCTGACACTGTTGTTCATGGAAGACGCGCCGCTGTCGGCGCTGGAAGAATTGCACATGCAGCTTGAGATGACGCCGCCGCCGCCCATGGCCCTGAGCATCGCAGGTGTCGACATCTTCGGCAGCGATCCGCCCCGGTCGGTCCATGGGGTGGTGAAGGGCACGGCGAGCCTTGTCGACTATCAGCGCAAGGTGGCAACCTTCGCGCGCCGTTCGGGCATCGCCCTGCCCCACCGCCGGTTCGTGCCGCACATCACTCTGGCCCGTTTTGCCAACCGCTTGCCGCCCGAGGATACGGCCCGTATCGGCAGGTTCCTGCAGGCCCACGGCGATTTCACATGGCCCGCCTTCGCCGTGCCCTCGGTTTCGCTGTATCGGTCAACCCCGGGCAGCGATGGGGGACGCCATGACGTGCTGCACACCTATGGCGGCGCGCGACCTTACCGGCCCGGTGGCACCGCCCCCTCCAGCGGATAGGCCAGGCTGTAGCGGCACGCCTGACCCGGGTGGCAACCGGCGCCTGCGCTTGCGCCAAGGGACGCGGGGGTTGTGGTCAAACGCCGTCAGTTTCCACGCCAGTCGAACACTACCACATCGCCGGCATAAAAACCCATCGACATGGCATCGGTTTTCACCACGGTGTCGCCGTCGAGCAAATCGAAATTGACCCGGTCCACCGATGGGAACGTGTGGCAAACCGCCCCCCGCCCGGGCACCGCATGCAGCGCGACACCTGCATGTGCGCCCTTGAACAGCAGCGATTTGGTGCTGCCTGTGGGTGTCAGAACGCCCACCGCCGCCTCGTCCTGGGTCAGAAAGGTGTCGTCGATCCGCCCATGGACGATCTTGCCGCCGGTCAGGGCAATCTCTTGCACGGGTTCGGGTGCGATCTGATTGGCGGCGCTGACCAGGGTGTGAGGCGTGCCATCGCATTGCAGGGTGCGATCACCATCCGCCACCGTGCCCGCATACATGACACCGCCGAAATCGATGCCCAGCGCAGCGCCGGGGGTCAGTGTCATGCCCTGATACACATGGTCATCGTTGAAACAAAGTGCCACGTTGAACGAGGGGCCCACCTTGCGGAACGCCTCTTTCACCTTTTCCGCGTCAAAGCTCGAAGCGAGCTTTGACGCGGTCACGAAATCATCGAGGCCGAATTCGATGCCCCAGATTTCACCGTGAATCTGATCGTTGCGGCAGACCCAGAACCCGATATCGATGCCGCCCCCCGCACCCAGCCCCGGCCCCCAGGAATAATCGCCCGAGGCAAAGGCATAGACGGGCATCCGGTGGGCCATATCGATCGACACCCCGGCGCTGCCGCTGGCCCCGACAAAGATGAACCGCACCCCCGCCTGAAGCCCGATTGTCACCGTGCGGTGGGGCATGTTTTGCGTGCCGGCGTTGGGATCGACGGTTTGCACCGAGCGCACGGCGGCGGCGGTGGCCAGGGGATCGCCCACGCTGACCGCCTGCATCGCACGCTGATCGCTCATCAACGTGCCGGCGATGCCCACCGCGCCCAGCAATTCGGCGCCCGAGCTTTTCAGCTTGGCCTGGGCGGTGGCGTATTTGTCCGCGTCACCCGAGGGCACACAGCGCCCTTTGAAAATCATCTCGACGAGTCCGGGGTCACAGGACGGGATACGCTCGACAATCGTGCAGGGGCGATTGTTCAGCTTGCCACAGGTGCGCGGAATGCAGGTGTTCGTTGTGAAATCCTCGGTCAGCCCCTGGTCGCAGGACGGGATACGCTCGACGATCGTGCAAGGGCGCCCGCCGTCCTTGCCACAGGCGACGGCCTGGCACCGGTTGGTGGCGAAGTTTTCGATCAGGTTGGGGTTGCAGGATGGAATACGTTCAAGAATCGTGCAGGGGCGCTTGCCCGCCGGGCCGCACTCCACCCCGACCACTGCCTTGCGCAGGCACTGGCCCTTGAGAAAGTCCTCATACAAACCGGCATTGCAGGATGGAATACGCTCGAATATCGTGCAGGGGCGCGTGTTCAGCGCGCCACACTCCACACCCACCCGCGCCTTGCGCAGGCACAAGCCCCGACCGAAATCCTCATACAGCCCCGCATCGCAAGACGGGATGCGTTGAAATATCGTAGAGGGGCTTTGATTGAGCGCACCGCAGGCCGCCTCGGCCCGGGCGGGCAGGGCCGATACGGCGCCGAGACATATCAAGACCGAACATATGAAGACCAAAAATTTCGACATGGTCAAACCTTCCATTTCGGGCCAACCCATGGCCGGGATGCTGAAGGACCAGCGATCCGATCTGGAAATGGTCGCCGATTGCCGGTTGTCATTCGATAACAGCCATTTTGCACCCAACCCGGGATTCGGCCAAACCGTTTTTCGCAAAAGGTTTGGTTTCCACGGTCCCGGGGCTTTCCAATCGAGCCGTCCCCGGCCATGCTGGGCGCCACAGGCACAAGGAACTGGCCCGACATGGATTGGCTCACCAACACGAAAATCCCTATCGGCGCCACGGCGCGCACCATGTTCGACTGGTTGCAGGACAATGGCGCGTGGTTCTTTGACGGGCTGTCCGACGGGATGGAGGCGGTGATCGATGCTTTCCTGTGGGTGTTCCAGACTCCGCATCCCTTTGTCGTCATCGCCGCCTTCGTCGCGCTGACCTGGGCGCTTCAGCGCAGTTGGAAGGTGTGCCTCGGCATCGCGCTGGGGTTCCTGTTCATCCTTAACCAGGGCTATTGGGAGGAGACGACCGAATCCCTCACCCTTGTGCTGTCGGCCTGCATCCTGTGCATGGGGGTTGGCGTGCCCATCGGCATCGCCTGCGCGCATCGCCCGCGCCTTTACGCGGCCTTGCGCCCGGTGCTTGACCTGATGCAGACGCTGCCCACCTTCGTCTATCTGATCCCGGCCATCGTGTTCTTCGGCATCGGCATGGTGCCCGGCCTGATCGCATCGGTCATCTTCGTGCTGCCCGCCCCGATCCGCCTGACCTGGCTCGGGGTGTCCACCACACCCCAGCCGCTGCTTGAGGCGGCGCAGGCGTTCGGCGCCACGCCGCGCCAGGTGCTGTGGAAGGTCGAACTGCCCTGGGCGGTGCCGCAGATCATGGCGGGGCTGAACCAGACGATCATGCTGTCGCTGTCGATGGTGGTGATCGCGGCGCTGGTGGGGGCAGACGGGCTGGGCGTGCCGGTGGTGCGGGCGCTGAACCAGGTGAACGCGGCGCTTGGGTTCGAGTCGGGTTTCGTGATTGTCGTGGTGGCGATCATGCTGGACCGGATGCTGCGGGTGCGCGCGAAATGAGCGAAGCCGCCGTCACATTCGACGCCGTGAACATCGTGTTCGGCGACCGGCCCGAAACCGCCCTGCCGATGATGGATCAGGGGCAGAGCAGGGGCGATATCCAATCCGCCACGGGGCAGGTTCTGGGCGTGCACGACTGTTCGCTGTCGGTGGAAACCGGGGAAATCCTTGTGCTCATGGGGTTGTCGGGGTCGGGCAAATCCACGCTGCTGCGTGCGGTGAACGGGCTGAACCCGGTGTGCCGGGGTGAGGTAAAGGTGCGCCATGGGGGCGATCTGGTGTCGGTGACGCACGCCGATGCCGCGACGCTTCGCCAGTTGCGGCTGTCAACCATCGGAATGGTGTTCCAGCAGTTCGGCCTGCTGCCCTGGCGTTCAGTGCGCGAAAACGTCGGTCTGGGGCTGGAACTGGGTGGCATGGCCAAGGACAAGCGCACGGCCAAGGTCGACGAACAACTGGCGCTGGTGGGCCTGTCGGACTGGGCCGAGCGGAAGGTGGGCGATCTGTCGGGGGGCATGCAACAGCGCGTCGGGCTGGCCCGGGCCTTTGCCACCGATGCGCCGATCCTGCTGATGGACGAACCGTTTTCCGCGCTCGACCCGCTGATCCGCACACGGTTGCAGGACGAACTGCTGGATCTGCAACAAAAGCTGAACCGCACGATCGTTTTCGTGTCTCACGATCTGGACGAGGCGTTCAAGCTGGGCAACCGCATCGCCATCATGGAGGGCGGGCGCATCGTGCAGCACGGCACCCCGCGCGACATCTTCCAGAACCCGGCCAGCCCCTATGTCGCCGATTTCGTCGCCCACATGAACCCGCTGGGCGTGCTGACCGCCCAGGACGTGATGGGGCCTTCACAGACCGAAACCACCCGCACCACCGCTGTGGATACGCCGATTGGCGACATCCTGCCGCTGTTCAACGGCGATGCCTCGCCGATTTCGGTGATCGAACTGGGGCACGAGTTGGGTCAGATCACGCAGGCGTCGGTTGTCGCCCGGCTGGCGGCAGCGCGCGAGAGTTATGGCGTCCAGAGAAAAACTTGAATCGCCAATACCCTGCCGCGCTTCGGGCACTCGGGATATTGGCGATAAACCATGTATCAGGTTTTTCCCGAAACGCTTTAAATCGGGATATCCGGCACCCGGGCCGCGCGGCGTTTCAGCACTGCCTCGCGCCAGGTCAGGAACGTGACCGACGCCAGGATCACGACCCCCCCGAGGATCACCCAGCCGTCCAGGTTTTCCTGAAACATCACCGCCCCCAGCAACGCCGCCCAGACCAGTTGCAGGAATGTCACGGGCTGCGTCACCGTCACGGGTGCGGCGCGGAATGCCAGGGTCATGGAGTAGTGGCCCCCGGTGGCCAGGCAGGCGACAACGAACAGCCAGGCAAGCTCGATCCATGTGGGCGTGACCCAGTTGATCAACGCGAAGGGCGCAAGCGAGATCGTCACGAAGATTGACAGCATGGCGACGACCACGGCAGGCTCCTGCCTGTCCGCCATCACCTTTGCGATCAGATACCCGATGGCGAACAGCACCGCCGCAGCCAGCATGGCAAGATGCCCGGGGTCAAGCTCGCGCATCCCCGGGCGCAGCACGATCAGCGCGCCCAGCAGCGCCGCACAGACGGCGGCGAGGCGGCGAAAGGCCAGCTTTTCGCCAAGGAACGCGGCCGCCCCCAGGGTCACATAGACCGGCGCGAGATAGTTCATCGCCGTCACCTCGGCGATGGAAATCCGGGTCATGGCGAAAAACCACAGGATCACCCCAATGGAATGGACGAACCCGCGCAGCCCGAACAGCGCCATGGTGCGCCGGTCCAGCCGCGCGCGGCGCAGGGTGCCAAGGACCGGCAAAAGGAACACCAGCCCCATGGCATAGCGCAGGAACGCCGATTGCGCCGCCGGGATCCGCCCGTCCAGATGCTTGACGATGGCAGTCACAGCGACGAAAAGCACCCCCGTCACGACCATCCAGAACACGCCTGCCACCGGGCCCCGGGTCAAAGCCTCTCTCATGCCAGCACCAGCCCCGCCGCGATGGCCCACATCACACAGCCGATAAGGACATCCAGCACCCGCCACGCCATTGGGCGCGCGAAGAACGGCCGCAGCAGCCGTGCGCCGTAACCCAGCGAAAAGAAGAACACGAACGACGCCATCACCGCGCCGACGCCGAACGGCAAGCGTTGCCATTGCGCCGCCACGCTGCCCAGCAGGACGACCGTGTCGAGATAGACATGGGGGTTGAGCCAGGTCAACGCGAGGCAGGTTGCCAGCGCCACCCGCAGGCTGCCCGTCTCGGCGCCCGCCGCCTGCAACGATCCGCCGCCCCGCCAGGCCGACCGGAACGCCAACGCGCCGTAAGCCAGCAGGAACGCCGCCCCGGCCCAGCGCATGACGGGCGCGATCCAGGGCGCCGCGTCGATCAGCAAGCCGAATCCGGCCACGCCCGCAACGATCAGGATGGCGTCACTGGCCGCACAGGTCAGGCAGACGGCGAACACATGGGCGCCGCGCAGCCCCTGGCGCAGAACGAATGCGTTCTGCGCGCCGATGGCGAGGATCAGGGAAAGCCCAAGGCCGAAACCGGCCACCGCAGATTGAATCATGGGCGCATTGCTATGCCCGGACGCGGCCAAGGTCCAGACACTCGATGCCTAGCCGAAAAACCCCCGGCGCAGCAGGTTGGCCCCGGCCACCACCAGCACCAGCAGCGTCAGCCGCTTGAACCGAACCTGGTCGAGCCTGTCCTGCAACGCAAAGCCGATTCCAAGCCCGATCAGCGAAGGCAGAACCAGCGCCAGCGAAAGCGGCAGCGTCGCCGCGTTCAGCACCCCGGAATTGATGTGCGCGAACAGCAGCGTCACCGCCCCCATGCCATAGACGACACCCTGCACCCGAATCTGTTCGACCTTGGGGGTGTTCAGAGCGGTCAGGTAGATCACCGTCGGCGGCCCCCAGACCCCGGAAATCCCGCCGATCACCCCGGCAAAGGCGCCGATGCCCAGTTCGGCGCGGCGGCGATGCTGCTGGGCAATCCGCAGCGTCCAGCCGACCAGTTGCGCCGTCGCGAACACCACCACCGGAATGCCCAATGTCAGGTACAGCACCTGTGGCGGCAGCCGCGTGACCAACTGTGCCGACAGCGCGATGAATACCATCACCATGGCGATGAACCGCCAATGCAGCTTCGCCGACCCCGCCGCCGCCGCCACCCCGCCACGCAGCGCCTGCCACAGATTGGTGACGACCGTGGGCACGATCAGCGCCGCCAGCGCGGTGTCAGGCGGCAGCACCGAACTGAGCAGCGAGATCATGATCATCGGCATGGCGAACCCGACCGTGCCCTTGACGAACCCTGCCAGCACCGAAACCGCAATCGCAAACGCCCAGAGGGTCAGTGTGAAGTCTTCCAATTTGCTCTCCGGCTGCGGCGTGTTATCTCTATACCCAAGGGTTGCGGCAGGGCCAGACGGCATTTCGGGGCGTCACTTTCGTTCAAAAGCAGCAGCCAAAAGGAAACCTTGTTGCGCAGGCACATGGTGCGCCCTATGACATGCCGCAACCGCAGAAAACCTGGAGAGTCCCATGCCCCATGATGGCCAAGACCTGACCGCCGCCGCCCCGTTACCGCTGCTGGACGATCTGCTGACCCTGACCCGCAATGCCGTGGGCGCCATGGATACGCTCGTGGACCGGGCCACCGACGTGCTGCGCGCCCAGGTGACCGAGGGCGGCCGGGTGTCGGGTGCGCTGATCGAAACGCATCAGGTGGCGGCTCATGGTCTGGCCTGGCTGGCCACCTATGGTCAGGCCCTGCGCCAGATGCAGGGCTGGGCCGAGGCGCTGGAGACTGAGGGCCGGTTCGGCGAGATCGAACAGCTGATCCACCAGATCGCCTTTGGCGAATACCTGTGGCAGGTCCATGGCGGCCTGCCCATGTCGCAAGGCGAGATACTGCGCCCGCAGGACATCGGCCTGTCGCAGGACGATCAGCGCGCGTTGATGATCCCGGCGGTGATGATGCTGACCCAGAGGGGCAATACGCAAGGTGCGCGGTCGCGCCTTGCGGTGCTGATGCAGGAGCAATCGGCCAACCTGACGTTCGGCGCCAGCGGGCTGGACGACGAGCTTGAGATGATCCGCGAACAGTTTCGCCGCTTTTCGGTGGATCGGGTCGAACCCCATGCCCACGGGTGGCACCTGAGGGACGAGCTGATCCCGATGGAGATCATCACCGAAATGGCCGAACTGGGCGTCTTCAGCCTGACCATCCCCGAGGAATATGGCGGCCTTGGCATGTCGAAGGCCAGCATGTGTGTGGTCAGCGAGGAATTGTCGCGCGGGTATATCGGCGTGGGCTCGCTGGGCACGCGCAGTGAGATTGCAGCCGAGTTGATCCTGTGTGGCGGCACCGAGACGCAGAAACAGAAGTGGCTGCCGGGGCTGGCCAGTGCCGAAATCCTGCCGACGGCGGTGTTTACCGAGCCGAACACCGGGTCTGACCTTGGCGCGTTACGCACCCGCGCTGTACGCGATGGCGAGGATTGGAAGATCACCGGCAACAAGACCTGGATCACCCACGCTGCCCGCACCCATGTGATGACCCTGCTGGCCCGGACCGAACCCGAGACCAGCGATTACAATGGCCTGTCGATGTTTCTGGCCGAGAAAACCCCGGGCACCGACACCGCGCCCTTCCCCACCGAAGGGATGAGTGGCGGCGAGATCGAGGTGCTGGGGTATCGGGGCATGAAGGAATACGAGCTGGCCTTTGACGGATTCCACGTCTCGGGCGAAAACCTGTTGGGCGGCGAAACCGGAAAGGGTTTCAAGCAGTTGATGGAGACGTTCGAGAGCGCCCGCATCCAGACTGCCGCCCGCGCCATTGGCGTGGCGCAATCGGCGCTGGATGTGTCGATGCGATATGCCAGGGATCGCAAGCAGTTCGGCAAGGCCTTGATCGAATTTCCTCGCGTGTCGGGCAAGCTGGCGATGATGGCGGTTGAGATCATGGTGGCACGGCAGCTGACTTATTTCAGCGCCCACCGGAAGGACGAGGGCAAACGCTGTGACCTTGAGGCAGGTATGGCCAAGCTGCTGGGCGCGCGTGTCGCCTGGTCGGCGGCGGACAACGGGTTGCAGATTCACGGCGGCAACGGGTTTGCGCTGGAATACGGGATTTCGCGCATTCTGTGCGATGCGCGGATCCTGAACATCTTTGAAGGGGCGGCAGAGATTCAAGCGCAGGTGATCGCGCGGCGGCTTCTGGACTGAGGCGGGGTGTCACTCCCCCGCCAACAGCCGCCCGTGCGAAGGGCGCGGCAGGCCAAGGCGCGGGTGCAGCTTGCCCGCCACAGCCACACAGCCCAGCATCGCAACCCCCGCCACGGCAAACACCCCTGGCAAGGGTGCGACC
>Ga0209491_10005445_pt1 | contig 18603 bp, 13 predicted proteins | sample BON02_FD_187213 | JGI IMG/M metagenome (GOLD analysis project Ga0209491, IMG submission 187213) | Freshwater microbial communities from Lake Bonney liftoff mats and glacier meltwater in Antarctica - BON-02 (SPAdes) (version 2) | ecosystem: Environmental > Aquatic > Freshwater > Ice > Glacier...
ATTGCTTCGCCCCAGACGTTGACACAGCCGTCCAAGCAATCGCCCAAACCGTAACAGATCTGCTCGACGTTTCGGTGCTCGCAACAACCCTGCGAATCACGCCCAAGAACCAGCATGTGGACGGGATTCGGATCAGGCAAGACATCCCAGTGTGGCGTGAACCAGGAGCATTGGTTGTCAACCTCGGCGACATGTACGCGGGGGAGGAGCGCAAACTGCTCATCACCCTGGACGTTCCCGCGGTCGCAAATCTTGGCACCACCACGATTGCTGATCTGGACCTCCACTTCACCGCGGTCAACGACCTCGCCGACCATCACGTGAACTTTCCGGTCACGGTCAACGTTGTCCCAGGAGATGAGGCCCGCAGTCGGGTATCAAACCCAGTAGTTGAAGTTGAAGAGCTCATCGCGGACGCTGATGACGCTAAAAAGTCAATGATCGGCTCGCTAAGAGAGCACGACATCAGTTCTGCCCGCAGCACGCTGTCATCCACCATGAAAAGCGTGAATGACAAACGCAAGGAAGTCAAAAACCTTGGCGACAGCAGCCTCACCGCTCGACTAGACATTGCCGCCATGGAACTCCTGGAACTGAACGAAAGCCTTCGGCACCAGTCCATGGAATTCAGCTCCAAACTCATGACGGAGTCCTATTCCATGGGCAGCAAAGGCAAGAAAAAGAAAGATGTCAGACCCCCCAGTAATAATTCAATAGTCGATGACAGCGGTGCAGAAATCTAATTCGCACCCACACCGGAGGTAACCCCTTCCTCCAGACCTGCTGTCCGCATCCTGTGGCCGCCGCCGCGCGAGTGTCCCCTTTACTTGCGCGGCCAAGGCCCACCCGCGAAAGGAAGACACCTCCATGAAAAATCGACTCATCCGGCAAGACGATGTAATTGCATTGGTTCACTTAGAGAAGTGCTCGAACCGGATCTTGGACGAGACCCACCCAACCCAAGGTCGACGGTCCAGCACCACACCTGGCTACGAAGAGTGGGAATTCTGCGTGTTCACGGGCACGTTCCTGGTCGGTGCCCTGTGGTCAATTCAGCTCGGAATCAAACAAACCCATTGGGGGCTGCGACTCGGCTGGTCAATCACCGTCGCGAGTTTCGTGGGGGTGATTGGCATATTTACCGGTCCCGGTTACTTCCTAGTAGGAGTTATCTGCGGAGGAATCTGGCTGGCCTTCTTTAGTGAGAAAGGAAAGTCAGCTGAGGACGCAGAATACGGAGAAGTCGAGTGGTGATTCCGAGACTCTCGAAGTGTTATTTAAACAGATTGGGCTGGACGGATGACATAAGCTTCGTCACACGATTGGCGTCTCAGGGAAGAGGGGAAATGAGGATCGGCGACACAGAAATCAATATCAGTGATTCGACGGTAACCATTGAGGGTGAATCAGCATCGGGTATCCGCCAAAGCGGACGGGCGCTCAGGGCTGAAATCTCCCTTCGAGATGATGCAATTCTTGAAGTGGGCTACACAACTTGGGTAAATGGTGAACGCGATGTCAGAGTTTTCTCCCGATTGTCAGGGCCAGAGATGTACGACCGTTTGGTTAAAGGCGTCAGGATGGGGGTTCTTAGTAAATCACCGGGGCTTCTTATGGCAGAGTTAAGAATTTTAAGCTTTCACAAAGATAAACAGCCAACAATGATCAAGGCGCAAGAATCTGATTTCAACACCATTCTTGGAGAACAGGTTCGAAACACTCTCTCGAATTTCAACATTAGTGCTTTTGGAACTCGCGCTGAATTGATAGGTGACACGTCCAATCGGAAAGGCCTACTCGCTGCCACTTTCGGAGAGGAGAATTCCTCGGCGCCGTTCGCTATCTATACAATCACGCGAGTATTGCCATTACTCAAGGGATTCGGCCATGTAGGTGTGGTTCCAGTAGGCCAAGGATGAATTACTTGGCTGCCTTGGACTACCTGCCCGAAGAAGACAACCCCATTCATGTTCTCACCACGATTCAAGTACTCATGAGAAACGTAGGAATTGAATTAGGCGATCGTTACAACAAGAAACTCACAAAGGAAATCGGCCCAGATTGGTTGCAGGCTTTGCAAAATCTGAGGGGCAGGTCGCTGAACTTAAATGATCCACAGTTTGTGCTTGGAGAACCTCTCCGTCATCCTGATTCTCCAACTCGCAGTTGTTTGCCTAATGGGAAAGAGTTTTATAACAATCTCGATAATGCACTGGCTGTTAGAAATGCGTGGTCCCATCATGACATCACTGACTTGTCTTTTAATAATTTAGTTCCGTCGATTGACACCATGCAAGTCTTTGCTAAGTCTGCGGGTATGGCGCTGGCTAAACAGTGTTTAGCTATTAAAAAACGTATTGCAGAAATTCAATCAGGTGAATACAAAAATAAAGGGGTGGTTGACGGCGCGACTCTCAAGATTGAACTTGATCGCTTGCAGGTGGCTCTTGAGTTGGCAAAACAGCGGGAACAAAAAGTGCTGGAAGATTTGGAAGCCGCTCAGTTACTACTTGATAGCGCAGCAAATAAAGCCTCAGCAGCCGAGTCCTCTGTCACAGTTGTCCCAGATCCTGAACTTGAAAAAGCTCTGGCGGAAGCACTTGCTGAGAAAGAGCAATTGGAGTTCCTAATTGAAGCAATTTCGGCAGCTGAAGATGCATCAGCGGATATGGGGGACGTCTCTCAAAAGGGAATAGGACACAAATGGGAGGGGCCAATTCCATCGAGACAGGTGAAGTTAGTGAGTCTAATAGACGATCTCTATGACACGAATCAAAGGAAGTACGTTGCGGAGGAATTCGGGCCGACTGCTTCAAACGAGATTGCGAAATGGAGACAGATAGTCTCTGCGAACTCCACAATATTTCTTAGTTCACAAGGTCGAGGCGTGGCATACATGAATGGGGATCCAATTTACATCGGCTCGCTAATTGATGAATCAGAGGCTGAGTTAGGTGAAATATCGGGATTCTTCAAGCACCATTCTTACGTGCTGCGAATCAATGGCGACATCGAAGATAGGGCCACAGGTGACATCTTGCGAGATATTTCCCCCGAGGCTGCGCGTGACATAGGGTACGAGCTGCTCATGCAACGTCCCACAGGGGGGCCGTTGAGGATAACGACGGACGGATTAGTTGCCAGTAGAGTCAAAGGAATTTGGATTCCTCTTACCAAGGTCACTTCGCAGGATTGGTTCCCAGGCCATCTTTCCTAAATCAGAGTCAACCACAGAAAGCGAGTTGTTCGGCTAAGTTACGAGTAGATATAGGAGGCGACGCGGTATGGAAAAAAACGAGACACGCACTGAACCACCTAGTATGCAAGCTAATAATCAGGATGTTTTCCTCTGGGCCTTATATCTTCTTGGTGGTGGCGACCGTGATATTGACGTTGAAGATATTTTTTTAAAGAGTTTTGAATTAGCTCCCCAAAGGTTGTCATGGAGAACGCGTATTGATATCCCAGATTATAAAAAGACGTCAAAAGCGCTTCAAAGTATTGAAGCGAAGAGTCATGTCGGTTTGATTCATCACACGGGTAGGTACCATCGTCGTCTCACTGCAGCAGGGACAAAGTGGGTCGAAACTTATCGTCAAGTTTTTGAATCTATATACGCAGATCCGAAAAAGGTATCCGCCTCCCTGACCAATGATCAAGCTCGAAAAGCCAAGCGAGCCATGGAGCACGATCAATTCAAGAATTGGAAATCGAGTGCCGCTTTCGACAGGTTTGACCTAGCTGAACTTTTCGAATGCAGTGGAGCAAGCCCGGATTCCATCTGGCAAAAGAGAATTGATGAGTACCTGCGCGTCGCGGAGGTCACTGCAAATCCAGTAATTATCGACTTCTTAGCCGATGTGAGTCGATTCATATTTCAGAATGGTGGAAAACATGAATGAATTTACAGGCACGGTTTCTTATGGAAAACGTGCATTCGATCAAGATGCAGAGCTTGCAATGCGCGGTGACATTGTCAGAGCGCTCATTGAACTAATCACAAATAGCGACGATGCCTACGCAGGAGGCCAAGGAAAGATTCTGATTCGCATTGAAAAGACAGAAAATGACGAATACCCGGTAAAAGTTAGTGTTCATGATCAAGCGACTGGCTTAGATGCCGCCGGACTTCGTGACTGTTTCGCGGTGCTTGGTGGTGAACAAGCAAAAAGTGACGCACGGGGCCTGCTGGGCCGAGGTGCCAAAGATGTTGCCGTGTTCGGTTTTGCTGAATTTTCTGCTATTCGAGATCACCAATATTCCAAACTGAAACTGCAGTCAGGAAAGTTTGAAGTATCACCAATCAATATCGAAGCAACTCCGCAGCTCAGGCGTGAACTTGTCCTTAGTGATACGCAAAACGGTCTCACGGCGACTATCTGGGTAAGGAAAAACCATAGTGTCCCTACTGGGGCGCATCTCCAGAATTCTCTTACAAGGCATGCACAACTTCGCGATTTAGTGGCCAGGCGGCCAGTGCGTATTGAGGACTCGAGAGGGAATGGCTTCAAGGCCGATATTCGTGGAATCGAAGTACTGGGGGAGGTTGTTTTAGACAAGGAATTATCCGTGGAAGGTTATGACATTCCAATACACCTGATAATAAGAAGACTTCCTCAACGAGATCCAAAGCTCTTGTCACCGTACTCGGATCAAGGCTTGCTCATCCAGAGTGGAGTTAGCATTTTTGAAAACACATGGTTTGGCTTTCATACAGCTCCGGAATCAAATTTTTTCTCTGGTAAAATCGATGCTCCTCAAATCGCTGAGATTATCCGAGCGTATGACAAAGACTCCGATCTTGGAGGAGGAATGCGACTTCTTGCGCGCGACCGTGATGGCCTTGTGCCGGAACACCCGTATCGCAAGGCGCTGGCCATGGCAGTTTCTGCTGAAGTAAAACCAATATTTGACGAGCTTTCAAAGCAAATGAATGCCCAGAAAAGGCAAGGTGAACGCCTCTCAAAAGATTTCAATACTCTAAGCACAGCTATTAAAAAGGAAATTGAGAAGGCAATCAGTGAGATCAATGAGGATGAAATAGATGGCGGAGATGGTTCCAACATTGAGGACTTTTATCTGATTCCTCCAGCTCGCAGAGCTAGACCAGGGGAGTTCTTAACCTTTATTGCTCGTAGCACGACTAAGCCAAATTCTGAACCGGAAGCTTCCATTGAAGATCAGAATCCTCAAGACACACTGATATCCGTTGATGTACCAACTGGGCAGTGGGAGGAAAATTCGCAATTGAAGGTTTGGGATCGAAGGGTTCACGTGACCGTAGGGAGCTCAGTCGGTACCGGTGCCGTACGAGTTGTTGTTGACGGACAACCGGCTAAAGCGCTTATCGTCGTCGCGAATCCTGCTGATTTAGGTGAACAGCCGCCCGTACTCGAACTAAAATTCGACACCCTTGTTGCCTCAGTGTCACCAATGAAAAAACGACACCTGGTTCTCGTGGCCCCTATTAGTCTGGCTGAACAGAAGGTCGTTATTCATTCGTCTGGCTATAAATTTGAGTCTATTCCTAACCACGTCATTCTTCGACCTGAATCCTCGGGGCACTATTCGACGGCCAGAGTTACCTGTGCGACAACATCTGAGGTTGGGGAAGCACAAGTTGAAGCGCAGATTGTGGGGAGTAATCACACAGCGAAATGTAAATTGATAATTGCGCTCACTTCCGGGAAATCCGGTCTTGATTTCCGATGCGAGCTTCACGCCCATAAGCAACCTAGCCAACGATCCCAACTTGATTTTAAAGATGGAACAATGTTTATTCGCGTGTATCCAATTCACTCCTCTTTTGATTCGATATTTGGTGACTATTCGGAGAAGGAGGAAAAGTTTGACCGGGAGGACTCACCGGAAGCCCGTGCAATTCTGTCAGAAGTCATCGGAGATGAAATTTCGCAATTTCTTACCACCCTGTTGTACGAAAAATATCCAGAGCAACTCAATGACGCTCCGCGCGTCTTAGTCAAAAAAACCGAGTATAAAATGAAATTTCAGAAAGTTATTCATCGAGTCTTAAGAACGAATTTGTCTGGAAATGATTCTTAGTATGAACCGAAGGGGGCGTCTATTAGGTAGCTTCGGTGTAAAACTAATAGCTGACTCATGGGAAGTCAGTTCCGAGATGCTCACCAAGGCTGTTCAAGACTGCCGTCTTGACTTGCGGTGTGACGGTGGACTTGTAAAGAATGGTCTCTTCAAAGGTCAAGTAAAAGACCTTAATTGGGACAAACTTGCCGCATTGCTAGCTACACAAAACGAAGATTTAAAGCCAGGTTGGGCAAAAGAAATACCTGGTGACCAAGTGTTCGCAACCGATCCGTTGTGGCTGGAAGATTTACCACTGTTGCAATGCTCGATCACGGTGCTAGAAAGGATGCGGGTAACTCTCAACATCGACCTTATCTCCCTGCTTAATAGACCACGAGAAGATTTTTTTGACTCACCATCAGGGGCGTTGACTCTATTGGATCTTGAATACCAGCTTCAAGAATTCCGCGTTAGCCCCAAATGGATTAGCTCCATCACGCCTGCCGATCAAAACCAGATACTGGAAGAAGTAGCTGGCAGGTTGCTGGATAACTATCGGAGAATGGATGGTGAGCGACTCAGTTCTGATTGGACTCAGTATTTTCTGCGAAGGTTTAGTTGGGGTTTCCCGAAAGCAACCCTAGATGAGATCGGTGTTGAAGCTGGCGTTACCAGAGAAAGAGTTCGACAGGTTCAGAGTCGACTTGCTGATTACGTTGGGTGGAGACGCTGGCCGATGCCGGACGTTCTGATCGAAGTCTTAGAGCTACTCAAAAAGAGTAACTTCTCTGATGTAGAAAATGCTCTGGCGAGCGCACCCTTCGTTAGGGACAACGATTGGACAGCGGAGGAGTTGATAAGGCTGTTTGATTGGTTTGGTTACCCATATGTATCGAGCCGGCTCAAGGCGGAATTCAATCAAGTGGATATTGCTCAAATTGAAAAGCAAAAAGAGAATCAGGCTATTGAGTCGGAAATCCGGCGCTTCCGTAGTCCATTAGGCCTGCTCAACTCTCAGTCGGTCCATCTTCCTGACGGCAGCCAAGTTGAGTCAGACCTTGTGAAAATAGTTACCCGAGGAATGTATGGCCGCTACTTCGATTCTGGAGATTGGATCCTGTGTGGCGTAAAAGATTCGTTGACAACGGTTGAGCGAACAGCAGCTCAGCAGTTATCAGTCGTAAGCCCACTTCCCACAAGTGAAGTTTACGAAGGGATGGAAAGACACCGCACATACAAAGGTGCGCCCGCGTTACCCCCTCGAGATCGGCTGTTGGAGCTACTTGAGCTATCTGGCCTCCTGATTCGAAGCGGTAGCTCAGTTGAAGCAAAAGTGATCGTTCCAATAGATGGAATTGCCGCATGGTTACGGAGCCAACTGCTCGATGCGGATGGGCACGTGTTGCACAAGGACACCATCTACCGTGCCGCAATTCATGATGGCGTGAATATATCTAGCTTGACGGTTCATTTTCTCTACAGTTCGCTCTTGCGTTCCGTAGGGGAACCAAAAGGTCTTGTTCGGCTCTTAGGTAGTTCACCAAGCCTTGAGGACGTGATTCAGGCCAGAACAATCGCCGACGCATTTCATGAGCCGAGCAGTATTGCGCTTGAAGTGCGGAAAGATCAAGTGATTCTCAAATTGGAGTTGGGTTCGTACGCGGTTGCCTCTGGGCTGTATCCAGCAAAACCCGACGTTGTCCAGTTTTGGCCAAAGGGTGGCGCGAGAGTAAATTGCTTTTGCGATCGAAGCTCTGAAGCGAGAGTCAAAATTACCAAATCACATCAGCTCCTGGGTTGGCATCCACTAATTGCGCATATCATGCTCAATCATGGTGGCCAAATCGGATCTGTCGTCACGGCACAGCTACGAGATGGCAGAGTGGATGTACTGCGAGTGGACTAAGGGGATCCACTCGAATGCGTAGAGCCTGAAAACTTCCAATTGCGAGCAAGATTCACACGTATTTTAATTTCTTTGGTCGCGTCAACATGGATCAAAAGAATGACTTATGTGATTAAACGAAATGGCCTGTGTTATTCCTAAGTTGCAGCTTTTACTGTCGAACCCGAGACGGTGACGTAATTATTGTCAATTGCCCAGGTGACTCTGTTTTTAGCCTCGTCTAGTGTATCGAGTGTTTTTCTCGCGTAACCGAACGTGGTTAATAGTTCTTGAGCCAACTCATCCCTATCAATGCTATGAGACTTTTTGACGATGTTGACGATGGCATTGGCGGTTTCCTGTGGAGCAATTTCGATAATCTTTCTCTCAGCCGCAGTCGTGGTTCGGTAGGTTTTGTAGTCGTCGGAGACATTACCCTGATCATCGATCAGGGTAAGAGGGAACAAGAAGCTGCCAAACTTGGACGCGATCGTGAGTTCCTTCGGAAGCAGCACCTTTAGTCGCTCCAGTCGAGCGGACGATAAGCGACTCAAGTTATAGCATTTTGCAGCCATTTTGAGAGCAGACTCGGTGGAGATAGGACCTTCGGCCTGTGCAATTTCCACCAACAATGCATGAACATTCTTGCCTTGGTTCTCCATTTGGTCGGGAAAACCGACAAATCGATCACCCGTCCATTTTGTGTAGGGGATCGAGCACTCATCCTTCGAACTGGCTACAGGGCGAGGTTTCACAACGGTAATCCTGTTCAGTTCTACTTCAAGTTCCTCCGACACGGAAGCAGGTAGCTGTGATTCACCTCGCGCGAGCAGAGCGACTAATTCGGCAACAGCGTTCACTACTTCTTCTTTGGCGCTTCCACGCGGGCAGCCACACCCGTGCCACGGCAGGCCAGCCCATGAGTGCATTGAGAACGGTGGTGGGCAATGCTTCCCGATCCAGTGCCAATTTACGGCTCGACCAATCACGACCGTCGAGAAGTAGTCCGACAAGCCATCGATCAGATATCTTAGGTGACCCCACGGCCAAGTCAACCTTGAAATGAGACAGGCCGTAACCAGGCTGAACTTTCAGTCCCCTTTCTTTTAGTGCCGTGGCAACTTCCAAGGTGTACAGGTCAAGCTCAATTGTGGAATTTGTACTTATTCTTTCTCCGCTCTCCGACGCCTTTTCGGCTTCAACTAGATATTTGCCGAGGTCCTTGAGTCCTTTGGAGGATGCTCCCGCTAATTGACCCAGATCAAAGGATGAATAGATCACCATTTGCTTGCGTGCACGTGTGATGGCGACATTGAGTCTCCGTTCGCCACCCTTGTTAGTGAGGGGGCCAAACTGCAATGGGAGGTTGTCGCTGCCATATCTGTTGGAAAAGCTCGTGCCCAAGATGATGACATCGCGCTCATGACCCTGAACCCGTTCAAGGTTCAGGACTAAGAGATGGTGATTGGGATCGTTTGACTCAATGAGTTCAATAACTTTGGGGTCGTTCGTGGCAGCTAATCTTTCGGAGATCAAGTTGGTCTGGTTTAGGTTCATCATTATCACGCCGAGGGAATCACCGAAGTGAAGCGGGTCATTCACTCTGCCTACGACCTCAGCCGCAATCGCATCAGGTTCGATCGGATTGGTTTGAACTGGTCCACGTGAGTGGAAGTAGGCCTTATTTTCCAGATTCTTCGTTTCTTTTACTCGGTGATTGAATTGTCCTTGGATGAGGTGGTGCCACCATCTTGCTCGAAGGCAGCTGCGGTCAGTGGCTACTGATGTACTTGGCTGTCATTTGTAGAAGGGGGATTGGGAGTCGGGAAGCTAGAAGGTGACGGGCGAGCCCCCGACTAGCCCCCAATGGAAGCACACTCAGTACAGGGTGTCTCCTGAGGCTCCTGAACGAGACCCGGGTGGCTTCCGCATCCAGTCGGGAGGGACTGGTAGGTCATTCGCGCGGATGAGGGAACCTGAGCAGACTCGATCAAGCAATTCGGTCCCGGCGGGAAGCATCGCGAGCGTTTCGGTCAAGACGGCCAGGAGGTCGAGGAGTTCGTTATTCCAATCCGGGATCCAAGAATCGGGGCGTATCGCGTCGAGTGGACTGCTGCTGCTGGTAGCCTTTCCTGTGCCTTTCATGGTTCGGTATCCCAGCCACTTGCGGACAACTGGCATGCCGCTGACTTCGAAGCCCCATACATCACTGGCAACACCAGCTACGACGCCGTTACCAACGTGCAGTTCTTGCGCGACTTCGTCGTAACCAGTGTCCTTGAGCGTCTCAGGCATTACGGTGACCGCTGTTCGCCACTTCAACCCGCGAGGTCGGGGCAATTTCGTGCCTCTACCGGGCCCCTGGAATCGCTCCGCATATGTGTGAAGCCAGAGCAGGCGCACGCCGTGACCAGAGACGCGGCTGAACAGTTCGGGGTCGGCGGTTAAAGGTACTCGAGGCCCGGGCGTTCCCAGTTCATTGGAGAACCGGAGTGAATAGTCCCCGCCTGCCAGCAGACCGTACACATATGAGAACAGCGCCTCGCTGGCTACAGGGGGGGCCTCTGGGAGGAACAAGCGATGCGCTCGAGTTATGTGCTCGAGGAGCACCGGGTCGGAGTTAGGTGTGCCCTCCGCATCGCGGTAGAGAGGGAAGATGTCTTTGCCTCCGCGACCCGCGAAATAGTGCAGATCAGGCACGTCTGCACAAGCGGTCATCGCTGGTCCCCCGCCCAAGACCGCCGTAGGCATTGTCGAGATGAAGACTTGGCGGCGGCTAATTGAAGCCCACAGCGCAGGTCGTTCGAGAGCGGTGAGACGTGGATCCTCGAATGCCCACTGGCGATCAAAGGAGCGGTAAGCATAACGTTTAACTGGTTCGTGCACCGCTCGTGAGCCAAGATCTGCAATTCGGCGCATACCGCTCACAGCAGTATAAATGTTGCGTCCGCTTGAGGGTGTGATGAAGCAGTCCGCTTGGTCCTGACTGCCGGGCTGCCGTAGTAGGCGCTTCCACCGCTTTGAGAGCATCGCTGCATCTGGGGAAATCGGCCACGTCCGGCCAAACTTGCAACCAGGCTGCTGCCAAGGGATTAGGTCGATTAGCGCAGGGAATTCATCCCAAGCCACCCCTCCGATGCTCGGGGCGAGGGGAGCGGTCCACTCGCTTGACGCAGGGACCCATTCATCGGCAGAAGCGGGATGGAGGGACTCGAGTTCGGTCAGCTTCTCTTCTCGAGTGCCACGGATTCTGAGGTAACGAGTCTTCGCTGGGATCCCTCGTTGGCTGGCCCCAGCGCGCCGCAGAGTGACAATGGCCACTGGCGTTTCGATGTCGAAGACATTCTCCTCTTTCCGAGCCCCCTTGTTGTCACCTCCGAGGTCGACGACATCGATCGTGTCCGCCAGTTCCCGCGCCAATTGGCGCAGGCCCAGGAAGCCGGGGCCCGAGAGCCATGACGAGGCGGTAATGAATGACAGGACCGCCGGTCCATCTTGCTGTTCGAAGGCCTTCCACAGTGCCCAGCGCCAGAAGTACACGTAGAGGTTGTAGAGGCTGGCATGGTGGCTGAAGATTGTGTGAGCCCGCGCGGGATCGAGGATGTCATCAAAGAGCGATCGCCCTCCGGCTAGCGGCTGAAGGATGTACCCACCGCTTCCATCTTTCTCGACTCTGTCGTAAGGCGGATTGCCGATGACGACGTTGTGAGTTGCCTCGAACTTGGCTCCATCCGCCAGGGTTCCCTCTGTGCTGATGGGGTCAGCCATCTCGTCGAACACGTGTACACGCGGCGGAGAAAGAGTGTCGGCTAGGTAAATAGGGAGTCTCACGCTCGAGCGACTCGCCGCTACCTCAAGTGACACCTTTAAGTGCGCGACGGCGTATGACGCCAGGCTGATCTCCAGTGCGGATATGGAGTCCAACGCCTCAATAGCAGGGGTTGTTCCCTTTATAAGACGGAGCCACTCAACGAGGAACGTTCCCGTGCCGGTCGCTGGGTCGATCATCTGCACAACGTGATCGCTCCGCTTAGCCTGCTTGGGCAGTTTGAGATCGGGTCTATCACGTAGGTATTTGCCCCAAGTTACGGTAGAGGCAGCCCCTTCGGGCAATCCGAATGCCTGCTTGATGGCTTCATCGGTGCTGCGGATGATGTAGCGCACGACGGGGGTGGGCGTGAAGAAGGCACCGAGGTCGACCCTCTGTTTGGGGTCGTACTGCGTCAGGAAGTCCTCGTAGAAGTGGACAACTGGGTCGTCTCGTTGGTTTGTGGCACCGAAGTCGGCAAGAACTTCGTCGATGTCGGTGGTGGCCAACTCTTCGGCAAGCTCGTTGAGCCCTAGTTCGTCGATGTCCAGCTCTGCTTCTGAGGTGTTGCGGAAACGGGAGTAGATGGCGTCGAGGAAGGGGTTCTCAAAGTCGAGGGATGCGAGGGATGCGGTGGAGCAGAACTTCTCGGGGTGGGCGATGCGCGCGGTAAGGAGGCCGTAGACCATGGTCTGGGCGTAGACGTCGGCGAACCTTGGAGGAGTGAGGTCGGCGATGAGCTGCTCGCGGACATCCCGGAAGAGCGTACGGATAGGACCGCTTTCGGTTTCCACCTCGTATAGACCGAGGACCTCGTCCCTGACATCGCGGGCCACCTCGGCCATGCGCTTGGCGAGAGCGTCAGCTGATCGGATCGCGTAGCGGTAACTACGCAAACCCCCGTTGTCGATGTCGGTACCTATTGCTGGACCTCTATCTTTGGAGGACCAGGTCAGTTCAGGAACCGTGCGCTCAATGACCAGGTCCACCCGGCCCTCGGTGGAGTTGCGGCTCCAAGACGTCACACGGACGATACGTCGCCTGTCGATTTCGCGTAGAGCAACGACGTGGAGTGTGCGCTCGGCTCCGGCGGTCTGGCAGAAGAAGAGCAGGTCGTCCAGCGCCCACGTCGGAAGCGCGCCCTTGTTTTTGTGCGAACGAGCGGTGGACACGAGGCGGTCAACGACACGTCGAATGGCGCCGATGGGGAGGGAACCACCGTGAAAGTCCAGGACGAATACGCCGAATCGTTGATCGTGCACCAGAGGGGGGATTTGGCGGATGGCGGTGAGGCGTGCCACCCGAGCAGGGTCAAGATGGAGGTCGTCGAGGGACCAATCCAGTGGTACTTCCTTGGCATCCATGTCGTCGGGAATGGGCCAGTTCAGGCCCTCCAACAGGAACCGTACGAGGGCTTCGATCGACGACGGCGCCGACGTGACGAGCTTCCGAAAACGTGCCTCGGAGGCTGTCACCGCACTTCCATCCAGCACACCGTGGTCGGGCGGGGAGCATCCAGCGGAAGCTGCACGACTTTCGCGTGCTCCTTCGCGGTGGCGGACTCTAATGCGCGAAGGGTCTCACGAACCTGTGTTCGGTCCCCATGCGCTGATCCAGGCGTGAGGGGGTCCGAACGGATGGCACCGTCTATCTCCATGATGTCAACCGCGTACTCCTCCCCAGCGTTTCGGAACTCCCATGAGATGTGAGGCCGCTCCATGGACCACGGTGCCATCTCCGGGTCGTCACCGCCCTTGTCTCGAGTGGGGTACGCCCGGCAGGCAAACACGCCGGCAGGCTTGCCGGTCTTGGCGGAGCCGGCTCCGCGGGGCAAGTCCGAGATCACTTGCTCAATGGCGGGGTCTTCGGCGACCAGTTTGAGGTAGTGGAGCCTTAGAGCTTCAATGGGGCTCAACACTCCCTCGTACTCCTGACGGAAGGCTTGGAGGACCTTGACGTCGTCGTGGATGTCATCCGGGGTCAGGAGTTTCCCGCCGGGGATGCCGAGAGTCTTGGAGATCATGAGGACCTTCGACTCGACTCGTTGGTGCAGCTTGAGCAGCCGTTCGAGGGCATCGGGCGGCAGGAAGTTGCGTACCTGGACTTGCCCACGACTGGCCTTGGCCTTTGGTTCCTCCCGCGCAAACGCCACCTCAATCTCAGCGTCCATGCGTCTGTCCACGCGTCCAATCCGCTGCATGAGACGGACGGGGTTCCAGTGCAGATCATAGTTGACGATGAGTGTGGCGTCCTGGAGGTTAATCCCCTCGCTGAGGACGTCCGTGGACACGAGAACACGCAGCGGCTTGAGCGTCGCTCGATCGCCGGGCGGCACCTTGTTGTAGAAGGGCGCGAACCGGCGGATCATTCCGTAACGGTCAGCCTTCCGGGTCCCGTCGAGTCGATCGACGTCCTTCAACCCGTCCTGTTCGAGCATCTGATGAAGGTAGCGTGCGGTGTCGGCAAACTCGGTGAAGATGAGGACCTTCTGGTCGCGGAACTCCTTGGTGAAGACGATGGGGTCGAGCTCGCCCTTGTCGCCCTTGCGTGGTCCGAGAATCAGCTGTCGAAGTCGGGCGTACTTGTCGTCGCCGACGATGGCCACGTCGTCGATCCGCTCAAGGAAGGCGCAGAGCTGACGGAGGTCTTCGAAGGAGGCATCGATCATTTGGGGAAGGTCGTAGTCGTCCGGGTTCAGATGCATCTCTAATTCATCGAATTCTTCTTCGGTTAGATCTTCGGGCAGCGCGATGTCTGGCATGTCGAGCGTTGGCCGGTAGAGGTTGTGAACCTTGTCCAAAAGGTCGTCATTGCGCAGATGCCACTCACGGAGCCGCCTCTCGGCGATTGCGTCCCCGGCCACATTGGCATCCAGCCAGACGAGAACCTTTGCAGTCAGGTCCAGACATGACCCGGCGAATGCCGCCACGCTACTTTCGAATCGCTTGAGGAAGACGGTGCGGATCAGTCCGACGACCTGGCGCTGCCTGTTCTCGGCTTTCGTGTCGATGTCCTCACCAAGGGCGTAGGCGAGGGGGTAGTACATCGGCAGGACGAAGAGAGGGTTTTCCTTCTTGAAGGCGGCTTCGAGTTCGTTGAGGAGATGGTCGTGGTGCAGCAGTAGCTCATAGCCTACAACTTGAGGGTCGCCCATTGTAGGGAATAGGACGTCTGCTGCCCCTGCGAGTTTGGCGCTCTCGACGGCGTACTTGCGGCTGTTCTGCCAGATGATGGATTCGAGCCACTGATCCTTGTGGAGCAGCGCCTCGAAGTCCGTTAGGTCGATGCTGGCGGAGTCGAGGTTCCTGTTCTTAGCCGCGTCGCGGAACGGCTTCTCCAATGCGGCGACGTAGTGCTGGAGACTGTTCACGCCGACCGATGCGAAGTAGTTGTCCTGCAGGGACGTGAACATCTCGACTTGGTGAACGAGATCGAACAGCGAGTTGTTGATCGGAGTTGCCGTGAGCAGGAACACGGTCTTGCCCTCGCAGATTTCTTGCATCCTCCACCAACGCGACCGAACAGTCTCGACGTCGTCGCCCCGTTTACCGTGGTTACGGAAGTGGTGGCCCTCATCGATGATGACGATGTCCACTCGCTCCTTGAGCCGTTGCACAAGGGCCGGCGCGTCCTTGGTGGACAGGTCCGTGTGCGCCATCACCCGCACATTCGAGAACTCGCCGCCAGCCAGTTCAGGGAGCCGCGCCTTAAGCTCCGGCTCCCACACGGCGTCTTGACCGGTCTTCGTCGCCATAATGAGCACATTCTTGCGCTGCTTGACGGCGTAGTACTCAACCAGCATCAAGCCCACGAACGTCTTACCTAACCCCACCCCGTCGGTGAGCAGTCCTCCATGCCACCTTTCGGCCATGCGACGGAGTCCGTGATAGGCCTCACGCTGGTATGGGGCCAAGAGCGGGTAGACCTTGGACGAGTGCATCTCCCATTCCTGTTCGCTAGGATCAATGTTCGCGGTGAACTCCCGTAGAGCCTTTACGTAGATCTCATACGGTGTGAAGCTCCTTGTGTTGCGCTCCAAGACGGTGAGGAGTTCTTCCTTTACGGGTTCTGCCTCACCCCAGTAGGACTCGAACCATGCTTGAAGTTCCCGCACTTCAGGGCCAGTGAACCGGACATTGAGTTCAACGTTGCGCGTCAATCCCGGTCGAGTGAAGTTGGAGGAGCCAACCAGGGCCGCCGAACCGACGACCTCCAGCCGACCATGGGTGATGTAGGCCTTCGCATGGAACTTCTTCAACCTGTAGAGCCTGATCTCGATCTTGCCACTGCGAACCGCATCAACGACCGCATCAATGCCAGTCAGGAATGGGTCGCCGGTTGCGCGCTCGACGGCGAACGAGTCGTCCAGCGCGCGGGCGATTGCCGAGGCCGTAGTCGCGGACGTCTCGCCACCTATAAGAATTCGGATCTTGTCTACCTTCTGCCATTCGCCGTCCAGCGCGAGCAAGCCGCCGATCTCAAAGTGACCGGTGGCAATGTCGATCGACGAACTGATTTCGCACCACTGTCGGACGTACTCCAGTGCCTTCCAGTGCTCGTCGGAGTTGTCGACGATGAACAGATCGCTAGCCGGCTTCACTTAATCACCCCCCGTCGGTTGGTCTGGTCGTTAATCCGTCGTAGGACGCTGCGAGCACATTTCGCGGCAACCGCGAGGGGAGCAAACGATCACGCCGACCATGAGCCTCGTCCTCCGTTTTAGATCACCTGACACTGACTCCAAGGCAACGCCTATGGGTTTAGTATGACGTAGGAGGCTGACGTGCTCGGGCGGACGTCCCGTGGGGCGGTGTAGATCTCGGGTTCTGAGTGTCAAGTTGTTGATATGGAGAGAGATCGTGCCCACCCCTGACCCAGTTGGCCTTCCTGATCATGCTCGCTGGCATCAAAGCCCACAAGTTTTGCATTAAGAATGTGTGCGGCTATGAAAAGAGAAATAGTCAATAGCTATGGATGACGTATTTCAGTCGGCGGGGTCACCGAACATGGAAATATCGGCGCGGCGATGCAGGATCATGTCGGTCGAGAGCCCGTGTGCTTGGGCGAGGTGTAAACGTTCGGCGTGCGAGACGGCGGCTGCTTCTTATTTGAGGAGTTACCATGCTTCGTCCAGGATCAGAATGCGTCTCCCGTTTTGCGCGGTGCTGGTGGCGTGGATCCGGGTGTTGTAATGCGTGAGAGGCGCGCAGGTAGTGGTTGCCTGGCGTCAATGAGTTTTTGTGTTTCCTCATCATTGACACCTACGGGTCGCGCGGCGCGCTCTCGCATGTTGCATAGTCGAGCGTCATCAGGAAGCCGTGTTGTGGCCCGGGAGAGTGCGAGTAACTCGGTGTCGGTGAGTTTGCGTTCAGCAACAATTTCTAACAACACACGTGTGGAGCGTATCCGGTGATCTGATGAGGCAGAAGGATCCATTCCGACTGGCACATCAAGCATGTTTATTGCCCTCTGTGTTCCTCTGAATCACACAACAGTGCTGCCGTAGGCGTAGCGTCTCCAGTTGCCTTTTCCATCAACAACTATCACGTGACGGTTGGTCTGTGCCAAAACTCTCACCGCAATGGCGCATGCGGTGGTGGATTTCCCTGACCCGATGATGGCGATGTTCATGGCGTTGGTGAATTCTGCTTCGTGCCAGGCGTACGGGTCCTTATAGAGTGCTGCACCGTCGTCGAGTAGCCCGACGAGGTGACCGCTACTGGTGGGTGGGTTGGGGTGAGCCATGGTGAGGCGGTTGCTGGAGCAACCGATGGGGTCGCCGAGGCGCGTAGGCGTTTGTCGGTGCACAGACCCCAGCCTGCGCTCGCCTGGTTGATTAGTGTAGCTGGGTATTTCGGTAGTTTCACGGTGTTGGTTTTCATAGAAAACCTGCTTGTGCTGCCCGGGTAGACATCACCGTAGGTGTGGGGTATTCAATGGTGGTGAACCGTAACGGCGCCGCATCCCGTACTAGGGGCTGCACCCGCAGCGTGTACACGCTGTGGATCCTCACCGGTGATCGTGACGGTGGCCACGAGTTCTATTTCCACACTGCCACGGGCAGAGTCAGCGACGAGCGCTTGCAGGGTTTGCATTTCCTTGTTCCAACTTATTCGTGTCAATGGGCAGCCCGGTCATGAAGGAGTTTTCGGCGGCGGCGCGTTGCCGGTCCCACCTGTGGGCAACGGTTGACCGGGATCCGGTACTACCCCGACAGTCGAGTCTGCTCGCTCTGCGCCCAGTCTCAGGTCACCCAAACGACATCAAACTCCTGCTCCATGTCGTCACGCTAGGGCGTGAGTTAGACAGAAGTCTGGCGCCTGTCCTGGGGCCGTCAAGCATATGGCCCCCATTTTCCCGTGAGCAGAACGTCTGTCCGCACGACCCACCATTTTGGTTGCATCGGACTAAATGCGGTTCATAGTGAAATTGGAGGCCAATCTGCCTCTCGACTAGATATTAGATCTTTGTGTCACGATACACATGCGGTATGACCCCTTGCAGGGGGCCGTAGAGGTAGCAATTTTCCTAGAAAACAGGTGGTTGTGAAGCAAAGTTTACTCGTGAGAGTCTAAAAGCCTTTGCCGCAGTTCCATCGGAGTTATCCAAGGCTTGCTCCTATGAATGGCTCGATGGCATGACGGACAAAGTATGGCCGATTCTTTAAGAGTGGTTCGGCTTTCGCCTGCTACGGATAGGGGCAAAACATGATGAATATCGAATATGTCCGCATAGTCTTTGGCATGACCCCTTGCAGCGAGTCCGGGTTATTTGAGAGTCTTAGTTCACCCGTTGTGGGTGGAAAGGCTCGGTTGTTATGGCAAGTCGGAAACATCATTCGCCGGAAGACATCGTTCGGCTTTTG
>Ga0209491_10005452_pt1 | contig 18584 bp, 15 predicted proteins | sample BON02_FD_187213 | JGI IMG/M metagenome (GOLD analysis project Ga0209491, IMG submission 187213) | Freshwater microbial communities from Lake Bonney liftoff mats and glacier meltwater in Antarctica - BON-02 (SPAdes) (version 2) | ecosystem: Environmental > Aquatic > Freshwater > Ice > Glacier...
ATTTTACATGAAAAACCAGAAGGGGTAATTGTACAATTAGGTGGACAAACAGCCTTGAAACTAGCCGAAAAGTTAGATAAATACGGTATAAAAATCATAGGAACAAGCTTTAAATCCCTTGATTTAGCGGAGGATAGAGGTAGTTTCTCGAAATTGCTCGAAGAAAATAACATTCCTTTTCCTGAATTTGGCGTTGCTGAAACGGCAGATGAGGCCTTGGCACTTTCTGATACATTAGATTTCCCGCTCTTAATTAGACCTTCCTACGTTTTAGGAGGGCAAGGGATGAAAATTGTGATCAATAAAAAAGAATTAGAAGAACATGTGATTGATCTCTTAAAACAAATACCAGGCAATAAATTATTGCTAGATCATTATTTAGATGGCGCCATTGAAGCAGAAGCTGATGCTATTTGTGATGGCGAAGATGTTTATATTATTGGGATTATGGAGCATATTGAGCCGTGTGGAATTCACTCAGGAGACTCTAACGCTACCTTACCGCCTTTTAATTTAGGCGAATTTGTGATGCAGCAAATAAAAGACCATACCAAAAAAATAGCACTGGCCTTGAACACTGTGGGACTCATCAATGTTCAGTTCGCCATCAAAGATGATATTGTGTATATTATAGAAGCAAACCCTAGAGCTTCGCGTACCGTACCATTTATTTCAAAGGCCTATAAAGAGCCTTATGTGAATTATGCGACTAAAGTGATGTTAGGCGAGAAGAAAGTAAAGGACTTTAATTTTAATCCTCAATTAGAAGGCTACGCTATTAAACAACCCGTTTTCTCTTTTGAGAAATTCCATAATGTAAATAAAAACTTAGGCCCTGAAATGAAGAGTACAGGCGAAAGTATTTTATTTATTGATAGCCTAAAAGATGATGAGTTTTACAACTTATATGCACGTAGAAAAATGTATTTGAGTAAGTGAAAAAGGGTTTTGATGCTATTTTAAAACATAAATTTAGTCACTGCCTTTTTTTCAGCTCCACAATACTTGTTTTGTGATATTGGCTTATCCCTTAATTTCTAACTAAAATATATCAGAGAAATAACAAAAAGCGCAGACCAAAGTATGGTACGCATCCAATTTTTCTGAACTAGTTTTTGGCAAACCTTATCAACAGGCGAATTGTTATCGATACTTTGATGCAAGGGTACAAATATGGAAAAGGTGAGTAACCAAAGTATAATAATCATGAGCATACTCAATATCGTGTACCAATTTTGAAGCCGCCACAATTGAATACAAGCCAAAGTGAATTGACTCAAAATTAAGGGGAACACGATTAAGCTCACTCTTGCCGTATAACTTTTGTGCCAAATTATAAGATTATCTTTGGAATAGTACTGAAAACATGGGTAAATAACCAGTTGTACGGCCCAAATAAGAATCAAAAAGCCAAAATCTATTATCAAACGTGCGATGTCTAAAGTCATATTAATTTGTTTTTCTTACGGCCCAAGCCCAAAGGATTAATAATGGATGTACAAGCAATAAACGAAGCCAAGCAACCCAAGGCGGTACACAAAAGGCAGTATCAACACAAGAGCCTATCTGAATAAAATAAACATGCGACGGAATAAAAAGCACCAATAATGTAATGATGCCTTTTACTGCTAATAATCGCGTTTTGCGTATGGCAACACCAACAGCTAACACCATTTCAAGAAAACCACTCGCATGATTAAGAAATTCAGGATAATGCAGGTAATCAGGAATTAAACCAATATAAAAAACAGGATTTATAAAGTGATAGCTCCCTGCGAAGAAGTAAAATCCGATAAGGAGTATGCGCAAGAATTTGATCACGAAAGTTTCCATTTATAATCCGTATGTACTTTTTTAAGAATTAAAAAGAAGGGAATCCACCAGATAAAATCGTTGGTGAGCAGGGTATAAATAAATTCAAACGGCACCTCACCTTTTATATAATTGAAGATAAAACCTAAAGGGCCAAATATTTTTCCTAAAAAACCTACTGCAACAATGGGCCAATGTTTCATTGGGTTGTAAGATGCCCACCAATAACCCAAGCCATAAACGCCAATCACCATGCCCATACCTTGCCAAACCATCGGGTGATTTAGTGGTTCCATACCCACCAAATTAAAAAAATGGTTAGGAAATAACACGACCCAAGTACCCCAAAGTAGGTTGTAAATAGCGGCTAAACGTAAGGTTAATTTCATATTTTACTTTTGCTGCAAAAATAAGGTTTACAGATTATTTTATATCAGGACAAACGTTTTTTATTATGTGGAATTTAAAGTGTCTCTTTTAACCATTTAAAAAATTCGTGCTGCCAAACCAAAGCATTTTGAGGATTCAACACCCAATGGTTTTCCTCTGGAAAATATAATAATTTACTTTTTATTCCTAAAAGTTGTGCCGCTTGATAAGCGCTCAAACCTTGCTCGATAGGCACACGGTAATCTTTACCACCTTGAATAATTAAAATTGGAGTATTCCAGTTCGAAACCTTGTTAATAGGATTAAACTCGTTGTAAGCTTTTTGTTCGGTAGTATTATTTTTATCCCAATACGAACCTCCAAAATCGTGGTTTACAAAGAATAATTCTTCGGTAGTACCGTACATACTTCTGGTATCAAAAACACCATCATGCGAGATAAACGATTTAAAGCGATTGTTGTGAATTCCTGCTAAATAAAAAACGGAATACCCACCATAACTAGCGCCAATAGCACCCAGGCGCTCATTATCAACATACGATTCTTTGGCAACTTCATCTATAGCAGAAAGGTAATCGTCCATCACTTGGCCGCCCCAATCTTTGCTAATCGCCTCGTTCCATTCCACACCATGACCTGGCATTCCGCGACGATTTGGCGCAACGATAATATAGCCTTGTGAAGCCATCAATTGGAAATTCCAACGGTACGAATAAAATTGTGATAATGCCGATTGTGGTCCTCCTTGTGCGTACAATAAAGTTGGATATTTTTTAGTCGCATCAAAATTCGGCGGTAAAATAACCCAAACTAACATTTGTTTACCATCCGTAGTCGTAACATAACGTTTTTCGACTTTAGGCATGTCAATACCGCTATATAATTCTGTATTGATATTCGTTAATTGCTTGAAGCTTTTGTCCTTTAAATTAAAACTAAAAATTTCAGCCGCGTGGTTCATATCGGTTCGGGTAACCAATAGCGTGTTGTTTTTCTGTGTGATGATGCCCGTAACATCAAACTGACCTTCAGAAAGTTGTTCTACTGCAGGTGCAATACGTTTTTTGCTAGAATAATTTACTTTAAAAAGCTGAATGGTGCCATCAACAGGAGCTGTAAAATAAATATCCTTTCCGTCGTTTTGCCATAAATAACTATTAACAGTACCATCCCATCTTTCGGTTAAATTCAGTTTCACACCATTGTGCAATACAATAATATCATTCTTATCAGCTTCGTAACCATCTGTTTTCATTTGTAACCAAGCTAAAGCTCCTTCAGATGAAAAAGCAGGATTGTTATCATATCCTTTATTGTCAGCAGTAATATTTTCGGAGGTTTTGGTTGCTAGGTTATACTTGTAAATATCCGTATTGGTGCTGGTAGCGTAGGCTTTCCCTTTTAGTTTTTTACTTACGTAATACATGTTTTTACTATCAGGCGACCAAATATAATCTTCATCGCCACCAAAAGGACGTTGTGGCGTGTGATAAGGTTCGTTTGGCATGATATCGGTGCCTGTTTCATCTTCTGCATCAGTTTTTTTGTAAAACACATGGTTGTAGCTCCCATCTTGCCAAGTATCCCAATGGCGAATATCTAAATCTGAAAAAATATACACATCTGATTTATCTAGGTTTTTATAGACATCTGTTCCTTTTATGGCTTCAATAGCGACTTCTTTATGAAACAATTTGTGGATACCATCAGGAGATATATTTTTATCTACGAAATTAGCAGCTTCTTTTTCAATCTCCACCGCTTCGCCTCCCAAAATCGGCATTTTATAGTATTTGGAATCAAAATTATTTTCTTCAATATTTGGTTTTTTTACCGAGAAAAATAGGGTAGTGCCTTTTTTGTCGAGTCCCATAATGCTCACACGTTCTACCTGCCATAAAAGCTCAGGCGTCATTTTTTGCTGTGCCATCATTAAATTACCGCTTAGCATTAGTCCGATTAGTATTACTATATTTTTCACATCTGTTCTTTTTAAAGATTGTTTTATTGCGTTGAAAATCTAATTTTTGCATGCTGTTTTTATTAGAAAATCTATATTTTTTGAGTTAGACTTTCCATTTTTTACGGAGCTGTAAATTTAAGATTTTTCTTTTTGATTTGGGAGTAAAAGAGGAGTTGTGTTGGTTTGGAATTTTTTACGGTTGTAGATAAACTTTGTCAAAGTTTGGTCCAGAACCTTATGAATAACAAAGTTTCCTTTTTAGCATATTTTTGTTTCGTATTCGTTTCAATATTATAAAACTTTAAAAGAGATACAGCTATTTTTCCATCTATAATGTTTAGGATAAATTTTCAGATTTAACAGCTATAAATCAATTTTATTGACCTAATAAGTCTTCAGAAGTCTAGGAAGGCAAATAAACCACGCCACTCGACGAATCTCTTTTTGCTCCTGTAACGGCGCACAAGACATTTGTTTGTTGGGTAACACGTAAAGCACCCATCAAAGCAAAAATCAAAGCTTCTTTAAATTCGATAATTTTTTTTTGGGGAACAATTACTGTAGCCGTTTCGCCAAGGTTGTGCTGTAAACTTTCAATTAAAAAATGGTTAAAAGCACCTCCACCCGTTGTTAAAACTGTGTTTTTAGATTTTGTTGTATTTTTCAAGATTTCTTTAGCCACTTTTTCTGCCACATGTAATACTTGTGTGTGTAAAACATTTTCTAGTCTGTCATTTGCGTCATCAATAATCGGAACTACTTTTTCTACAAACCACTCATAACCAATAGATTTAGGGAAAGGCAAATCATAAAACGCTAAACTATTTAAAGCGTTTAATAGGGTATGATTTACTTTTCCTTTTCGGGCTAATTGTCCACCATCGTCAAAACTAAATCCTTCTTTTCGGGTGCTATAATTTAAACCCATATTGGCAAGTCCAACATCATAAGCGATTCGCGTACCTTGAAAATCAAACGAAATATTACTGATACCTCCTAAATTTAGGCAGAAATCATAATCTCCAAAAAAAAGTTGATCACCAATCGGTACCAATGGCGCACCTTGTCCGCCTAATGCCACATCATTGATTCTGAAATCGCAAATTACAGCTACTTCGGCTTCGTTGGCTAGATGCTGCCCAGATCCTATTTGAAAGGTGAAACCTTTTTGAGGCTGGTGGTGGGTTGTATGCCCATGACTAGCAATATAGTCCACTTTTAACTTTTTTTCTTTGATAAATGCTTTTGCTTGCTGCCCCAACCAAGTGCCGTAGCTATTGTGAAACATCAATAATTCGGCCGCAGAAAGGAAAATAGAATCTTTTAGTTTCAGGTGCATTTCTTCGGTATAAGAAACACTTTTGCTTGCTTTAATATCGAACATCCAAGTGTCTTTTTCTTTCCAAATATGACAGTAGGCGAAGTCTAGACCGTCTAAAGAAGTGCCTGACATGAGGCCTAATATTTTGGATGTTTTTTTCATTATCTTATTTTTTTAGTTTCCTAATTTTTCAAATAGGGAAATGAATTCCAATGGTGTAACAAAGGTGAGTATAAATCGTAAGCTTTAGTTTTTAGCGATGGCGTGACTGCGCTCCGTAAAGGTCTAAATGGAGGAGCTAAATAGTATTTATTTTTGATACTAAAATTATCATTTATTTCCTTCAAAACAGCACTTAAATTTTCAAAAATCATTTTGTTTTCAAAATGCATGACCTTAAATCCTACGTTCTCCAAGAATTTAGTTCTGTTTTCGTCATATTCAATGGCGTTAGGATTGTTGTGAACTTCCCCATCTAACTCAATGATTAATTTTTCAGTTGGGCAATAAAAATCAACAATATAATTGCCAATACTATGCTGTTTTGTAAATTGTTTCCCTTGAAATTTTCTTGCTTTTAATTGATTCCAAAGAAAAGCTTCAGCCGGAGTTAGATTTAAACGAAGTTCTTTTAAAAATACAGCCAATTCCTTTCTGGTACGTAATCTTTCTTTTTTCATAAGGCACTTGTAATTGAAACGGGAATTTTTCCTTTCGCCATAATTTCACCTAAAAAATGTTGTGCAGCTACTTCTTGAAAAACTTCGAAATTTTGGTATACAATAACAATTGCTTTTGCATTATGGGTATGAATATGATTCAGCACATAAGGATTTCCAAAGAGATAAAGCACCAACTTTTTTGTGGCTAAAAGTTCATTTATAAAATCGATTTCTACTTTAGGAATATCAAAATGGTTGGCAGGTTTTGCTTTAGGGGGATATATCGCTAAAAGGATGTTCTCCTCTTCAATAATTTTATCCTGAATTTCTAAGATTTTGGACTGAGAAGTTTGGTAATATGCAAAGGTTTTTTTTCGTTGAATATGCTCAAAAAATGTAGCTTCTGTGTTTTCAATGGAAATTTCGATGCCTATAAAGTAGTCTTCTTTAAACGTATTTAAATTGCCTTTAAAAAGGGTGATACTTTCTGCTGCTATTTTTTTATTTAAAGAATTTGGATTGCTAAGTTTTGCCTTATAATCCGAATTTTTGGCAATAAAAGCTTTTTCTTTTAAAACCCAAAGACGTTCAAAACTTGCTTCTATTTGTTCGTTTGATGCGTTTTTGTAAATAGTTTCAATCCCTTCTTTGATATGTTCTGCGAAACATAAAACATCATTACCCGCATCGAAAGCCAACCATTCTAATTCGCCTTTTACAGGATAGTTTTTAGACACCGCATACATGTTTAATGCATCTGAAATAACCACGCCCTTAAAGTTCATTTGATTTCGTAACAAATCTTTCAACATTTTTTTTGATAAACTAGAGGGAATTGCATCGCCATCTGCCAAAGCAGGAATAGACAAATGGCCAGCCATAATACTATCTACACCTTTATTGATGAGTTGTTGAAATGGGAAAAGCTCATTTTCTAGTAAGGCTTGTTTTGATTTTGCAATTAAGGGTAAGTCTAAATGCGAATCTACCTCTGTGTCGCCATGCCCTGGAAAATGTTTTAGACAGCTTAAAATACCTTCGCTCTCTGTACCTTTCACAAAAGCCAAAGCTTTCTGTGTAACAATATGTTTATCTTCTCCAAAAGAACGATAACCAATCACTGGATTATTGGGATTATTGTTGATATCCACCACAGGGGCTAAATTCCAATGAATTCCAGCAGCTTTACAATCCTGAGCAATTTGTTTTCCGACTTCATACATTAAATCCGACTGATGTTGTAATGCGCCAAGCGTAATAGCGTATGGGTATTGCGGTGTGTTTTCTATTCGCATTGCCAAGCCCCATTCGGCATCAATACTTATTAATAAAGGATATGTAGCTACTTTTTGATAGCGCTCAATCAACTTTTTTAAGGTTTCAAAGCTATTTTGGTTATAAATAATCTTCTTTTTGCCTTCGAAATTAGTAGCGGCACTAGCGCGACTATGAAAAAAGCATAAGCCGCCAATATGCTGCTCTTTTATTAGTTTTTCTATCTCTTGAATTTCTTCTTCTTCATCATTAATAAATGCAGCAGGCATAAAAAACTGACCTATTTTTTCATGCTTTGAAAGTTTTTGTTTGATTTTATTATACGGTAGTATCTTCATCATTCAGAATTTATTTTTTACCAAAATCAGCAGGATATTTTAAATATTTCAATAGGAATAATGCCGGTAAGGCTGCGATAACCACCCAGACGAAAAATCCGCCATAGCCTAGCCATTGCTGCATATACCCACTAATCATTCCAGGAAGCATCATGCCCAAAGCCATAAAGCCTGTAGCAATAGCGTAATGTGATGTTTTTGATTTTCCGTCAGCAATATAAATTAAATACATTAAAAAAGCAGCAAATCCAAAGCCGTAGCCAAATTTTTCAAGAACTATGGTAGCTGATACGGCCACAATATTGGTCGTTTTTGTTAGGGCGATAATCGCATAAAATATATTGGGAACATTGAGGGACAATACCATTGGCAGCATCCATTTTTTGAGTCCGTCTCTAGAGATTAAAATGCCTCCTAAAATTCCCCCAACGGTAAGCGCAATAACCCCAATAGTTCCGAATAAAACACCAATTTCTTTGGTGGTGTAACCTAAACCGCCTTTTTCGGGACTGTCTAATAAAAACGGAGAAGCCATTTTCACCAACTGCGATTCTCCCAATCGGTACGTTAAAATAAAAGCTAAAGCAATTCCGATTTGTGGTTTTTTAAAGAAAGTAATAAACACTTCCATAAAACTTTTTGGTTTTTGAATAGTCACCGTCCCCGAAGCTTCATATTTAGGAGTTGCAAAGAAATTCCCAATGGTTAATAATAACATCAGAAATGCTGCTGCGGTCATGGTAATACTCCAAGCTTTAGCAGGATCACCATATTTTTCTTCCAAAAATCCAGCGCCAAAAACCAGTAATCCTTCCCCTGTAACCATCGCCAATCTATAAAAGGTACTGCGCAAGCCTACAAAAAAGGACTGTTTTTTTTCGGTTAATCCTAGCATGTAATAGCCGTCAGAAGCAATATCATTCGTGGCAGAAGCAAAGGCAGCCATCCAAAAACAGGCTAGGGTAGTGGTGAAAAACATGCTCGTTGGTGTAGTTAATCCAACTCCAAATAATGCAAGCGCAACGATGAATTGCATGCTTAAAAACCAATTTCTTTTGGTGCTTTTTAAATCAACGAACGGACTCCAGAACGGTTTTATCACCCACGGCAAGTACAGTAAACTGGTATATAAACCAATATCTTCATTGCTGACGCCAAGTTGCTTATACATGATAACAGATACCGTTACCACTAGAACATAAGGCAAGCCTTGCGTAAAATATAAAATAGGTACCCAAGCCCAAGCGCCTTTATCTTTTTGAATCATCTGGTCTAGTTTTGCTTTAAAAGTATAAAAATAGGCTCGGTTTCTCGACCAAATTTATCAGTAAATTGTATGACGATTTCATTATGCTTCTTTAATACTGACGGTGGAATGCTTAAAGTTTTTCCATTTACTGGTATAAGCGGTAAAATCATATCGTTCAGTGAAAAGGTATTTTGCTTTTCTTTCTTTTTATAGACTAAAGCATATCTAAAGGGTTCAAGACTATCAAATAAAAGCTGTAACTCATTCCCCGTATCATTTTTAGAAATTAATAAAGGAGCCGCAGGAGTTGCTTTTGGTGCTAAGGGAGAAATTGGCGGTAGTGCAATATTTGAGTAATAGTTTCTTTTTAATATTTTAAGCACATCATCATTACTTTGCATAAGGCTTTTGGCACTGAAAAAAGCATTTCCTTGTACTTTAGCCGTATTTCTACTTAGTTTTATTTGATTAGGTAATTCTCGTTTCTTGTGCCAAGCTTTATCGTCATTATTGCGGATTTTATAAGGGCCATTGCCCATGTACAAATTGGTATTCGGACTATTTTCCGCCCACCATTCGGTAATCACTTTGTGGGATGCAACCGGTAAATCCATACTCCAATAGGCTTGCGGAATAATATAATCGATCCAACCTTCTTCCATCCAAAGAATGGGGTTGGCATATAAATCCTCATAATTGGTTTGTCCAGCTTGCGTGGCGGAACCTCTCGGGTCCGTACTTTTGTTTTTCCAAACTCCAAACGGACTTACCCCAAATTGCACCCAAGGTTTTTCTTTTTTGATGTTTTTATGAATTTTCAGCACTAATGAATCTACATTGCTCCTGCGCCAGTCATCTAAAGATTGGTTTGGTAATCCATAGTTTTCAAAGCTTTCCGCATCATCAAAAACTTCATTTTCAATTTTATAGGGATAAAAATAATCATCAAAATGAATGGCATCAATATCATATTGTGCAACCACTTCATCAATAATATTCACTAAATGCTTTTGAACTTCAGGAAGTCCAGGATTGTAATAATGCTTTTTGCCGTACTTCAACATCCAATCTGGGTTTAGGTTATAATCATGTTTTTCGCTTAACGATTCGGTGTCTAAATTGAAGGTAGCTCTGTAGGGGTTTAACCAAGCATGAAATTCCATACCTCTTTTATGCGTTTCTGCAACCATCCATTCCAGTAGATTCTTTTCGGTTTTTGGAGCAATGCCTTCTTTTCCTGTAAAGTAGCGAGACCAAGGTGCAAAATCTGACTTATAAAAGGCGTCACCTGCGGCTCTTACTTGCACAATAGCTGCATTGAAATTTAATTTTTGGTAGAAATCTAGTAATTCTAGGTAGTCTTTTTTCTGTTTTTCGATAGCATCATTACCATTTTTAGGCCAATCGATATTCACAACGGTAGCCACCCAAAAACCTCTAAACTCTCTTTCGGGTTGTGGTATTTTTGGCTTAAATACGCTGCAGGAAGTAACTAATAGGAGGATAAAAAGTAGTGCTATTTTTTTCATGTTTTTTCAATAAAAAGACCTAGTATTTGATAGTTAAATCTAGGCCTTAATTTAAACTTAATTCAACAATTAATGATATAATTTAATACTATTTAACTGGTTTTTGTATTCATCAAACTCTTCTAATGAGTTCAAAAAATCTAAAGGTTCTTTATTTTCAACCCAATGTCGCAAGGTATCGGTGCCATTAATAATATCAATAGGGAAGTTGGTGTAATCGTATTCAAAAGGTGGTGATAACCATTTAAAATCATCCTCTAAATAATGAAATAATTCTTGCATCAACCATTGTCCTGTGCGCCAAGGTTGGTAGCTATTTTTATCGGTAATGTGTAATTGAAAACCGCCACATACCTTTTCCTTATGTTTATCAAAAGTTGGGGTAAAATTTATGGGTCTTATGGCCACACCTTTTAGTTTAGTTTTTTTTAAACTATGTTCTAGGTGATGACTAAAAAAAGCATAAGAAGCTATTTTAGGATGGCCTACTATTTCTAGTGCCTGTGTTGTTCCTCTTCCCTCACTAAGTACAGTTCCTTCAAACAATACTAAACTGGGGAATGTTAAAGCACTTTCTGTCCTCGGTAAATTTGGAGACGGCAAAATCCATGGTAATTTTGTGTCTTCAAAAAACATATTGCGTGTCCAGTTTTGCATTTTAACAATGTTTATTTTGGTATTATTTTTAGACCAAAATTGCTGGTGCATTAAGGCTACCTCGCCTATGGTTAAAGCATGACGAACTGGAATTGGGTATAGCCCTATGAATGAGGAAAATTTTAAATCTAAAATATTGCCTTCTAAAGTTTCCCCATTTAATGGATTGGGTCTGTCAAGAATAACAATTTCGATATCTATATCTTCACAAGCGTCAATTAATAAAGTCAAGGTATAAATATAGGTGTACATGCGACAGCCTATATCTTGTAAATCTACAAATAAATGCTTTATACCTTTTAACATGCTAACTGTAGGTATTCGTGTTTCAGAATACAAAGAATACACTGGAATATTTAAAAAAGGATGGATAAAATGATCTGTTTGGATCATATTATCTTGTGCATTGGTAAAAAAACCATGTTGTGGACCAAATAATTTAATGAATCTATTTCCAAACATTTTTTTAAAGGATAAGGCTGCTGGCATCAAATTGGCATCAACGGACGCATTATTGCATAATAAAGCGATATTGCCTTTAAAAGAGTTTTGGAGGTTCACATCATGAACTAAAATATCAAGACCTGTTCTTGTCTTCATCTAGAGTAGATAAAAAAGTAATAAGTACCTAAAAATTAATTTTTAGGTACTTATTTTAAAGTTATAAAGCAGGGTCTGCCGGCGTACTTGTATTATTATCTCTTTCTATGGTGGGATAAGGATAAAAATTTCTGTTTCGCTCTACATTTGCTGAGCCAGGTGCAGGTCTTCCAAAACGTCTGCTATCTTCAAGTTTCATACCGCTCATAAATAGTTCGATACAACGATTTTTGTAAATTTCTTCTAAAACAGCTGTTTCCGAAACGGTTCCAGAATATGCTGGTAAATTAGCCCCTAATCCAAAAATATCGGTAGCTGAAGTTTTCGTTAAAACTTTATTGAGTTCTATTACGGCAAGGGGTAATTGGTTAACACCTCTTGCATAAGCTTCGGCTTTAATTAGTAATATTTCGCCTGGAACATAAATAGGAATTGACGTTTGATCCGCTGTAAAAAATCCTTTTCCGTTATTGGCTTGTGCAGTGATATAAAAATTAATTCGTGCATCCGCAGGATTGGGTAAAAGAACACCAGAAAGTCCAAAATTAGGATTTACATCAAAAACGTTGTTGGTGATCAAAGAAGATCTAAAAACAGGATTTTGAGTTACGTTATTGAAAATAAATACGGATCTTTTGGTTAAATCAACATTGTTTGCAGCAGTTAGAGCTGCGGTAGTATTGCCCAGCATTAATTGATACCTAGCCGTTAAGGCAGCAATTGTATTGGGTAAATCTATATGAGCTCCCACAGCAGCTAATAAAGATGGAGGCACGGCTGATTGGCTCAAAAGTGTTGCCGCATCATTCAAGTTTTCAATAGCAATTTGTAAACCTTGATTTCTAGTAACAAATGCTTGGTCTTTACCTGATTCTACAATAACATTTTCCCAGAATTGTGCCATAGTACCAATGGCTAAAGCTTTATAAAAATGACCATAGGCTTTTATAGCACCCTGTAAATTAGGGTTAGCAGCATTAGCAGATTGGTCTATTACTGTTTGAGCATTGTTTCTAACTAAATTAAGGTTTGTCCACAAATTAGTTGTAACACCATTATTGGGAGGTACGCTAGATCCACCATTAATAAGGGCAGCTAAATCGGCATTACCGGCATTTAGTAATTGTAGTTCTCGAGTGGTAAAGCCATTAGCGGTTATATTGGAGTATAAGCCACTAGCGCCACCGATGGTATATTGAAATTCTAGACCAACAATTAATCCAAAAAGACCATTTGTTGAGCCAGATACATCTTCAATAACTGGAGCGTTAGGATTGTCAAAGTCTGTTTCACATGATTGCATGCTTAAAGCTAAAACAATCATAGAGGTGAGTATATATTTAATTTTTTTCATAATTTATTTTTTAGAATGATGCTGTTAATCTAAATTGTACAGAAGCTGGAATGGGGAAGTTACCAAAATCATCTCCTCTTACGCTGTTGCTTTGACCTGCAGAGTTAGTTTCCGGATCGTAACCAGAGTAGTTATCTAATGAAAATAAGTTCCTTCCTATTAAGCTTACATTTAGGTTTTTTGTAAATGCTACATCACCTAAGTCATAGCTTATTAAAAATTCTCTTAATTTAATGAAAGAACCATTTTCAACATGCTCTTCTTGAATTCTAGGCCCTCTAAATCCGCCTACTGCAGCTGTCCAACCTCTTGGAAGTTCTCCTCTAAGTTCTCGCTCAGCCATTAAACCATTTCCAACGTTGTTTGATGTAATTTTATTCCAGTTATAAACATCAAAACCACCTAAAGCATCAAACTGCATGCGTAAGGTAATTTTTTTAAAGGTAAACTCGTTAATAAAACTTGCGCTGTATTCTGGATTAGGATCACCAAGCACTTTTCTTAAAGGATCACCAACTGGTTGTCCATTAGCATTTCTTGCAATTGCACCTGTAACATCATTTCCGCGCTCTATTTGGGGTAGGCCAGCAATATCAAGTAATAAGCTACCATCCGTATTTCTCGCATAATAATTAGCAAAGAAAACACCTAAGCCTTCGCCATCAATAGCACTTTGAGTTCCGCCTCCGCCACGTAATAGAACTCCAGCTCTACCATTGCCTATGCCATTTACCTCATTATTGAAAGTACTGTATGAAAAAGAAGTATCCCATGAAAAGTTCTTTGTTTTAACAGGTACAGCACTAACGAGTAGTTCGATGCCGTTGTTAGTCATTGTGCCTACATTAGTCAAAATAGAAGCTCCACCTTCCGAAGGTGCAATACCCACATTTAAGATTAAGTCTTCAATATTTTGTCTATAATAAGTACCTTGAATAGCCAATCTGTTATTAAAAAATGATAAATCGGCACCAATTTCAAACTCTTTCATTCGTTCAGGACTAATATTTTCGTCACCTAATGATCCACTCGGTACAAAACCACCAAATGGGCCTAATAGAACAGGATTAGCATTTGTAAACCTTGAAAACGGACCTATAGAGGTTAAGTTTCCAGCTTCGCCATAAGATGCTCTCAGTTTTAGAGTATTCCAAGCACCAGAATCTTTCCAGAAGTCCATATCAGACATAATAAAGCTTGAACTTACTTTAGGATAAAATTGATTTCTTTGATCTTTGCTGAAAGAAGATGCACCATCAAATCTACCGGCAAGTGTAACATAAAAAATATCATTAAAGCTTAAATTCTCTTGTAAATAATATCCCCAAACACTAAACTCTGATCTCGCCTCAGATGGGTTAGAGAAAAAGTTCTTAGCCCCATTTATGGTGGATATAAAGTCTTGTAAATCTCTGCCCTCAGCTCTTGTGTTTTCTATTGAGGTATAAAGGTATTGCCCCCCTAAAGTGGTAGTAGCCGTTATTTTATCATTAACGTCTAGCTTATAAGTCGCTGCAAAATCATTACTTCTATTGGCGACAGTTGAAGTAGCTACACTGGCATACCCATCAGGGAAAAAAGCCGCATTCACCTGTGTTGCAGATGTATAAGGAACTCTAGGTTGAAATGTATTTCCTTTTAAAGAGTAGGTGTCAACACCAAAATTATATCTTAAATCTAAATTATCGATAGGATTGTAATTCATTTGTAAACTACCAATAATTCTGTCTGTCTCTTGCGTAATATTGTAAGTTTCAATACTCGTTAAAGGATTTAGCCTTGTTCTTTCAACCCCTAATAAATTCCCTAATTCATCTCTTTCGTTAACATCATAAACATTGTCTATGATAATCATTGCACTAATAGGGCTAAAAAAGTTGTTCCCATTAGGCTGGTCCATACTTGCGGAATTATTATAGGTTAACCCAGCTGTTAAATTCAATTTATCTGTTAATTCCTGAGTTATCGTAAGTCTTCCTCCATATTTTTGAAAAAAGGTATTGTCAATAATCCCTTGATTTCTGTTATACGATGAAGAAAAGAAATAATTTGTTTTATCATTACCCCCTGTTATAGAAAAATAATTTTCCGTACCATAAGCCGTTCTGAAAATATCGTCTTGATAATCATATCTGGTGACGTCATAGGTGGTAACATCTAAAGGACCTCCTAAACCGTTTGGGCCTGTGCCTGGATTTACTCCTCTATCTGGTCTAAGGTTCGCAATTTGAGTTAAACGATCACCAACAGTAGTTAGTCTGTCGTTTCCAGCAACACCAAAACGTTGACCAAAATCATTAAATTCTAATCTTTTTCGGAGGTAACTTACCATAGTTGAATTAGAAAAAGTAATTTTTGCTTCGCCAGATTTGCCTTTTTTAGTGATAATTTGTACCACACCATTTGAAGCTAAAGAACCATAGATGGCAGCAGCAGATGCTCCATTTAAAACCTCAATACTTTCAATGTCATTTGGGTTTAAATCTACCAAACGGTTTTGACCTGATTGAAAGGATGTACCCATAGCATCGGCATTCAAATTAATAACGTTTTGAGAACTGTTGTTAACGATAACACCATCTACAATATACAAAGGTTCAGAAGATCCGTTAATAGTACTAACACCTCTAAGCCGCACAGAAAAGCCCCCACCTGGTTCACCAGAGTTTTGAGTAACCTGCGCACCAAGCACTTTACCTGAAATAGAAGCTAAAGCATTGTTTGATCCTGTGTTTTTTATAGCTTCACCTTTAATACTTCCAATGGCATTCCCTAATTGGCGCCGACTCGTATTCCCAGAGTTCCCCGTAACAATCACCTCATCCAAACTCAATAAATCTTCATTAAGACTTACGTTGTTTTCCATAGTACTTCCTGAAGTAGGCGTAATTTTAATTTTTTTGGTAGAATAGCCCAAATAACTAATTACTAAGGTAAAATCTCCAGAGGCTAAATTAGCATCAAAATCATAGTTTCCATCAAAGTCACTTACTGCGCCAAAACTAGTATTCTCTACAAATACTGATGCACCAGGAATAGGCTGGCCATTTCCACCGTCCGTAACACTTCCACTAAAGGAAAACTTGTTTGTTTGCCCAAAAGCAACGGTACTTACTACAAAAAAAGCCAATAAAAATAGCTTGTGGTGCAATTTTTCATTCATTAATTTTTTTTTCATAAAATAAGAGTTAGTTAAATAAATGTTAGTTAGTGTTGTGCTTTTAATAAATTTTAGGCATCTGATAATATATATGTTATAATTAAATTTATTTTTAAAACAAAACAACATTTCAAAAATATAAAAAAAATTATCTTTTATGCAGTCTTATGCAGTTTTTTAATAAAAATAAATTTAAGTTGCATAAAACTGCATGGATTTAAATATTTTTTTAAATTTGTTCTATCTTAGTAAACTAATGTAAAAGCACTATGAAATGTTAAAAGAAGAGCGACATAAGTTGATTATTGGTGAAGTTGAACTTCATAATCGAATTTTAATTGCAGATGTCGCTGAAAAGTTTGATGTATCAATTGATACCATTCGAAGGGATATCAAAGAATTGGATGAAGCCAAGCAACTAAAAAAAGTTCATGGAGGGGCCATAGCACTAGGCTATACTAATTTTACAAAGTATAATGATAAAATTTATGCGCAAGCTGACAAAATAAAAATTGCTGAAAAAGCATTGTCCTTATTAAAGACAGGAAATATAATTTTAATTCACGGAGGAACCACTTGCTTTGAATTGGCAAAATTAATTCCGAATAAATTAGAAATAACTTGTTTTACTACAAGCCCTGTAGTTGCCTTGGAGTTGCTAACAAAAAAAGGAGCCGAGGTTATTTTTATTGGCGGAAGATTGTCCAAGGAATCTCAAATTTCTGTAGGCGCAAGCGTAATTCATCAACTTTTAGATATTAATGTAGATTTTAGTTTTATTGGTACGGGCTATGTTGATGTAGATTTTGGACTTACTGAATTTGATCTTGAAAGTGTACAGGTGAAAAAAGCCATTGTAAAATCTTCAAAGAAAACAGTACTTTTGTCTATATCAGAAAAATTAAATTCTAAACAGCGGTATAAAACCTGTGAGATTAATGCTATTGATACCATGATCACAGAACTTAATCCTGAGGATAGTTTATTAGATAATTTTAGAAATCAAAGTATTCGCTTGTTGTAAATATATGAAGTACAAAAAAATAACCGAAAGCCCTTCAGATTATAATGATTTGGAAAAAATGGATACCACAACCATTTTAGGGAATATAAATAACGAAGATCAAAAAATTGCAGATGCGGTACGTTTGGTTATTCCTAAAATCACTTTATTGGTTGATGCTTTGGCAAGCCGTTTTGAACAAGGAGGTCGTTTATTTTATATTGGGGCTGGTACCAGTGGAAGATTAGGTATTTTAGACGCTTCTGAAATTCCGCCTACATTTGGAATTCCACATGAACGTGTTGTAGGAATAATTGCTGGTGGTGACACTGCTATTAGAAAGGCGGTTGAAAATGCAGAGGATGATGTTAACCAAGCTTGGCTAGATTTAAAGGAACATGCTATTAATGACCTTGATGTTGTTGTTGGTATTGCAGCCTCGGGAACAACACCTTATGTTATTGGTGGCATAGAGACTTGTAAAGTAAACGGAATTCTTACTGCTTGTATTACGAACAATCCAGGTTCACCTTTGGCAAGAGCCGCCGATATTCCTATTGAATTGAATGTAGGCTCTGAGTTTGTCACAGGAAGTACCAGAATGAAAAGTGGTACTTCTCAAAAATTAGTTTTGAATATGATTTCGACTGCATTAATGATAAAAGTTGGCAGGGTAAAAGGCAACAAAATGGTCAATATGCAATTAAGCAATGATAAGCTTGTAGATAGAGGCACTAGATATGTTGTTGAAGGTTTGGGGGTTAGTTATACCGAAGCCGCCAGACTGCTTAAAATGCATGGCTCCGTTAAAGACGCCATAGATTCTTATGATAAATAAAAAATGATTAATCAATAGAATTCATGTAATCTCTGTGTCGGGTAAGGTTTAGGATAATTTATGGCTAAGAAAAGAAATAATAGACTAGAACCAAGCCAAAAATATTATAATTTCTGATTAGATGCATTGTTTTGTGGCCTGTAGAGCAGCACTCTTGATTCAGATACATCAATGGTTCTATGCGGATGTAATTTATTTATTTCAACTTTTTAAGCTGAATTACCTCACTTAGAGTAACCATTTTTTTTGATTTATTTCCCCACGAATTTAAAACATAATTCATCACATCGGCAACCTCATCGTCGCTTAAACCCATTGGCGGCATTACGCCGTTATAAGTTACTCCGTTTACCACAATTTTTCCTTTTTGGCCGTATTTAACACCTCTGATACTTTCTTCTCTAAATTTAATTAAGTAATCGGATGCTACTAA